>PDWJ01001544.1_pt1 | contig 28121 bp, 21 predicted proteins | sample 1430881 | NCBI WGS metagenome assembly PDWJ01 (sample SAMN01162460, study PRJNA174530) | Oral metagenome, whole genome shotgun sequencing project. | biome: Marine environment; feature: Marine mammal; material: Swab sample of the gingival sulcus; isolation source: swab sample of gingival sulcus...
TCACCGTAGCCATGGCTATAGTATACCATGGCTTTTTTCGACCTCGTCAGTCGCTTTATATGCAACGATTACAGAGAATCGCATTAATTTCGCTTAACTTGATGCTGTTTGTTTAAAACAGACTGTATTATAATGCCTTATGACCTGTTTTATAACCCAATCGAACTCTTATAAAAATTTCGTCAAAAAAGCTGTCAAGCTTTTTTTTCATTTTTGTGCATTTTTTTTGAGGGGTGAGTAGTTACTTTTTTTGTTCTTTTCCTTATGCCAGCCCCAACAAGTCCAACTAAGCCTGTGCCGAAAAGAAACATTGTGGCTGGCTCAGGAACAGGGGCAGCCACACCTGATGAGGTGAAACCATCTTCAAGAACACTCCAAGTAAGGCCATCATATACTTCAAAATATTGGGAAATAGGGCCAGCGCCTCCTCCTAACCAAGCAAAACTGACGGTAAACATGTCTGCAAGCGATGCATTATCAACTAAAGCATAAGCGTCATATGCACCGTCATCTGGTAGCGATGAATCAGGGTTCCATGTTAGAACATCCCAATCTGTATTTGGTGCAGTTGTCAATGGATCAAGAAAATCATATAGACCGAGATCAAAATAAATAGTGAAGCCTGTGTCTGCTGCAAATGTATTATCACTCACAGAATATGTATACTGCCAGAGGTCTTCACCAGAATTGATATCTGCCAAGTCTGTTGCAGTGTAGCTGATAGCTGTTGCGTTAGCCAATCCAGCTATCCCAAGGGTTAACAATCCTACCGTTAGAATTGATAAGTACTTTTTCTTCATTTGTTATTTCTCCTTTAGTTAATATTTTGCTCTGCAGGACAATCCTGCCGAAATGTCATTATGTATCATGACGTGATATACGAATTTTATATCTTTTTAATTTCTCCTATCCTCTCTTTATTTGGATGTCAACAAAAAGGAAAAATAAGAATTATACTGTTTGATATCTATGTATTATTTTTCCGAAAAGCTCATGAATTTTAATAACCAATCAGGATAGATCGTATGGAGATTATATATTTCATTTGAGTGCTGGCAGGCTTATTTCTATTTCAAACAGTTCGGATTGAATTTATCCAATAAACTTCTCATCAAAGGTATGAGAGGTCAGAATTTAAAATTTTAGTGTTCTTCTGGAACGTCCTTTGGCAAGACCTGTTTCGTTTTCGGGTGTCTGCGGTAGACGGCTACAGGTGAAGGGCTGGATCATTGCATACCCGGTCAAAGGTCAACGGCCATTTACAACATTGAGGAATAAAAAAGGATTTCTGTTTAGATGGCTGATTTTGAGCCTTATCCCGTTACTTGTTCATATGGGAGATTGCTGTCGAATATATCAGGCACTGACACCGATTCGTTTTGATGATGCGATTCCTATATAATTGGGGTTGTAATGATCGTTCTTGCGTCTACCTTTTCGATAGATTTGGTGCGTCGTATGAGAGGTGAATGCCTGAGTTATGATTTCTTAATAATTAAAACGCCCACCAAAGTTTGTACTGCGAATTTAGGAGGGCGCTACAATTTATGCCCTTATTCCACAACGTTTATTTGCGTGTTCGGGGGGAATACACAACTGAGAAGGTAACCGTTGTTTAGTTCCCATGTTCGGCAGTCCAAGGGTTGCACCTTGCCATGATGGTAGATTTTGCCATTCAGGACTTCCACCTGGTGTAGGCTTTCATTGAATCCCAGGCGGATATATTTTAAATAGGCTTCTTTAAGGGTCCAGGCTTTGAATAATGCTGGGTCTTTTTTTGGCGCCGCATCCAGTGCCACGGGACCCATATTTTCAATTTCCGCATGAGTGAATGCCAGTTCCATAAAAGACGGCGCGGGGCGCGGGGCAATGGCCTCAATGTCTATGCCCATTACCGTATCGGGTATGGTACACAATGCCGCAGCCGTATAAATGCCACTGTGGGAAAGGGAAAGGCAGTGGTTCGGAAAGGCCGTCAGGTAGGGCGCGCCCTGCACCATATATTGGATGTTGATTTGATCCAGTTCATGGGCGGGCATCAGGCAGTCTTGGGCCAGGGTTTTAGCCGTGTATCTGCCGCAGATCCATTCTATCTGTTTTTTTAATGCCTTGAATCGGTTGAGGTGTTTCAGTTCTTTGGGCGATAGAAATGGCTGTAAAAAATCCTCAGGACTAAAGGCACAGGGTCTTAAACTTTGGTAGTCTTCTGGGATCGTTGCCGATATTAACTCTTGAATCAGTTTTGGAATGTGTTTGATTCGGATTTCAATAAGGGCTGCCTTTTCTGTCTCCATGTCTTGGTAGCTTTATATGTTGTTTTTTTTGTTTTGCTCTTATCCTTGAGTCAGCAGGAATAAGGGCATAAAACGTGGGTCCAGCTGGGATGGGCTGACATGACCGTATTCCGCTTCCACCTCCCGGAGCAGGCTATACAGCACTTTCTGGAGGGGAACGGGTAAGTCTTCGTCGGGGTGCCCGCAGGCAATCGCAGCCCAACGGGCCAGGTCTTGTTCCCTTGTGTCGGAAATGGCAGTGTCTCCATCAAACAGGCCTTTGAAGAATTCTTTGAAGGCCTCAAAAGGGATGGGTGAAAGACTTGGGGTAGTGATAGAATCCAGCCCCATTTGGTATCGGGTCCAGAAGGTTAGAATCATGCTTTTATAGGTCAGTACGCCCAAGGTGAATTGTCCGGTGTCCACTGCCAGGGTGTTGAGAAAGTTATCCAATGCAATGATTTCGGACAGCAGGCGGTTTGTCGCCTGGATATCTTTCAATGATTTGAAATGGCGGTAAAGGTCTTTGTCGGCATAATTGGCAAAGAACATGGGGCGTGGAATCATTAGCCCGCCCATGACGCCTAGGTAGGTTTCCCCCAAAAAACTTAGGGGCAAATTTTTTCCCTTTAAAAAGCTGTTGTCATACCACGCTTTGGCCCGGCTTCTCAGTTTGATCCCTTCTCTGGAGCCGGTTCGGAAGATATCCTCCAGAAAATGCTTGCCAATAAGATCGACGGCCTGTTCCAGGCTGGGTTCAGATGCATCAAGCAGGACTTCCAGCCCCAGACTGAGAAAGGAGAGGGCTTTGTCCATTGTTTTTTGAATGGTTTCCCGATTTCTGATTTTAATTCGGTCTGCGGAAATGATTTTGTTGAGCAGTGCGGCAAATTCACTTTCCAGATCCTGGACCCTGCCTTCTGCCTGGACTTGATGCAGGGCTTGGGCAAACAGGTATTCCCCTTGGATGAACTGGGTGAAAAAGACCGGGGGCAGGGGGATATTCGGATCAATCTTCGATGCGTCCCCCCTTCCGGCTGACGGTCGTTTCCGTAATTTATTTAACGGGCCAACAGGCTGGTAAATGCCCACGGCCTCGTGGGGGGGCAAAAATCCCTTTTCCGCCAGCCGAATATTTTTTTGCCGAAATTCCTCTTCTTCGATTTCCGCGGGCAAGAGCGCCGGCGTTTCAAGCATCAGGCCATGGAATACGGAAAGATCCATCTGGGCTAGGGTTTTTAGCATGGTTTCAATCAACTCCGGGGCCTCATCGTTGAGCATACTGTCTTGCAAGGCGGTTTGCTCAGCATCTTCAGGCAGTATATCCGAATCGAAGTTGTTTTCTTCGGCCTTATCTGGAAATCTGAAATAAAATTTGTCATCCAGCGTGATATAATCTTCAAAATCCGATGGCGGCGGTTCGTCGTGTTCCCGGATCACCACACTGATATTGTGGTAAAGGTAATACTCGAAAAAACCGGGCTTTTGTGTGATGGCCCAACGTAGCAGTCGCTGGGGATCCGCCTTGAATAGCTGGGAAAAGACCTGGGTCATCATGGCGGTGTTCAAGCGGTCATCGTCCCACACCTCCACATCCAAAATGTATTCCCATTGCTTTGACGTGGCCAGTGCCAGCACTGGGGTAAAATCGTGGACGCCGATTTTGTGCATGAGATAATAAAGATCCTGGTCGGGGAAGGACTGGATCAGGGTGGCCGGTGACGGCGCATCAAGGAGCTTGTCCAAGGCATCTTGGGCATCGCTGAACAAGATATCCTGCCGCATGGTCTGGCGTTTGAGTTCCTGTCTGGCGGCATTGGCCAGTTTATAATTGGATGCTGTCATGATTTGTTTTTTTTCTCTGACGGAGGACTACCAACGCCCCACAATCACGTCGTCAAGTTTTCGCTTGGGAACATGGTGAACCTGGTGTTCATCCCGCCAGTATTTGATATCCTCTCCCGGGTCAATCTCATCGATTTGGGCCACTTCAACGGGCTTGCCCAAAGCAATCACGAGCTTGACTGTCAGGTGGTCGCCGATGTTGAGCAGTGCTTTGAGTTTTTTGATATTGATGGCCCCGAAAATACATCCGCCAAGTCCTTGAGCCCGGGCCCCCAGCAACATGGTCTGGGCGGCAATGCCGTGGTCACACCAGAATGTATCGGTGACAGTGGTGTCTTCCATGATCACAATGTACCCCGTGGGCTGTTCCGATTTTTCAGGGCCTTTCCAGTCTTTAAGGTAAGCGGCCCAGGCCAGGCAGGAGAAGATACCGTCGTTTTTCGCCGCATCCGTTGAAATCATATATTTCAGAGGCTGTTTGTTGCCTGCAGACGGTGTCATTCGGGCCAGATCCACCAATGCTTCCAGGGTTTGGATCTCCAGTTTGACGCTGTTATCAAACCGTCGGCAGGAGCGGTTGGCTTTTACCAATGCTTTAAAATCATCCATGTGCTATTCTCCTGAGTGATTACAGGGGACGGTTTCAAACCGGGGCATGTTGATGTCGATCCAATCCAGGATTTTATGGATTTCACGACTGATTTCGCCCAAGGCTTTGCCCCGATGGCTGACCTTGGCCTTTTCTTCCATACTGATTTGGGCAAAGGTTTTATTGTATGCGGGAAAAAAGAACAGGGGATCGTAACCAAAGCCGTTGTCACCGGCAGGTTCACGTGTTAAGACCCCTTCACACGTGCCCTCATAAGTAAGGGCGGGCCCAGTGGGTAAGGCAATGGAAATCACACATTGAAATGAAGCGTTGCGGTTTTCTTTTTCTGCCATGTCGTCAAGTAGCTTGGCGACATTATCGGCATCCGTAGCGTTTTCGCCGGCATATCGGGCGGAATACACCCCCGGTGCCCCATCCAGGGCGTCCACACACAGCCCAGAGTCGTCGGCCAGTGCCGGGTATCCCAGTACCCGGGCCGTAAACGCTGCTTTTTTATAGGCATTGTCATCAAAGGTCTCTCCGTCTTCAATCACTTCGGGAATGGGGCCGAAGTCGGCCAGTGTTTTTATTTCAACGGGATAGTCCTTAAAGATAGCTTGCATCTCCCGAAGTTTACCTTTGTTGGTTGTGGCCAGCACAATGGTCTGCTTCACCAGTTTCTCCTTTGTTGAAAGTGGGGTCAATATAAAATTTCAATTAATATAAGGACAGGTCAAAGGTTTGTAAAGACTGTATTCACCGAACCAGAGTGCCATTTCTAAAACAGTATTTTATGTTGACAAGATGGCATACGCCCAATAGATATCTTAAATAATTTTTATATGAAAGTCTGTGTCAGGGACTCAGATTTTTCAATGTTCGTTGTGGGCTGTGCCTGGATGTTGATACAACCCAGGACGGCCCATGGCCGTTATAGGAACCGATTAAGGAGAAAAATTGAAATACATCGGCGCCCATGTGAGTGCTGCGGGCGGCGTTGAAAACGCCCCCGTGAATGCCCAAAGAATCGGGGCGGACTGTTTTGCCCTGTTTACCAAAAACCAGCGGCAGTGGCAGGCTAAACCCTTATCCAACAAAAGCATCCAGGCCTTTAAGGCAAACTGCAATGCCTTGGGATTTGGGCCTGGTCAAATTCTTGCCCATGACTCTTATCTTATCAATCTGGGCCATCCAGACCAAGCGGCCTTGGAGAAATCCAGACATGCGTTTATCGATGAAATGCAGCGATGTCATGCGCTTGGCATTACCATGCTCAATTTTCATCCTGGCGCGACTTTGAAAAAAGTTGGCATGAAGGACTGCCTTTCCACCATTGCCCAGTCCATTAATCTTGCCCATCAATCGGTGCCACAGGTCATTGCGGTGATTGAAAATACCGCAGGTCAGGGCAGCAGTGTGGGCTTTGAGTTTGAACAAATAAAAGCCATTATGGATCAGGTCGAAGACCCCTCCCGCATCGGGGTGTGCATTGACACCTGCCACGCATTTGCGGCGGGGTATGATTTTGTGACCCAAGACGGCTATGAACGCACCTGGGATCAATTTGATACACTGATCGGTTTTGACAAATTAAGGGGCATGCACTTAAATGATGCTAAAAAGCCGCTCAACTCCCGAGTGGATAGACATGAACGCATCGGCGAGGGACAGCTTGGTCCGGCAGCGTTTCAGGCACTGATGGAAGATGACCGCCTGAACCATATTCCCATGATTCTGGAAACACCGGACAATCGGATCTGGGGTAAAGAAATATCCCGGCTCAAATCATTGATTCCTTCCTAACCCTGATATACCATGAGGTATTTATGAGAATCTGGGACCTTCATCCAGGATACCTGAATCGCCAAAGCCTTTTGGGCGAACACCGGGAACTTCACGGCATGGTATCCGTTATTGTAAACGGTAAAAAGGGTTATTCCCGACATCCCGAGACCTTGCGCTGGGTCCAGTGTGGCTGGGCACTGAATAAACGCCACCAACTGCTAGCTGCGGAGATGACGTTGCGGGGATACAATGAGGCCTCACCGGTGCAAATTTGCCAAAATAAGGGTGTATGGCCAGATACATATATTGACGAACCTTACATTCAACTCCAGTTGTTAACCCAGAAATATCAGGGCAAGGAACCGGGGCGTATTCCTTTGCCCAAAACGGCCCAACAGATGTGGCGTCAGCATAAATATGCCGTCATGGCCCGCAATGTCAATTTGTATAAAGAAATTGGTAAATCATTGGCGGGTAAACGGCCTGGGGATGATTTCAGTGGTCTGGCCCGTACTCTGTTGGAAACATTGAGAACCCCGCCATCCCAGGGCGGGCTGAGAAACGCACTGCAACATATGTGGGGATATGTATCAGATAGATATGACGGATCCCGGGAAGCGGTGGATGCATGGCCCCTTGAAACCTTGCTAGCGCAGATTCAGGCATTGGTCGTGAAGCACCAGCAGCCTTATTTGATGGAATCTGTTGCGTTAAGCGAACTTGCTGTCTGGATATAAGGCCCAGGGGCCGTTTTAGGGCTATCAACACCCAGGCACAGCCCACAACGAGAATTGAAAGATCTGAGTGAATGACACAGACGTTCTAAGAAAACGACGAAATGAAAGGGGGAGTCTGTAATGCGATCGCTTTGTGACGAAAGCGTTCATCTCTTCTATACCCGTGTGGATTCGATTGGTATTGGCGGATCACTGCATGCCCGGTGCCGGGACGTCCTTAGCCGAGAGGAAACCGCCAAAGCCCAGCGCTTTCGTAATTCACAGGGGCAGCACCTGAGTCTGGTGTCCCGGGCAATGCTCCGGTATCTTTTGTCAGAGTATACAGGCAGTTTGGCCAAGGCCATTCAGTTTAAGACCAACCAACATGGCAAGCCGTTCCGGGTCAAAGAATCCGCGTGTGGCGGACCAGATATCCAGTTTAATCTGTCCCATTGTAAAGGCGCTGTGCTGTGCGGACTTTGTCTGGGTAAAGACATTGGGGTGGATCTTGAAAATACAGATCGTTGGGTAAATCCTGCTATGGCAGCGCGTTTTTTTTCATCAACAGAGACCGCGCGGATTATGAATGGTGCCAGTGAAGATGACCGGGCAACGGCGTTTTTGGACACCTGGACCCTAAAAGAAGCATATATCAAAGCCAAAGGGAAAGGATTGTCCATCCCTTTGGACTCTTTTTCTTTTGACCGGCTTTACCCAACGGTTGAGATCTCTTTTAAAAATGGTGCAGATCGTCCTGGCGACTGGCAGTTTTTCAGGTGGCAGCCTGAACCGGGAAAGATTGCTTCGGTCGCTATCCGGTCAAAACATGTCATGGCAGTGAAAACGTTTTATTGTACACCGTTCAAAGAGATTATTTTTCAGGACCGCATGAAAACAGGTTGACTTGTAGCGACGTAAACTATATTTTTTGGTCTGAAATGATACTTTAAAGTATTAAATGAGATGATCAGGTTTGGGGTAATATGAAAGAAGCGACGAGACAGCGAATCATTGAAGAGGCCATTGTTTGTATCTCTAAAGATACCAATGCCGGGCTGGATGAAATCGCAGAAGCTGCGGGCGTGGGGCGGGCGACCCTGTACCGGAATTTCAAGTCCCGAAGCGGGCTGCTGACCGAACTTAAACTCAGCGCTGGATTTCGATTGCAGGAGGCCGCAGGGCCGGTGTTTAAATCACAAGCCCAAGCCAGAGAGAAGTTGGCACGGTACATCAGCCTGATGGTGCCGTTGGGGGCAAGCCTCAATGTGTCCGCCTACTTTGGTAAACCGTTCCGGGAAAAGGATGAGGATCCCAGGGTGGTTGCAAAATTTGAGCACCATATCAGTCAGGTCCGGCAGCTTTGCCTGGATCTGGTGAAACAGGGGGCTATTTCAGAGAATACACCGGTGGTGTGGTTGGTCACCGTGCTGACCAGCCTGGTGTTTGCCGCATGGGAAAAGGTGGAGAGCGGCGATATTGCGCCCAAGCAGGCACCCTGGATGGTGTTGGAGACGTTTTTGGGCGGCCACGGCACGCCAGAAACCCTGACATGGTTCCATGAATTAAAGGATAAAAATCAATGAAAACAAATAAAAAATGGCATGTTACGATGTGGGCAGTTGTGTTTTGTACGGCATTTGGTCTGATATGGCAGTGGGACCTTTTGAGCCGTCATTTTGTATCCGCTGCAGTGGGAGATGGGGCCGACTTGACGGGGGAACAACATTTCCCGGATCAGCCTTTGAAAACGGTGAGTGTGGTCCGGCCAAAGCCTGTACGTGCTGAACCTTCGTTGTCATTTCCAGGGCGTGCCCAGGCCCGTACCCAGGCCACCTTGTTCTTCAGGGTGTCCGCCCCCCTTGAGCAGATCCTTGTCAATCCCGGAGATGCCGTTAAAAAAGGAGATATCCTTTTAACCCTGGATCCTCGGGATTACCAACGCCAGGTCCAGATGATGGAGAGCAAGCTGAAGTCTGCCAAAGCCAAGCTGTTGAAGATGAAAACCGGGGCCCGCCCAGAGGATGTGAAAATCCTCAAGGCCAACCTGTCCGCGGCAAAAGCAGAGCTGGATTTGGCGAAAAAACAGCTCACTCGGTATACTGCGTTGCATAAAAGTCAGACTGTGACCGAGCAGGCCTATGACCAGGTCCAAACCAAGGTGAAGGGTCTGGCTTCCCGGGTGGCCGCCCTTGAGTCGCAATTGGCCAGGGATACCAAGGGGGCCAGAAAGGAAGACATTATGGCCGCCCAAGCCGGTATCGAAGAGTTAAACGTGGGACTGGCCATTGCCCGGGATCATCTGGAAGATACCCGGCTGACGGCCCCTTTTGACGGTGTGGTCACCCGGTGTATTCCCAACGTCCATGAGATGGTGGCCGCCGGTGCTCCTGTTATGATGCTGGACGACAATTCTGTTTTGGAAATCCCAGTGGATGTACCTGAAACACTCGTCCGCCAGGTGTTGACCATGAAAGATAAGGGAAAGTTTACGGTCTTGTTTTTAACCACAGGTGAAAGGGCATATCCGGCCAAGCTCACGGAATACACCAGCCGGGCGGACCTGGCCACAGGTACCTATGAATTTGTCTTTTCCGTTTCCCCGAATCCTGAGGATATGGTGTTCCCTGGGATGACCGCAGAAATTCGTGTGGCCGCTGATGCGCAGACGGGCCGGACGTCGGGCCTTTTGCTGCCATTGCACAGTCTGATGGGCGTGTCGGGCAACACCGCCCATGTGTTTCGGGTTGATCCCAAGACCCATAAGATAGAACAGCGGGCCGTGGTGTTTGAAGCGCTGGCCGGTTCCCAAGACGTTAATGTGGTGTCTGGTTTGTCCAGTGAGGATCTGGTGGTGGACCGAGGGGGAGCATTTATCCGTCCCGGTGAAACCGTTAAATTTGAAATATCTGAAACCAAAGGGGCCATGTAACCTGCCATGAAATTTGCACAGGCTGTAATTTCCACTCGAATCATCAGTATTTTGCTCTCCGCCATTGTCGCGGTGGCAGGGCTCGTTACCTATCAAAAAATGGGCCGGCTGGCCTATCCAGATTTTACCATTAAGACGGCACTCATTGTGACACCCTATCCGGGGGCATCTCCCATGGAAGTGGAAGAAGAAGTAACCGATAAGATTGAGCAGGCCGTTCAGAGTTTGGGACAGTTGGACCATGTGTCGTCCATTTCAAAAGATGGGATGTCCATTGTCTATGCAGAAATTAAAGCGGAATTTGAGTCTGCCGCCATTCCTCAAATCTGGGATGAACTGCGGCGTAAAATTACGGATATGAGTCCTTATCTGCCCCCAGGTGCGGGACCAGCAATGGTCAAAGACGATTTTGGGGATGTCTATGGGGTATATTTTGCAATTTCCGGGGAGGGGGCGTCGCCAAGGGAACTGAAAGCGTATGCCAAATATCTCAAAAAAGAGCTGCTATTAGTGGACGATGTCGCCAAAATAGATATCTGGGGAGACCAGCCCGAGGTGATTTATGTGGAGTTTTCCCGGGCACGCCTTTCCCAACTTGGGATTTCGCCGAAGATGATTTTTGCCACGCTGGCATCGCAAAATACAGTCATACCGGCAGGCAAGGTGAAACACGGACCTGACTATATCCGTTTTTCTACCACTGGCAATCTTTCAGGCGAAAAGGCCATCGCCGACTTGTATATTGGGTCGTCCGGCGGCAAGTTGTTTCGTCTGGGAGATATCGCACACGTATACCGGGGCTATAAATCACCGGCTGTCAATATGATGCTGTTTAACGGAAAACCTGCCGTGGGCCTTGGGGTATCCACGGAAAAGGGTGGCAATGTGGTCCGGATGGGGGCCGCAATCATGGAACGCCTTAACGGCTTAGAATCCATGAAACCCAAAGGGATGTCCCTGGATGTGATCAATTTTCAGGCGGCCAGGGTTACGGAATCCTTGGATGAATTTATGATTAACCTGGCCGAGGCTGTGGGCATTGTAATTATTTTGCTGCTTTTTTTCATGGGGCTTCGGGCGGGGCTGCTCATCGGTGCCGTACTGTTGCTCACCATTCTGGGCACCTTCATTGGTATGTACATGGCCGGTATTACGCTTCAGTTGATCTCTTTAGGGTCTTTGGTGCTGGCGCTGGGGCTGCTGGTGGATAATGCCATTGTCGTGACCGACGTGTACTTGATCCGCTTGGCCAAAGGAGACCAGAAGACCGATGCCGCCCGCTTTTCCATTCAAAATACAATGTGGCCTTTGTTCGGTGCCACCTTGGTGGCTGTGACGGCCTTTATCCCCGTGGGGCTGAACCCCAGTGCTGCCGGGGAGTTTTGCCGCAGTCTGTTTTTTGTTCTTGCGGTTTCCCTGGGGTTGAGCTGGGTGTTTGCGTTGACCATTACCCCAGTGCTCTGCATGGCATTTTTAGAATTGCCGGCAGAGCCGGTAAAAGATCCTTATGATAAACCGTTTTATAACGGGTTCAGGCGGTTCCTCCACCGTTGTATCATAAAGCGCTGGATCACCATGGGCGTTCTCATCATCCTTTTGGCAGCGGCATTGCTAGGGTTTAAAGCCGTGCCCAAATCGTTTTTTCCCGAATCCACCCGGAATCAATTTCTGGTGGATTACTGGCGGGCCCAAGGGACCCATATTGATGACCTGGAAGCGGATATTCGTAAAATCGGCGCCTATGTGCGTTCCCTGGATGGGGTCACACAGACCACTGCATTTGTGGGAGAGGGCTCTTTGCGCTTTGTCCTCACCTATGATTACAAAACGCCTGATACCAGTTACGGCCAGCTTTTGGTGCAGGTTGAGGATTATCGATCCGTAGCGGCATTGTTGCCCAAGATCAGAACGTATATTACCACGGAATTTCCAGATGCGGAGTTCAAGGCCCAGCGGTTTAAAGAGGGGCCGCCGGTGCCCTATGCCGTTGAGGCGCGATTTCGCGGGCCGGATATTGATGTACTTCGCCGACTGGCGGACCAGGCCAAAGAAATACTTCATACCGTTCCTTTAGCCACAAATATCCGGGATGACTGGCGGCAGTCGGTGAAAGTCCTGAACCCTGTCTTTACAGAAACCCAGGGGCGTCGAACCGGCATCACCCGTGCCGATGTCAGCGCTGCGTTTCAATGGAATTTTTCTGGGACCACCGTGGGGCTTTACAGGGAAAACGATGAAATGATCCGTATTGTTTCAAGGCCCCCTGAAGCGGAACGGGCATCGGTGGATCAGTTCCAGCGCATGCAGGTGTATAGTTCGGTGCTGCGCAAATACATTCCCTTGGAGCAGGTGGTGGAAAAATTGTCATTGACGGAGGAAGCGCCCTTGATCCGGCGCCGAAACCGTATGCCTACCATCACGGTGCAATGCGACCCAACCTGGGGCCAGGCCGCAGATCTTGAAGCGATTGTTCGTCCCTTGTTAGAAGATATTGCGCTGCCGCCGGGCGTCAGTCTCGAATGGGGCGGTGAGTCCGAAGAGAGTGCAAAAAGTCAGGCTGCTATAAAATCCTTGTTCCCCGTGTGTCTGCTGGGGATGTTCTTTCTGGTGGTCTGCTTGTTTAACGGGGTACGGGAAGCCGTGGTGATTTTTCTGTGCATTCCCTTTGCCTTTGTCGGGGTCACCCTGGGACTGCTGGCATTTGGATTGCCGTTTGGATTCATGGCCATCCTGGGATTCTTGGGACTTACCGGCATGTTGGTGAAAAATGCGGTGGTTCTCCTGGATCAGGTGAACGTGGATATCGCCGCAGGCAAGGCACGGTATCAGGCATTACTGGATGCGACCATCAGCCGTCTGCGGCCGGTATGCATGGCCGCCGGTACGACCATTTTGGGCATGGCCCCCTTGTTGCTTCATCCCCTTTTCTCTGCCATGGCCGCCACTATCATGGGGGGGCTTCTGGCAGCCACAGGGCTGACCCTGGTGGTGGTGCCTGTTTTGTATTCCTTGTTTTTCAGGATTAAAGGGGCGGAGATGCATTTGAGTGCCAACTCGGGCAGTGCGTAGCAAATTAAGGACAGTTCTCAAAAAAAGTGGGAGGCAGGATATGAAAGTCTATACCGGTACGGGGGATAAAGGGACAACCAGTCTGTTCAGCGGCGAGCGACTTCGCAAATCAGACCCACGCATTGAAGCCTATGGGGAGATCGACGAACTGAGTTCCGTGATTGGAACCATTAAGGCGGCCTGGGACGTAGAGGTTCCGGAGCTGGCCCTTCAAATCGATCGGATTCAGGGGCAGCTCCTGGATGCTGGCGCCTGGATGGCCACCACGCCTGGGGCATCGTCTGCTTCGTTTTTAACCCCATTTACCCAAGAGCCGGCCAAAGAACTGGAATCTGCCATTGATCGCATGTCTGATCAACTGCCTGAACTCAGACAATTTATCCTGCCCCAAGGCCATTTGTCTGCGGCGATGGCACAGACCGCCCGGGCCGTTTGCCGGAGAACCGAGCGACGGGTCATTGCCTTTGTGACCCAGGAAGATGGTGATACCCCCGAAACCGATACCCTTGGGAATATCCTGGTGTTTTTGAATCGACTGTCGGATTATCTTTTTGTCCTTGCCCGGTATCTGAACAAACTACACGGGATTGAGGATACGCCGTGGGTTCGGTAACTGTTCAACCTCAATGTTAAACGATCCTTTTACCTGGTAGGTAAGGCTAAAGATCATGCCGTTCCCGGCCGACCTGCTTTGGGGACGTGATCCGTGTCCTCAGTCGTGTACTTTGGGGGTAGTAATAGGAAACTTGATCTCTCTTGCGATCCAATGATCTGCAATATTGGGGCGCCTTGTATGTGGCACCAATAGCAGCGTTCAGCCCAATAAAAAAAAAGCCTCAGGAAGAGCCCTGAAGCGTTGAACCGAGGTATCATATGTAAAATGTTGTTGGCGTCCCCAAGGGGATTCGAACCCCTGTCGCCGGCGTGAAAGGCCGGTGTCCTGGACCGGGCTAGACGATGGGGACGCATGTGCTGTGGTTTTTTAGATGGCGCGAGTGACGAGACTCGAACTCGCGGCCTCTAGCGTGACAGGCTAGCGTTCTAACCAACTGAACTACACCCGCGCAATCTAATAAGGTGGTGCCCAGGAACAGAATTGAACTGCTGACACGGGGATTTTCAGTCCCCTGCTCTACCGACTGAGCTACCTGGGCCCACAGCGAGAGTGAACCTAAACGAATTCGGTGGTCATGTCAACTATTTTTTTTATTTTCCCAAAAATAATGGATGGGGACAACTGCCGAAAATTTAGAAGAAAGCCCAGGAAATCAAGTAAAAAAGTGAGTGGTAAATTAGAATAAAGGTCTTTTAATGTCTCCTCTTTTGCGTTAAAAATACGTAACCGAACTTACAAAATACCTTATGAAGAGATTGATAGCTTAAAGGGAAAGGCGTTTGAAACCAACTGATATTGAAAATCCAGAATACTTTCATCGTGTGATTGATTGCCAGTTCGCCTGTCCGGCACACACCCCGGTGCCGGAGTACATTCGGCTGATTGCCGAAAAAAAATACAGCCAGGCGTATATGATCAACTGGTGGTCCAATGTGTTTCCAGGGATACTCGGACGAATCTGTGACCGGCCGTGTGAGCCGGCTTGCCGACGGGGTAGGGTTGAGGAAAAGGCCGTGGCCATCTGTCGGCTTAAACGGGTGTGTGCTGATAATAAGGATGCCACAGGACTTGTTTTTCCTGAGATACCCAAAGAGAAAAACGGCAAAAAAGTGGCACTCATCGGCGGTGGGCCAGCTTCCTTGACCGTGGCCCGGGATCTGATGCCCTTGGGGTATGAGGTGGACCTTTATGACGATCAGGCGTCTGTCGGCGGATTTGTCAGAAGTCAAGTTCCCTCTTTTAGACTGCCTAAAAAGGTATTGGACGAAGAGGTTAACGCCATTTTGGATATGGGGGTCACCACTTACCTGAATACTTATATTTCAAGTTTCAAGGATTTTTTAACCAAAGGATATGATGCCGTTTTTATCGGTACTGGCGCGCCCCGTGGGCGGGATCTGAATTTGCCCGGAAGGCAGGCGGGCGATGCCTCGATTTTTGTGGGTATTGAATGGCTGGCTGCGGTGCAGTATACCCACATTAAAGCCGCGGGCAAAACCACTCTGGTCATTGGTGGTGGAAACACGGCCATGGATTGTTGCCGAACCGCCCGACGACTGGGCGGTGAGGATGTGAAAGTCATTATCCGGGGCAGCCGAGATAAGATGAAGGCCTCTTCTTGGGAAATTGAAGATGCACTGCATGAAGATATCCCCATTCTTGAGTATCTGTCACCCAAGGAATTTGTTGTGGAAGATGGGCAGCTCAAAGGAATGAATTTTATCAACTTAAATGCGGGCGCGCCAGATTCCAAAGAAGAGATCGTGTTCATCTCCTGTGATCAGGTCCTGTTGGCTGTGGGGCAACAGAACGCTTTCCCATGGATTGAGCCGGATACAGGGATTGGGTTTGATAATAGGGGCCGTCCCCGGGTGGATGAGGTGACGTTTCAGTCGGATCTTGAACATGTGTTTTTTGGCGGTGATGCGGCATTTGGTCCCGCCAACGTGATTACGGCGGTGGCACACGGCCATGAGGCTGCGGTATCCATTGACCTGTACTGTCGCGGTAAGGATGTCCGGGAGCGTCCTGCGCCCTACAGCAGTCTGACCGCACAGAAGATGGGGCTTCGAGACTGGGCCTATGACAATGTCGTTACCATTGACCAACGTCAAGATGTGCCCCTGGCGCCCAAGGTTAAATCCATTAAAGACCGGCTCATGGAGGTGGAGTTAGGCTTTGATATCAAGACCGGGAAAAGAGAGGCACAGCGCTGTCTCAATTGCGATGTCCAGACGGTGTTTACAGCAACCGAGTGCATCGAATGTGACGCCTGTGTGGATGTCTGTCCCACCACCTGTATCAATTTTTTGGACAACGGGGATGAACAGGATCTTCGGGAACGATTGGCTGTGCCGGCCCAAAATCAATCGCAGTCCCTTTATGTATCCGATGTTTTGCCCACGGGCAGGGTGATGGTCAAAGATGAAGATGTTTGTCTTCACTGTGGGCTCTGTGCAGAGAAATGTCCCACCTCCGCCTGGGATATGCAGAAATACACGTTCAATATCATAAAGGCGGGACAAGATGAATAAACTTACCAGCGTAAACGACTTTGTGGTTCGATTTGCCAATATTAACGGTTCGGGGTCGGCCAGCGCGAACACCCTTTTTGCCAAGGCCGTGTTTCGACTTGGCGTGCCCGTGAGTCCTAAAAATGTATTTCCTTCTAATATCCAGGGCCTGCCGACGTGGTATGAGGTGCGGATTAATGAGGCGGGCCATCTGGGGCATCGCGGGGGGTATGATTTTGTGGTCGCGATCAATGGACAGACCTTGAAAAAAGACTATGACGGTCTGCGGCCCGGCGGCTACTTTTTATATGACGACACCCGAGCCCTGCCCGACACCTTTGACCGGGACGATATCACAATGATTCCCATGCCCCTGACCGGGCTGGCTAACCGGGAGATTAAAATTCCTAAAATCAGGTCCCTGTTAAAAAATATCATCTATGTGGGGGCCTTGGCGGCGCTGTTTGACATGGATTTTTCTGTGCTCACCGATGCCATTACCAAACAGTTCAGTAAAAAGCCCAAACTGGCAGAATCCAACATACACGCCCTGGAAGTGGGGTATCACTATGCGTTGGATCATTTTGCCGGTGTGTGTGCGTTAAAGATCAGTCGAAGCGACACACTTACCAACCAGATCTTCATCGACGGTAATACGGCAACAGCCTTGGGGGCTGTCTATGGCGGCGCCACTGTAGCGGGATGGTATCCCATTACCCCTTCCACCTCGGTGGTGGAATCCTTTGACCGATTCAGTCGGCAGCTGCGTTTGGATGATGCGGGGAAGCGCCGGGTTGCGGTCATCCAGGCTGAGGACGAATTGGCAGCCCTTGGGATCGCTGTTGGGGCGGGTTGGAATGGGGCCCGCTCATTTACCGCCACCTCAGGTCCAGGGGTCTCTTTGATGAACGAGTTGTTGGGACTGGCTTATTTTACAGAGATTCCAGTGGTGCTGGTAAATGTCCAGCGGACAGGACCCAGCACAGGCATGCCCACAAGGACCCAACAGTCGGATATCTTGGCCTGTGCCTATGCCTCCCACGGGGATACCAAGCATGTGCTGCTGTTTCCAAAAGATCCCAAGGAGTGCTTTGAAATGGCGGCCCAAAGCTTTGACCTGGCCGAAGCCCTTCAAACGCCGGTCATGCTGTTGTCTGACCTGGATCTGGGGATGAACGACCATGTCTGTGATCCCTTTGAATGGGACGACAATCGCACATATAACCGGGGCAAGGTGCTCAGTGAATCAGATCTGGATACGCTGGATCGAGATTGGGGGCGTTACTTGGACTCCGATAATGACGGGGTCTGTTATAGGACCTATCCTGGCACCCACCCAGAAAAAGGTGCCTATTTTACCCGGGGCTCCTCCCATGACGAATACGCTGCATACACCGAAGACAATGCCGTGTATAAGCGCGGGATGGAGCGGCTTGAAAGAAAGTGGGAGACTGCCAAAACCATGGTGCCTGAACCTGAGATTCATATGAATGATGGGGATGCTGCCATAATTTTTTACGGCACCACCACCCATGCCGCTGAAGAGGCGGTTGAACTGCTGGACATACAAGGACAAAAGCTGAACACCATGCGCATTAAAAGTTTTCCATTTACAGACGCTGTCGCACAATTTATTGACCAACATGACCGAATTTTTGTTGCAGAACAGAACCGTGACGGGCAGATGCGTGCCCTGATTCTCAATGAACTGGGCGTTCCGCCTGAAAAGGTTGTTTCCATTACCCATATGGACGCCACGCCGCCCGATGCGGCTTCCATTTGTGAGGCGGTGATCCAAGTGATCCAAGGCGGTGCTGCATGAGCCGCCGTCCAGTTTTCCGCCACCCCAATCTACCCAAAAACGAACTGGGTTACACCCGGCGTGACTATGAAGGTCTGGATTCCACACTTTGTGCCGGATGCGGCCACGATTCCATTACCAACGCCATCATTCGGGCCTGTTTTGAGCTGTCCATACCGCCCCACCGGGTGGCCAAGATGTCGGGCATTGGGTGCTCTTCTAAAACACCCGCCTATTTTCTAAATAAATCCCATGGGTTTAACTCCGTCCATGGCCGGATGCCTGCTGTTGCCACTGGGGCCAACATGGCCAATAAAGACCTCTATTACATTGGGGTGTCCGGGGATGGCGATACCGCTTCCATCGGCATTGGCCAGTTCATCCATGCGGTTCGCCGCAATATCAATATGACCTATATTGTCATGAATAATGGCTGTTACGGTCTAACCAAAGGCCAGGATTCTGCCACAGCCGACCGGGGCTCTGCGTCCCGTAAGGGACGGCCCAATCCCTTTGAAGCCATTGATCTATGCGAGTCCGCCGTGCAGTTGGGCGCCGGCTTTGTGGCAAGGGGATTTTCCGGAGACAAGGCCCAGCTGGTGCCGTTGATTAAGACTGCCATCCGCCACAAGGGGTTTTCCCTGGTGGATGTGATCTCTCCCTGCGTGACCTTTAACAATACGACGACCTCTACCAAAAGTTATCATTGGGTGAGGGACCATATGGAAGCCACGGGCGCCTTTGACCTGATTCCCATGCGCCCGGAGATCACCACCGAATACCAAGGCGGCGAAGACCAGTCTGTGGCCATGCATGATGGCAGCCTGATTCACCTGCATAAAAGTGACAATTCATTTGATGTTACCAACCGTAGGGCCGCCATTGATGCCCTGGAAACGTATCGGGAAAAAGGCCAGATCCTCACGGGTATCCTTCATGTCAACGAGGGCCTCAAAGATACCCACGAGATCATGGAAACCACAGACACCCCCTTGAATATTCTGACGGAAAAACAATTGTGTCCTGGAAATGAAACCCTGCAGAAAATGATGGCAACATACCGATAACATGAAATGGAAGGCTTAAATGATTCTTAATGTACTGATTCTCAGTGCGGCAATCTTTGTGGTGGCTCAGTTGCTGCCCGGCATCCGGATTAAAAGCGTTCTAACGGCTGTCATTGTGGCCATTGTATATTCGATCATCAATTTTTTGGCCGGATGGCTGCTGGTGATTCTTGCCCTGCCACTTATAGTGGTGACCTTTGGGGTGTTCAAGCTGGTGATTAATGCATTTTTACTCTGGGTCACTGATCAGTTGATTGAGGACTTTGAAATTGACGGGGTGCTCACCACTTTAGGTGCCGCTGTGCTGATTACCGTGGTAGACGCTGGCATCAAATGGTTGTTTTGATATCGTAAGGAAAGGACAGGCATGGACATCCCCAAGATCGTCAGCCCGGACGGATATATTTATTCCATTAAAACCAAAGACAGTGACGCACCAGAATGCATCCGTGCAGAATTTATATTTCCAGTCGTGTCGGATTACATTTGTGGTGCCTTAAAGGAAGGTAAACCCTGGTTTTTTTCTGGTAGGAGCGGAAATGCTCAGATGGGTCTGCTTACAGATACCCACTTACCTGATACAACACCGTCGCCGCCAGATATCAAAGACCGTCGTATTTTACTGTCCGGCATCATCCAAAATATGAATCCATTGCTGTCCAATGTCCTGGATCTGTTTCAGGTCGGGGATGAGATTGGGCGCCTGGTCGTGGCAGACCCGGAACTGAGAATTCAGGATGTCCGCCATTACCTGCACAAACGGCTGTTTGTGGGCAACCGAATGGGACCGGGATTTTATCAAGGGTTTGAGATCTGCACGGAAACTGATCCTTTTACCGGAAAAGCCTGCGATTACATAGAAGCGGCATTGGCACCTTATCAATACTGCTTTGAACCGTCTGCCATGAGCCGTTCTAGTCTCAATGCCGTGGTGAAAAAAGGGCGAAGTGCCCTGAACCGCATTCGATCCCGGGTGCCTTTGGATCTTGACGGGGGACAGCTGGGGCCGGGAGAACTGTTTATTGGTGCAGTGAAGATTTCACTGGGAGACATTTACGGCATTATTGATGCCCAGGTCGGACCTGAAAGTGCCGGTGTGGTCCATCTTCCGTCCAGGGTATTGGATCCGTTCCGCACGTTCAGGGATCGGCAGGTTGAGCTTTACCATTTTGGGCAACACAAAATTGACCTGTCTGATATCCGTATTCGTATCCGGTTTTATAGAAGCCGGAATCCTCTGACCGTTCCCCTTGAAAAGATTCGGGTGAAAGACGGGTACCGGCTTTGCGATCTGCTGACCCATGCTGAAGTGGCCAACCTTTTTGATGCCATGGCCCCGGATTCCTTGGGCCTGATCCTCAATAAGGGTAATTTTGTTCAGGTCCCCAAGGCCATTTACCCCGACGGAGAAGCCCAGTTGGAGATCATCAAAAACAGCCTTATGGTCAGCACCCGGAGAAAGCATGGCGCGGAGCGGCTTGACGGAGGACCCAACGAAAAATTCAGTGACATCCTTGAAAAACTTTCGGTTTTGGGGGGCGTGAACTCCAGGGTGTTCATTGCCAATCAGTTCCCAACCCGGGATGTGGTGGATGCCTTGCGTCGCAGTGGGCTGCGCACCTTTTTGATTGATGCGGAAAATCCTTGTTTCGGGGATGATTACATCAAGTATATGATCAATCTCACCCATGAAACCCATTCCAGGTGCGAATTCATGCGCTATGATCACAAGGTGGACAAGCTCTACTCATTTTACCATGGCTGCTTCATGGAGCCCGACGACTGGGAGCGGTTTGACCGGGTACGATTTTGGTTTGCCTTTTACGGATCACACACCCATGCGGCAGATAACAAGTTGACCATGGACCTGATTAATCGCCTGGCCATCCGGCTTGGGGATGAGATGGGTATTGTCCATGGCGGCGGCCCTGGATTGATGAAGGAGGCCAATGATCTGGCCCGGCAGCACAATATCATGAGTGTGGGCATTGCCATTGAACTGGAAGGTGAAAACCAGGCGTCTTTAACCACCTGTGACGGGTTGATTAAATACAAGGAGGGGCTTCGACTGGCTCGGCAGGATCATTTGCAGAAGTTAAGTAATCTGCCCATCATCAACACCGGAGGGTACGGCAGTGCCGAAGAACTGTCCATTACCATTACCTCCATGAAGATCCATGAAAATCCCCTGGCACCGATCATCCTTTTGGACCCGGATAATTTATGGGAAAATGCCCGATATCAGACCTGGGAAATTGCAAGGCGCAAGTATGGTCCGGCGTTTACGCCCCATCTGGTGAAATCGTGTAAAAATGCAGATGAGGCGCAAACGGAGTTGATTGCATTCTTAACAGATCCGGACAAATGGTATAATGACAATGAAATCCCGGCCAAGAGCGTTGAAAAAGCCCGAGTGAAATCCGCCCGCATTCGAAATGGATTCCTTGGCCTGGAGCATGTGGAAGTGTTTGACAGCCCCAATCCTCGTATCGGTCAATAGTGCGGCCATGGGCCATGAGTGATAAGTGACGAATTAATTAAAGGACAATGAAAATGAACATACAATGGATAGTTTCAGGACTTATTATATTTTTTAGCACTGCGCTTCAGGCTTTGGCAGGAACGGTGTGTGACCCAATTGATATCGCGTGGCTTTCTGAGCAGGCACAGCTGCCCAAAGGCACTGAAATTTTGCTAAAGCGTGAACGCAACGGCCTATGTGAGGTGGTAGTGGCTATTGATGGTAATCTAGCCCCGCTATATGCGGGAAAAGAGTTTATCATTATAGGCAGCATGTATGAGAAGAAGGTGCCAGTTACAGGAAACACCATGGCAGAACTTAAGGAGGTTGCAAAAGTAGAACGGCAAAAGGCTCAAGCCCGTGAGGCACTGGCCGTAGAAAAAAGAAAGGCGTTTTTTAAGGCCCGGTATGCCGAACTGGATAAAATGACCGCCATAACCTTTGGTCCGAGCAGTGCAAAAAAATCGGTGTATGTGGTGACCGATCCCAATTGTTCCCATTGCAAAAAACTGTTGCCATTGATGGAAGAGGTGGCCTTTGAAGGGCAATTAAAACTAAAGGTGATTCTTTTTCCAGTGCTGGGGAAAAAAAGCGAGCAGATGGCGGTCCATGCCTTGTGTAATGACTTTACCTATGGGCAGTATTTGGCCATGAGCGGCAAAGAAACGGGAGAAGTCTGTGACCGGTCCACACAGCTTTTGGCTAAAACGAAAGCGTTCTTCCAAGCGGCGGATATTTCATTTGTTCCGATGGTGGTTGCTGGAGATGGGTCTTGGGTGGTAGAAGGTAGTAATATTAATAAAATTCGTTCTTTTCTGGGCCTTGACTGTGACACGGAGGCCGATGGTGGTAATACAGGGTGCGGTTCGGCTAAAGCGGAATAAGGCAATTGGGGGAACAAATATGTTTAACGTATTTATAGATGGACAAGAAGGAACCACCGGCCTTGAGATCAAAGCACGGCTTGATGGCCGAAAAGATATTGAACTGCTTGAAATTCCAGACGACAAGCGAAAAGACCTGACCGTTAAAAAAGAATTTATCCATGGGGCCGATCTGGTCATCCTGTGCTTGCCTGACGCGGCGGCTCGGGAATCTGTTGCATTGTCTAAAGGAGGGGACACCCGGTTTATTGATGCGTCCACTGCCCACAGAACCCACCCAGACTGGACCTATGGGCTTGCAGAACTGCCACCGGTGCCAGACCAGGCTGAGGCCATCAGAAACGCCCGGTTCGTGGCCAACCCAGGGTGCTATCCCACCGGGTTTCTTCTCATGGCACGCCCCTTGGTGAATGCGGGTATTCTGCCTAAAGACTACCCTGTAACCGTCCATGCCGTAAGCGGTTACAGCGGGGGCGGTAAAAAGCTGATCGCCTTGCACAAGGATGGGAAAAAAGGGGACGCACTTGCGGTCAGACCCTATGGGTTTACGTTGACCCATAAACATACACCCGAGATGCAGGCCTATGCTGGGCTGGATCATGCCCCAGTGTTTACCCCCAGTGTGGGGGATTTCTATAAAGGGATGCTGGTTCACCTGCCGCTGCAAACCCGGCTGCTGGGCAAACCTATCAATGCCAATGGGTTGCGAGAAGAATTGGCCGCCGTGTATGATGGTCAGCCCTTTGTTAAGGTGATGGACAAGCCCACCGACGCTTATCTGGACCAGGGGTTTCTTTCGCCGTTGGGGTGCAACAATACAAACCGGGTGGAAATTTTCGTGTCCGGCCATGATACGCAGATTCTTGTGACTGCCCGGCTGGACAACCTGGGCAAAGGGGCGTCTGGCGCTGCTGTGCAGAATTTAAATATTATGCTGGGCATGGACCCGGGGACAGGGCTTATCGCCTGATTAGATTTCCATGACAGATCTGATACTAACAGAAAAATTTTCTGTGGCATCGGATTTTGCCAAGGCCTTGGGCGCGACACAAAAGGGAAACGGATATTTCAAGGGAAATGGCGTGACCGTGACGTGGGCCGTGGGACATCTGGTGGAACTGTACGAACCTGAGGATTATGATCCTTCCCTGAAACGGTGGCGTCTGGAGACCCTGCCTGTGATCCCGAAAACGTTCTCATATAAACCGATTAAACGGACCTATTCCCAGTTTAAAATTATTCGAGATCTGCTTGCGAACTCATCGTTTACCCGTGTGATTTTGGCCACAGATGCGGGACGTGAGGGCGAGGTGATTGCCCGAACAATTCTGCAAGAAGCCGGATTTAAAGATTCAACAAGGGTGTATCGATTCTGGACCAGTCAGGCCCTGGTTCCCGATGTGGTCCGGCGAGCCATGGCTCAGCTTCGGCCCATGGCGGATTATGATCGGTTGTGGCGGGCCGGTTTTTATCGCCAGGTTTCAGACTGGCTCATCGGCATGAACTGTACCCGTGCCCTGACGGTGCGCCTCAACGATCTGTTTTCCGTGGGCCGGGTACAAACTGCCGTGCTATCCTTGTTGGTGGATCGACGAAAGGCTCGGGAAACTTTTGTTCCACAACCCTATTGGGTGCTTACGGCGAATTTTTCCAATGACAAAGGAAACTGGACCGGCCGCTGGTTTAGAGGCAAAGACAATCAGATCATGGATCGAAACCAGGCCCAGGCATTATACCAGCGTCTCAATCGTTTGGGGGCGGTCGGTGGTGTTGACGCCTTGAATCGAGAAAAAAAGCGGCAGGCGCCCCTTTTTTTATTTTCCCTGACCGATCTTCAACAGGAGGCTAACAAACGTTATGGCTTTCCCGCCACCCAAACCTTGAATCTCGCCCAGAAATTGTATCAGGATCGGAAATGTCTTTCCTACCCCAGAACCGATTCAAAGGTACTGGGCAGTCAGAACCTCCAGATGGTTCAGACGATTGTTAACAAACTTGCGGCGGTGCGTGAGGATTTGTTCTGCCATATGGATTGGTCCCGACTTTCTTTGTCCAATAAACGGGTATTCAACGATGCTAAACTCACTGACCACCACGCCCTGATTCCATTAAAACCGATTCCAGACAGCGCAGGACCCGAGGAAAGAAAAATATATGATCTGGTCCTTCGCAGGTTTGCGGCAGCCTTTCATCCAGACTGCCGATTTGAAGTGACCCGGGTGGTAACCCTGCTTGACGATCAAACCTTTGCCACTCGGGGAAAAATTATTATCGATCCCGGATGGCAGCGGGTGTGGTTGCCCATTGCAGGCAATCAGGGAACGCAAGATATAGATCGACTTCCCAATTTGACCGCTGGCGATCCGGCCCGTCTGGTGAAAATGGTGCTGAAAGAAAATCAGACCACTCCCCCGGCGGAATATACGGATTCTTCCCTGTTAAAGGATATGACCCATCCTGGCCGCTATGTGGATGGTGAGGTGGAAAAGAAACTCTATCGCGGGGAGATTGGCATCGGTACTCAGTCCACTCGGGCACAGATCATTGAGACCCTGATCAAGCGAAACTATGTCCAAAGATCGGGGAAACGGCTGATGGCCATGGATAAAGGCGTGTTTTTAGTGGAGACCCTTCGTCAATGTCCCCTAAGTTCGCGACTGGCCGCTGTGGCTGAGACCGCCCGGTGGGAGATGGGGCTCAACCAAATTGCCCTGGGAGCAGACCAAAACTCCCGGTTTCTTGATGAGATTAAATCGTTTACGGAAAAGGTGGTCAAAGAATTGTCTCAATTTGCCTTTGATACAACCGCGTATATCCGTGAGCGCAAGCGGTCAGAAGCGTCCCACACTTCGCTGGGCAAATGCCCGGGGTGTGGTAAAGATGTGTTTGAGACCTATAAAGCCTATTCCTGCGGCGACCGGGATTGTGGATTTGTCATTTGGAAAAACATGTCCGGCAAAAGGATTTCTCCGAAAATGGCGGCCAATCTCATTCATTACCGGCGATCCGGCCCATTTGACGGGTTTATTTCTAAGCGGACCCAAAAGCGGTTTTCGGCAAGCCTTGCCATTGTGAAAGCGGCGGGAAAATTCAAAGTAGTATTTGAGTTTGAACCCAAAAAGGAACCTGCCTCTGCCATAACGAACAACGGGGGATGTCCGGTATGCGGCGGTGAGATTATTGAGGGTAAAAAAGGATTTGGGTGCGCCAATTGGCGGCCGGACCAGGGCAATTGCAGGTTCGTGATCTGGAAACACATTTCCGGTAAGAAATTGACCTTGGCCAATGCCAAAACCCTTGCAGCAGGAAAGACCACCCGGCCGTATGTGTTTAAAACGATTGACAAAGAAAAATTCAAGGCACGAATGCGCATGGTGGATACCCCTGACGGCGGATTTGCCATTGCATTGATGCCGGAATCTGGTGCGGAGGGGGTGTCTGAAGCAGGCCTCGTGTCGTGTTTCCGGCCCATGTGATTGTTTTCATTATTGAGTGAGCCCAATTAAAATGAACGATATCAAAAGGACTCATGGCGTCCGCCCTGTGAAACGGACGAATTCATCCGGAGACAACACTTATTTTTTTCTATTATTGACTTTGCGTGCTTTGCATGGAATTTTACCCTGTAATTTTGTCAGGCTGGTGAATGATTAAAAGGCGCACCAGATTGCAGGTTTGAACGCATCCTCCAAGGAGTTAGCCGTCATGGGGCGCTGGAAGGCGATGCAACTGAATGATTGACAAATCGATTGAACTATTAAAAGGAAATTTTACATGAAAATTGACTGGGCGTACATGAGAAAGGGCTGAGTGTCCTGCACTAAAGCTCAAAAGTATTTTGAGGAAAACGGGATTGAAGTGGTTGAAACTGCCAATGCAAGAAAAGAAAAAATTGACCATGATGCCGCATGGCAATTAATTGGCGCGCAGCGTAAAGCGTATATCGGGAAGGGGAAAAAAGTGCTTGAACTCACACCCGATGACGAAAATCGTGAAGAGATCCTCAAGGCCGCTATGGGCCGGTCTGGGAATTTGAGAGCCCCGGCATTAAAGGCCGGAGATAAAATGTTCATAGGGTTCAACGAGGAGATTTACAACAATTTGTCATAAACACGTCGTATTGATTTGGGGAAGCATTTATCCGCCCTGCTGCGCTGCGTTACAAGGGCGTTACCCAATTTAGGACGCTTTACAGAGGGCGTCCGCGTTATTGGTACAGGACGGACAGGATGCTTTCTTGTTCGTCCAGTATTTCATCCAAAATATCCGGGGTGGTTAATGGATTCATGATGACGGATCTGAGGACCACCACGTTGTAGTCATCTTCAGGCATTCGCTTGAGTCGAGTCCTTGACACAAAGCTTTTACCCGTCTCTCGTTGAATTCGCTGGAGGTTGATATTGATCTCGTCCAGTGTGCGGTTTAGGTCCCTGACCCGTTCTGTCTGTCCTTGGGCTGTGGCGGCATCCAGGTCTGCCCGTATGGTGGCAGGAACCGCTCGGTAGGTCAGGATGTTCAACGTTGGCGACGAAACCAGTTCAAATTGGGAGCGGTTTTTGATTTTTTCGGCAAACGCCCTGGCGGTTTCAATCCCATGTTCTATCATTAGGCCGTAGCCGCGGGTGCCCATAATTTTTAAAGCCGCGTCCAGAATCAATGAAGATGCTTCACGGGACCCCTCCAGGGTCTTAATGCCCAGGTCCAGGGAGCCTTTTCGGTTGACATAACGGGCGTGATAGACAATGGCATCCATGGCATTGGGATCCTTGAAATAGATCATGCCTGAGGTCATGGGCATGTAGAACTGTTTATGGCAGTCGATGGTAACAGAATCGGCCCGTTCAATGCCCGCGAGCAAATCTCGGTATCGTTCCGACATCAGCACAGGACCACCCCAGGACGCATCCACATGGAAATGGATATTTTCCCGTTCACAGATATCTGCCAAGGTGGGCAACGGATCAATCATGCCGGTTTCCGTCGCCCCGGCAATGCCGACAATCGCTGCAATCTTTGTCCGGCCCTGGTTTTTTAAGTCCTGGATCAAGGCTTCCAGTTTATCAATGTCGATGGTGAGATGATGATCGACATCCACGGCAATCACATTGGCATTGCCAATGCCCAACAGACCACCTGCTTTACGCAGGGAAAAATGACCCCGTTTTGAGACAATTACCACCACCCGGTCCAGATCATGGGCGGCCATGGCTGCAAGAAAACCGTCTTCTTCAATGCTTGAAAACCCTGCTTTGGGCGTAAAAATTTTATTGCGTGCCACCCACAGGGCAGTAATATTGGCTGTTGTACCGCCGGAGGTAAACGTGCCCAATGCGGTTTGGGTGTTCTGGACATAGGTTTGATAAAATTTATCATCACACTGGAAGATCATGCGGTGGATTTTGGCCAGCACCTGTTTTTCCAGCACCGAAAGTACTTTGGATGTTTCAAGCTTGATCACGTTCTGGTTTAATGCGGCGGTAATGGCTTTCAAATGAACCATGAAAAACGGAATG
>PDWJ01001545.1_pt1 | contig 28117 bp, 21 predicted proteins | sample 1430881 | NCBI WGS metagenome assembly PDWJ01 (sample SAMN01162460, study PRJNA174530) | Oral metagenome, whole genome shotgun sequencing project. | biome: Marine environment; feature: Marine mammal; material: Swab sample of the gingival sulcus; isolation source: swab sample of gingival sulcus...
TGAATGATGACGTGCCTGATTTTTGACATCAATTGCAGGCAAACCCAAAGAAAGATAGTTTGTTATTCCTGTGTCTTTCAGCGAATACCATTGATATTTCTTATTTAATTTCAAGATGTTACGGAACTTAGCCCATTCGTCCGATATTTTTTTAGGTTTTAACTGTTTTGTGCCGGGTCGAAAATTATCGGCAGAAAATAGATAATCGGAATTTTTTGCATTCGTTAGATGTTTAACTAATACCGGTATAAGTTGTCGCGGAATGGTAATTAACTGTTCTTTATTGTTTTTAGCTACCTCTCCCCTTATGTTTATTATCTTATTTTTCAAATAAACATCTGAAACAAATATTTTTGTTAATTCAGTTCGTCGAATCAATGTGTAGAATGTTGTATAGCACAATACGAAGTAGTTAAAATTGTGTTCTTTTAAGTAATCAAATATAATTGTGCGGTCGCCGAGGCTTATGATCGTGCGTTTCTTTGTGCCTTCTTTGATTTTGCTAATATTAATTGTAGGATTTACATTTAAGTATTTTCTGTTTATCAGCCAGTTTGCGAAAGTGTTTATGAACGATAAATAATTGTTGTGCGTTCGTGCTGAATTATCTCTTTCGTAAAATATTTCATCTAAAAAATCTTTTACAATATTTTCGTTAAAATCAAAAACAAACATTTCTTCCATTTTTCTGTCTTTCAGAAATGCTTTAAAGTTTTTAACATAGCTTGTATAAGCCCTTAATGTATCTATTCTTAAAATATTCTTTTCAGTCTGTTTTTCAATGTTTCGCAGATAAATATTTAATACGTCAGTGATTTTTTCAAAAGACTTTGTTTTTGATTCTTCGATAAATTTATTCCACCCTGATTCGAGTTTGTCGTTTATATTCTTAATCATGCTTTTAGCAAGTTTCTTTCTTGCTGTAATGCTTTTGAGTGGTTTTACTCGATTGCGGACTCTTGATAATTTTTGAGTGAAAGGGTTTTTGACATAATAAACTATTTCCCAAGTTTTATTCTCTCTCAATTCCGCAGGAATATAGTCTATAAAGATTTTTGCTTGTAATTTTTGAGGCTTAGGCATTTTTTTTTTACAACCGAAAAATGGCTATAAAAAAGATGAACATTTGTGGTGAGCTTTTGACACGCACTCCCTAAAAAGAACCAACCCAATCTCCTGATTTATAGGCTATTAGGTTGGCATTTGTAGCGGGGACAGGACTTGAACCTGCGACCTTTGGGTTATGAGCCCAACGAGCTACCAACTGCTCCACCCCGCAATATATCTTTTTTTAAATCTTTTTTCCTTCTTTGCGCTTGCAAAGGTATAATTTTTATCAAAAGAAACAAATTTTTTTGCCTGAAAAAATAATAAAAACACCGAAAAAAAACACCTCATCAACTGCAAACAATAACAAATCAGCAATTTAAACAGAATTGTAAGTGGTTAAAAAAAAATCATATTCCTTAAATTACGTCATTTTTCTACAAAAAATCGCACAGCAATATCCGAACAGACAAGACGCTAATGAATAATTTGTTTCTCTCATGCCAATTTCATTGTAAAATATTATTATCTTTGCGCTTTGCAAAATATTAGATATTCTAAATACAGACATGGCCAAGAATAAATCGAAATATATAGATAAACTCCGAAAAAAATACCGTCTTATTATTTATAATGATCAGAATTTTGAAGAAATCTGGTCAGGAAGAGTTACGAAAATGAATCTATATTTACTCGGATTTTTTTCTTTTGTTTTGATTCTGCTCATAATGACCTTGCTATTTATATTCACTCCGATTAACAGACTTTTGCCGGCTTATGCCAATAGCGAAATGCAAAGCAAAATATTGGAAAATGCAATGCGTGTCGATTCTCTTGAATACCAAATACACATACGCGATCAATATTTCGAAAGGATAAACAGTATCATTCGAGGCGAAAACCCCGGCGCTATGCCTGCAAGCAATCAAAGCCAAGAAGCCCTGGCGGCTGAGTTGTTTTACCCTTCATCAAAACACGACTCTATTTTGCGCAAACAAATTGAGGAAGAAGAACAATACAACTTATCCATTTTAAATAGAACAAAAACAGAACTCGATTTCAGTAAAATACATTTTTTTATTCCCATCAAAGGCATTATCACAAACAAATTTAACCGAAACGAAAAACATTTTGGACTTGATGTCGTCTCCGAACCCAACAAACCTATTTTATCGACCCTTGACGGAACTGTTATTGCTGCAAACTGGACTTTGGCAACAGGATATGTTATTCAAATACAACACGATTATGATTTAATTTCGATATACAAACACAATTCGGCTTTGCTCAAACAAGTAGGAGACCATGTGAAAGCAGGCGAAACCATTGCCATTATCGGAAATACAGGTGAATATTCAACCGGTCCTCATCTTCATTTTGAGTTGTGGCACAATGGAACACCCTTAAACCCGGAAGATTATCTGGTTTTTTAGTTTATTTGTCTGAAATCCGAATTTGAAATACTTATACTTTAGCACCCCGTAATGGAAAAAACAAAAAAAAGAATTGCAATTTTAGGTTCAACCGGTTCAATTGGAACACAAGCACTTGAAGTGATCGAAAAACATCAGGAATACTTTGAAGTGGAAGTATTAACCGCAAACAACAAGGCTGCCTTGCTCATTGAACAAGCAAAAAAATTTCAGCCGAATGCCGTAATCATTGCCAACACCGCAAAATATGCAGAAGTAAAAGATGCGCTTGATAAATTTCCCATCAAAGTTTTTGCAGGAGAAAGCTCTATTGCCCAAATTGTTGAATCCTCTTCTATCGATCTTGTGCTGACGGCAATGGTCGGCTATTCGGGATTACTGCCTACGATAAACGCCATAAAATCGGGAAAAAATATCGCATTGGCAAACAAAGAAACGCTGGTGGTTGCCGGAAAACTGATAATGAAACTTGCCGAAGAAAAAAATACAAACATCTACCCTGTTGATTCCGAACATTCTGCAATTTTCCAATGTTTAATTGGCGAAGATTTAAAAACGATAGAGAAAATTTATTTAACCGCTTCAGGAGGTCCTTTTCGGAAATTTTCTCGTGCCGAATTGGAACATGTAACAAAAAATCAAGCACTGCAACACCCAAACTGGAACATGGGCGCAAAAGTAACGATTGATTCTGCCTCGCTGATGAACAAAGGGCTTGAAGCCATCGAAGCAAGGTGGTTGTTCGACCTGAAACCGCAACAGATTGAAGTGATAATTCACCCTCAATCCATTATTCACTCAATGGTACAGTTTTACGACAGCTCAATTAAAGCACAAATGAGCTTGCCCGACATGAAACTTCCCATACAATACGCATTGGGCTTTCCCTTCAGATTACCATCTGATTTAAAAAGATTTAACTTCATGAATTATCCACAACTCAGCTTTGAACAACCGGATACTGAAAAATTTCCCAACCTGCTGCTTGCCTTTCGGGCAATGGAACAATGCGGAAATTCCCCCTGTGTGCTGAATGCTGCAAACGAGGTGGCGGTTGATGCTTTTTTGCAGGAAAAAATCAGTTTCAACAAAATGCCCCAAATTATTGAGAAAACAATGGAAAAAATCAACTTTATTGCTGCTCCCGATTACGAAGATTTTGTCGAAACAGACAAAAACGCAAGAGCATTTGCAAAATCTCTTTTATAAACAAAAACACAAAATTGTATAATCATATTTAGAAATATTGTAAATGGAAGCCTTTATCAAAGCTGCACAACTAATTGTAAGTTTATCTATTTTAGTAATTGTTCATGAGTTCGGACATTTTTTGTTTGCAAAACTATTCAAAACGCGCGTTGAAAAATTTTATTTGTTTTTTGATCCTTGGTTTTCTCTGTTTAAAATAAAAAAAGGAGAAACCGAATACGGAATCGGTTGGCTGCCTTTGGGCGGATACGTGAAAATTTCGGGCATGATTGACGAATCAATGGATAGAGAACAAATGAAACGTCCTCAGGAAGCGTGGGAATTTCGCTCGAAACCGGCATGGCAGCGTTTTTTTATTATGATTGGAGGCGTAATGTTCAACATGATTCTTGCCATGTTGATTTATATCTTCGTGTTGTTTTCGTGGGGAGAAGAATATTTGCCCGTTGCAAACATGAAATACGGCATATATTGCGACTCTACCGCCCTTGAGCTTGGTTTTCAGCATGGCGACAAAATTGTCTCGCTCGACAACAATAAAGTGGAAAACTTCAGCAACATTCTCATGACAATGATTCTGGACAACGTAAAATCGGTTCAAATCAAACGCGGCGAGCAAAATATCTCAATACCTGTTGAAAAAAATATTCTGGCAGACATTAACGAAAAGAAAAGCTATTTCATAAAACCCGCAATTCCTTTTATTGTCGATGGCTTCTCGGAAAATTCAAACGCCAAAAAAGCAGGCATTCAAGTGGGTGATGTATTGCACGGAATCAACAACGAAAAACTGAAATATTTCGACCAATATCCTCCCGTATTGGCAAAACACAAGGGAAAAGAAGTGGTGCTTTTGGTTGAACGAAATGGAAGTATGATTGACATTCCCTCAATGGTGTCGGACGAGGGAATGATTGGCGTACAGGTGAAAACCCAAGACCTGTTTGAGCTTAAAACCACAAAATACAGTTTTTTGGAAGCAATTCCCAAAGGACTGGAAAAAGGATACAACGAAATCGGGAATTACTTGAAACAATTAAAACTCATTGCAAATCCCGAAACAAAAGCCTACAAATCAGTGGGAAGTTTTATTGCTATCGGAAACATTTTTCCGCCAATGTGGGACTGGTATGCTTTCTGGATGATGACTGCATTGCTCTCGATTATGCTTGGTGTGATAAATATTTTACCTATTCCGGCATTAGACGGAGGTCATTTGCTCTTTCTCGTGTACGAAATGGTTGTGGGAAAAAAACCCGGAGACAAATTTATGGAATATGCGCAATTGGCAGGAATGTTTCTATTATTAGCCCTTATGGTGTTTGCCATAGGAAACGATTTTGCTAACTTTGTTTTCAATTAAACAATAAATCTCCATGACAGAAGTCGGAAGACGAAAGACAAAAACTTCCCTCTCCCACTTCTAACTTAAAACATAAACGTATGAAAAAAATTCTTTTTGCTATTGCTTTACTTCAGTTTCTTATTTTACTATCTTGTAAATCAGATTATTCTAAACTAATGCCTGCCATTACGGGAAAAGCCGGCGAATTGCTTTTGGTTATCGAAGATGCCCTTTGGGAATCAAAGGTCGGAGATAAATTTGTGGACATTTTCCAACAAGAGGTAAACGGCATATTACAACCGGAACCCATGTTTGATCTTATTCATATTCCCTCAAAAGCATTCACAAAAATGCTCCAAAAAAACAGAAACATTATCAGAGTGAAAATTTCGGACGATCTTGAAAAAGAAAGCATCTTGATTCAGAATGATGTTTGGGCAACACCACAAACCCTTATAAAAATAAATGCAAAATCGAAAGAAAGCATGATAAAACTTTTGGAAAAAAACCAAAAAAAACTTGTCGCCATAATTTTAGAAGCCGAACAAGACAGGCTGATAGCATCAAACAAAAAATACGAAGACCTGAAAATTAGTAAGATGCTTGCAAAACACCACAACATTCATATGTATGTGCCGAAAGGATACTCGGTAGCTGTCGATACGGCAGATTTTGTATGGTTAGAATACGAACCTCGACAGGTAAAACAAGGCATTTTTGTTTACCACTACAACTATACGGACACCAATACTTTTTCGCTCGATTATTTGATAGACAAACGCGACTCGATTTTAGAGAAATGGGTCGAGACTGAAATAGCAGGAAGTTTCATGGGAACTGACAGACGTTTTCCCACAAGTTTTGAAGAGCTGAACTACAAAGGCGCGTATGCCGTAATGGTGCGCGGCTGGTGGGAAACAAAAGGCAAGTTTTTTATGGGCGGACCATTTGTAAGCCTTACGACAATCGACAAAAAAACAAACCGAGTTGTTACGGTAGAAGGATTTGTGTATGCGCCAAAATTCAGAAAACGGAATTATTTAAGAAAAGTGGAAAGTATTATAAGTACACTCGATTTTCCGAAATAAGCCCAAAACTACCTTAAAATCAATACTTGCTTGTAGGCTTTTGGGAGGTAGTGTCTTATAAAGTGTGTAAGCTCTACAAACAGAGTTCAAGTATAAAACTTGAACTCTGTTTGTAGAGCTTACACTCTTTTAGGGATAGCGTCTAAAAAAAATAGAGTATTTCTGACTTATAGAATCAAGACATCAGAATTTATTGTTTTACAATTTTTTGCGTTTTTATCTGTTTTCCGCTTTTGATTGAAATAAAATAAACGCCATTTTTCAGTTCGCTAACATTTAACCTTCCGCTTTCAACTTTCGACATTACACTGACTTTTTCTCCGCTTATTGAATAAATTGAAATTTCATCAATTTGGCGGTTGTTGTTTTCAATCGTGATATATTCTTTCACAGGGTTCGGATATACAGAAAAAACTGCGCCGGCATGTTCCTCAATGGTGGTTATAGTGCCTGTGTGATAATATACAAACATTTTTGAAACATCAGCCTCCTCCGAATCATGCGAAGTAATAAGAAGATAAAGCAATGTTTTTTCATTATCGTAAACATATTTCGTCTCTTCCTCTAAAACCCACTCGTTTGAGTACGGATCCCAGTCGTATTGACTTGAACTTTCCTCCATAGCATCGTCAGTGTATGTATATTCATCTTTTGAAGAAGGTACCCACTCCTCATCTTGACGTTCATATACAGTCTCTGTCAATAGATGTCCTTTGGAGTTGTAAGTATATTCTGTTTTTGAATCAAGAGAAAGCTCACTCATGGGCATTGCCGCGTATTTCAGTTGTTGAGTTATATTGTTGTTTGCGTCATACGTATTTTCCTCTTTCTCCGCTAAAGTCCATTCCATCTCTCCTATCTTATAATAGAGATTCGATACTGTTTCGTTTCCCTTCGCATCATATTCGTATTCGTATTTCGTCGTTTCTATCCAATTGCCTGTTTCGTCCTCATAAGAAAAGGATATTTCTGAAACGACATTCCCATTTCCGTCATAAGCAGTCTCTTGTTTTGCAAACACCTCCCATTCCTGTGTCGATTTGTTAAATTTATAGTTTATTGATCTGATTACTTTTTTACCTTCGTAAATATATTCGTTTTTTGTAGTTTCCTCCCCTTCATCTATGTTCGGGACAATCAAATATTCACGAATTTTATTGTCGGCATCGTCGTATTCATATTTCATTTTTACCGTAAATACAGAATCCGTTTCCGACAAATAACTATAAACTATCAACGAGTCTATTTTTATGTTTTCATGAAGATTTGACTTGGCTTGGTCAATCTCTTTTGCAAAAGATGATTTCAGGTGTTTAAAATCAGTCTTTGCTTTTGTTTTGCAGCTTTTTTGAGCCACAGCATTGAAAATAACAATGCTTAAAACGAGTAGTGTAAAAAAATGTTTCATAATAAGATTTTTTTAAGTTATTAAAATAAGGTATGAAATTCATGCAATATAATTTTTTTGTATTTTATTGGCAATGTTCCATTTTTTCTCCTCTTCTTTGTTTATTTTATGAATATATGCACTAAAAAAAGCAAATATGTATAAAAAAGAATAGAATAAATGCTTAAAGATAAAGGAATTATTATGTTTCTTTAAAAAATACAAAAACGCTCAAATGTTCTCGTTGTTCAGACGTAAAGATAAGAAAAAAATTACCTTTGCAAAAACAAAAGCCGACGTGCGATATTGTTTTTTTCATAAATGGTTTATCGGAAAGAAAATGATTTTTTTATGGTAACAAACTTTGATATACATCAGTACAACAATTATTTTTTTATTGGCATTGGCGGAAGCGGAATGAGTGCCATTGCGCAATATTTGTCAGGAATCGGGAAACAGCTTGCCGGCTCGGACAGGCAATTTTTCGAGCCGAATAACAAAACCCAAAAACATCTTGAGGCTTTGGGGATAAAGTGTTTCATTCAAGACGGAAGCGGCATTTCGGACGAAACGGAAGTTGTTGTTGTTTCTTCGGCAATCGAAGAAACAAATATCGAGTATCAGAAAGCCAAAGAAAAAAGTTTGATAATTGTCAAACGAGCCGAACTTTTGGCAGCCATCACCAAAACGAAAAAAACAATTGCCATTGCCGGAACCTCAGGAAAATCGACAAGCGTCGCAATGCTGTTTCATATTTTGCACAAATGCGCAAAACAGCCCTCCTTGATTACAGGCGCAGGACTGATAGAGCTGCAAGAAGAAAATAAAATAGGAAATTCCTATGTCGGAAACGGCGAATGGCTCATAATAGAAGCCGATGAATCAGACGGTTCGCTCGTAAACTACCACCCGGAAATAGGTGTTATATTGAATATCGACAAAGACCACAAAAGCCTGTGCGAACTGAAAACAATATTTGCAAAATTCAAAGACAACACCCAAAATTTCGTGCTTATCAACGCTTCGCAAAAAAATTCTGCCGCATTGCTCGACCAAAACTGTATCCGATTTGGATACGAGCCCGATTTTCAATATGTCGGTTCTGATTTTAGGCAAACAGGATTTCAAATTCGTTTCAAAATCAATGGCGTAGATTTTACAATGCCCATTGTGGGCAAGCACAATATGGAAAATGCGCTTGCTGCCGTTTCTGTTGCTTGTTTGCTCGGCGTTTCGTTGCCCGAAGCGGCATCTGCTTTGCTCTCGTACAGAGGAATCTACCGCAGGCATCAAATAATCGGCTCGAACGACCGCATTACCGTGATTGATGATTTTGCGCACAATCCGGCTAAAATTTCCGCATCAATCAGGGCTTATCAACATTTGAGCAAGCATTTGATAATTTGGTTTCAGCCTCACGGATTTTCGCCCACAAAGCTTTTGAAACACGAATATATTGAAGAAATCTCAGCTGCCTTGCGAAACGAAGATACTTTTTTTATCTCAGAAATTTACTATGCCGGCGGAAATGTAGTCAGAAATATCTCTTCAAAAGAAATTGCCGAGGCAATCGTCAAAAAAGGAAAAAATGCAATTTATCTGAAAGAGAAAGAAAAACTAACGAAAAAAATCCGCCCGCTGATGCGCAAATCCACAATCGTGCTTCTCATGGGAGCAAGAGATCCGCATCTGAACGATTTTGCCAAGCATGTTTTCAAAATGTTGGACAATACCGTCAAACTTCCGATGCGGGTTTCATAATAAACAATTCGTTAAACGAAGAATGAAAAGGTGAAAAATAGAAACATAATGCTCTGCTTCTGTACGAGCATGTTACGTCTGTACAGGCAAAAACTATAAGTTCTTTGCAGTTAAATTGAGTAAAAATTTGCATATAATCTAAAAGAATTATACGTTTGACAAACGTCAAAAAAAAAGAAATATTAACCCCCAAAACAAAAAAAGAATTATTATGAATTTATTTCGCTCATCAAATCCGGCATTGAGCACGAAAAGATTGGAAAAAACCTTTATGCTCGAATCCGGCGCAACAATGACAGTACAAGGCACTATCAACAAAACTTCGATGATGTTGGTAATTGTGATTATGGCAGCTTTTTATTCATGGAGTCAAGCATTTAAAGGAGCAAATGTAATGCCTTACGTAACGTTTGGAACAATCGGCGGACTGATAACAGCACTATTGACCATTTTGTGGAAACCCAAATGGTCGCCTTATACTGCGCCGATTTATGCCGTTCTGGAAGGCTTTGCACTCGGCGGTATTTCCGCATTGTTTGAAATGGCTTCAAGCGGAATCACCATTAAAGCCGTCGGGCTGACTTTTACTACTTTTTTTGCAATGCTCTTTTTGTACAAAACAGGAATAATCAAAGCCACCGAAAAGTTTAAAGCAATCATTACTTCGGCAATAGGCGGAATTTTTATTTTTTACATCGCCACATGGATTCTTGCCATGTTTGGTGTAAACATTTCTCTTTTCAGCGGAGGCTTAATCGGCATTGGAATAAGTCTATTCATTGTCGGCATCGCAGCCTTGAGTTTGATTATTGATTTTGACCAGATTGAAAAAAGCGCAGAAACCGGCGCACCACAATTTATGGAATGGTACGCTGCAATGGGTTTGATGATTACATTAATCTGGCTCTATATGGAAATTCTTCGCCTCTATTCTCTTGTTACAGGAAACGATTAAAAAACTTTTCACCATATTGTAGCTGAATTTTATCATAAATTCGGATAAAAATCAAAGCTATTACAATATTATTCGCAAAATATGTTGTATTATTCATTTACATTCATTAATTTTGCGCCTCGAAAAAGAAATGCTTAACTTACTTCAATGACCGAAGTGTGTGAGCTGCAATTGAGTAACAAATTACAAAATACATAAAGAGATGAAAAAAGGAATACACCCGAAAGATTACAGACTTGTAGCATTTAAAGACATGTCTAACGACTACACATTCATTACAAAATCTGCGACAAAAACAAAAGAAACCATTGAAATTGATGGTGTTAAATATCCGTTGATTAAACTTGAAATTTCAAACACATCGCACCCTTTCTACACAGGAAAAATGAAACTTGTTGATACGGCCGGTAGAATCGATAAATTTAAAAACCGCTATAAGAAACATTTTGATAAGAAAAATCAGAAATAATACCCTTTTCTAAAGCAAAAGAAAAAGCCAAATCCTTAAAATTTGGCTTTTTCTTTTTGGCGATCAAATGAAAAAACGGATATATTCGGCAATATCATTGATTTCTTGTGTCGAAATCCCCCGATTTTTTAGCACCTCTCTGTCTTCATCAAATTCACTAAAAAACACCTCCAAATTTTTTTCATATTCGTTCAAACTTTTCACATAGTGTTCTATTGCTTTGGTTTTGTTGCCGCGACAGAGTTCAATATGTCCGAGATTCATGAAATCGTGTTTATTTCCTTCTTTTTCAATTACTTTTTGAAGGTATTTTTGGGCATTGTCGTATTTTCCCAACACAAACGAACACCACGCCAGCGGTCGTTGCACTTTGATATTCGAGGGCGAAAGATATTCCAGCTTAAAATAATATTTTAGTGCATTTTCATACTGTTTCAGATTCAGATAACAGCGTCCTACGTTTGCCTGAATGCTCAAATTTTCAGGCTCAAGTTTTTCAGCTTTAAGGTAATATTCAAGAGCCTCTTCGTGTTTGTTTAGCTTCATCAGGCAAAATGCTGTTTTTTTCAGATTCCAAACTTTATTCTTATCAAACAATTCTCCTTTGAAATAAAAATCAAGCGCCTCTTTGTATCTTTTTTGTTTCTGGAGGCAAAATCCCGTTTTCTGAAAAATCTCATATTCCGAAAAACCGTCGTCAATCAGTTTTTTATAAACATCAACCGCTTCGGAAAATTGATTTTTCTCAAAATAAAACTCTGCAATTTTGCGCAAAGTTCGGCTTTTGGTAACAAATTGGCTGAAAAGTTCCGATTTGTAGAAATCAAGAGGCAATTCAAAAATATCAGCCAGACTGTCTTTGTAGGTGTGAAGTTTAAAAAAACGATACAAATCTTGGATATACTGAATGAAAATATATTGATCATGCTTTGTTTGGTTCAACTTTTTCTCGTCCTCAGCAATTTCGTTCATTTCGTTCAATTCGTTAAGGAACAAATTACTTAGCATACTTTTTTGAACTTCGGGCAAATATCTTATGTTGAAACAAAATGAGTATTTATCCGAATTGCATAAAAACGGCACGTTTTTCATGCTTGCGATAAACTTATCGCGGTCGAAAATCGTTCCGGTTTTTAAATTAGAAAGGTTGAAATTGTTTTCCCCGTAAAACGGCAAAAACCAGTTGTGCAGTTTTTTGAAAAACGGAAATTGTTTTAACATTGAAAAAGTTCCCATGAAAACATCCGAGCCTTCAATTTGCATCTTGGACAACTCTCCCATTTTTTCAAACAAATCCGGCGAATCTTCAAACATATTTTCCCATTCCGGATTCTTATCTTCCGAGAAATTCTCTCCGACGATGTTGTCAAGGTCAAGTTTTTCGATTATTTTGGGCGTAATTTTGGCAACTTCCGGAATAATCTCTTCTCTGATTCGTTTCGTTATTTTTTCGGTTTCTTTTGCTCGGATAAATTGTATATAAATTTCGCGGATATTTTCCTCGTTTTTCAAGTTTATTTCCAGCGCTTTAATTTTCGCTGTTAAACCATCGTCGAGCAGAATGCGTTTTTCATAAATGTTTAGTCCGATGAAAAGCCCGACCAAAGCACGTTGCCATACCTGATCTTCGGCTTTTTCGTATATATCCAACAAAAGGTTCAACTTTGCAGCATCAAAATACCGAATCAAACTCAATGTTATTGCGCTGACTATCGTACATTTTTGCGCCCAAAATACCGAATCGGAGAAAATAAGTTTCTTGCAAAGCAAAACAGCATTATTGGAATATGAATCAATCAGCCAAAAATAAATGAACAAGTTATTGAAAGCATCTTCTGCTTGCCGGCTTTTCTCGTCATCGTTTGCGGCTGCCTGCGAAAGTTTTATCGCCTCGTCCAATTGTGTGGCACTTATGGGTTTGAGGCTTTTTCTCATTGCTCGAATGTCCTGATGATACAAATTTTCTGTATTTTTTGCATGTTCCGACAGAATCTTGTCGGTTAAACCATAAAGTTTTAGCCTGATTTTCTTATAAATACTTTGGCGTTGCGGATCTTGTACACCCTCAATGGCATACTTCAATAAATATTTATAATTTTCATTTATTTGATGAAGTTCATGTTCATACTCTTTGTTCATGAGTTTTGACGCAAGACTTAAAAGCAGATTGATTGCATCTTTTACTTTTTCTTTATCAATCAGTTGTGTGATTTTTTCATGCGAATTCTTGTATTCTTGTTTTGTCATAGTCAATTTTGGTTTGAATGTGTCATGATGCACAATTTTTTCGTGCGAATTTTATTTTTGAAATTTCATGTAAGCAAAAGTACAATTAAAATTCATTTACGCATAAGATTCTACAATATTTTGCAAGGATATAAATTTCAAGTATTCAATACAATTTTTTACTTTAAAAAAAGAAAATAAGTGATTTGATTGAAAATTCAGTTTTTTTATTGCCTTTATCCCATTATTTTTGTGAAAAATAAATCCTAAAAAAAACAAAATCGTGATTCGTACATACTTCAGTCAATCAGCGCCGTTTTCAAAACTGATTTTTACCGCATTTTTTGCGGTTTCTATATTTCTTATATTTTTGGTCATCAGTCTTTTGTTAGCTGTTCCGCTATTTGATTTGAATTTGTTTGAACCGGATACTTCGCTTGATTTTACAAATCCGGCAAACATTCCTGTGCTCAAATTCATGCAAATTATTCACACCATAAGTTTGTTTTTATTGCCGGCACTATTTTCAGGCTATGTTTTCTACACAGGCAATAAAGGAACTTTTGGCTTGCATCTTCGGAAAGCACCCAATGCAACAACATTGTTTACAGCCGCTTTATGTATGATAGTAAGTTTGCCCTTGATCAATGCTTTGGCAGAACTCAATTCTCATTTATCATTACCGGAGTCTTTGTCGTGGTTGGAACAAAAAATTGCAGAGAGTGAAAAAAATGCCGAAGCACTCACACAAGCCTTTCTTTCTGTAAACACAACAGGCGCTTTGCTTGTAAACATAATAATGATTGCGGTATTTCCTGCATTGGGCGAAGAATTTTTGTTCAGAGGAATAATTCAGCGTATTTTGCACGAGTGGACAAAAAATATTCATGTTGCCATATTTATTACAGGATTCTTTTTCAGTGCCTTGCATATGCAGTTTTATGGTTTTCTGCCAAGAATGCTCATGGGAGTCTATTTTGGATATTTGCTCTACTGGAGCAAAAACATATGGATACCGGTTGCAGCCCATTTTGTAAACAATGCAAGTGCTGTTGTTGTCTATTATTTTTATTATCAAGGAAAAATTACTTCAGACATAGATAAACTCGGCACAAACACAGAAACAAGTGTGTTTTTTTTTTCCGGTCTGTTGCTCACAAGTTTACTTGTTTGGATAATCAGAAAAAAAGAAATAGGAAAAAGCAAATAAAAATATTAATATTGCGTAAAACAAATCAAGAATGAGAGTACTTATACAAAGAGTTTCAGAGGCTTCTGTTTCGATTTTGGGAACAGAAAAGTCAAAAATAGGAAAAGGGCTGTTGCTTTTGGTCGGATTTGAAGAAAGTGACGGCATGGAAGATATTGCTTGGTTGAGCAAAAAAATTTGCCAACTTCGCATTTTTGATGATGAAAACGGAATAATGAATATCTCGGTAAAAGATATTAATGGCGAAATATTGGTCGTCAGCCAATTTACGCTTCATGCCAAAACAAAAAAAGGCAATCGACCTTCGTATGTACATGCTGCAAAACCTGAAATATCAATACCTTTATACGAACAATTTATTGAAAAAATAGAAAACGAATTAGGAAAAAAAGTAGCAACGGGCGAGTTCGGAGCAACAATGAATGTTGCCCTTGTAAACGACGGACCTGTTACAATATTCATGGATACAAAAAATAAAGATTTATGACAATAAAAGAAGCGCAAGAAAAAGTTGATGCTTGGATAAAAACCTACGGAGTAAGATATTACAACGAGCTGACAAATATGGCGATTTTGACAGAAGAAGTCGGCGAACTTGCAAGAATAATGGCTCGAAAATTTGGCGAACAATCGTTTAAAAATCCTGCTGAAGAGAACAATCTGGCAGACGAAATGGCTGATGTCTTATGGGTGCTTATCTGTTTGGCAAACCAAACAGGTGTCGATCTTAGCGAAGCATTGAAAAAAAATTTTGAGAAAAAAACTGCTCGCGATGCCGAAAGACACAAAGCAAACCCAAAATTGTTTTAAAAACGAAAAACTAAATTGCACGAAAAAAAATCAAGATAAGGAAAAAAACACCAAACAAAACTGCCCGTAATAACAAAAATAATTATCTTAGCACAGATAATAAACACTATGACTAATTACTCTACATGACATTTTTTATAATTGTGTTGATATTTGCAGCTAAAATAAGCGGTAGTGGCAAATTTTCCCACGACCCTGTCAGGGTTTCAAACCCTGACAGGGTCGTGGGAAAAAACGCAAACGAAAAAAATTTGCAAAAAATGTCGTATAGACTATGTATATAATTAAATTTTTCATTAATAATAACATAAATCTAAAGCAAATGAAAGAATTATTTGACAAATACAGCAAATTGCCTGAATTGGCTGAAATTTCAGCCGAAGTACAAGCTCTTTTACAAAAGAAGAAAGATAATTACAAACCGGAAAACTTAAAGAAGGCTTTCGGACTGATAGATTTGACCACGCTGAACGCTGCCGACACTGAAGCGCAGGTAATTGATATGTGTGAGAAAGTAAATAACTTCCATCAGTTTTCAAAATTCGTAGGAGTTCCGAATGTGGCAGCCATTTGCGTTTATCCGGCATTAGTAAAAACCGTGAAAAACAACCTGAAAGCAAAATACACACGCATAGCATCTGTTTCCGGAGGTTTTCCGGCTTCACAAACTTTTTTGTCGGTAAAATGCGATGAAACAAAACTTGCGGTTCAAGATGGAGCTAATGATATAGACATGGTTATCTCGCTTGGCAAATTCTTTGAAAACAAATACGAAGAAGTAGCTGCCGAAATTAAAGCCATGAAAGAAGCTTGTGGCGATGCCCATCTGAAAGTTATTCTCGAAAGTGGCGCAATGGAATCTACCGAGCAAATACACAGAGCCTCAATTATTGCCATTGAATCAGGTGCTGATTTTCTGAAAACATCAACAGGGAAATTTTATCCTCCTGCATCTTTAGAAGCTATTTATATCATGGCTCATGTTGTGAAAGAATATTACAAACTTACCGGAAAAAAAGTAGGACTAAAACCTGCCGGCGGAATCAAAACAGGAAAAGATGCCGTTGAATACATAACTGTCGTAAAAGAAATATTGGGCAACCAATGGATCAATGCAGAATTGCTCCGAATTGGCGCAAGCAGCTTGGCAAACAATATCTTGACAGAAATCTATCACCCCGACGGAAAAGATACGATAAAGCACTTTTAAAACAATTCAAAAACATTGATAATGGCTCACTTTGTCAGAGTTTGAAAACTCTGACAAAGTTTTTCCGAAAAAAAAACTACTGCATACAAATTTCTCGACAACAACACCCGAATTTCTATACACACAATGAAAATAGCATTAGCTCAATTGAATTATCATATAGCGAATTTTGATTATAACGGAAAAAAAATCAAAGCAAAAATAGAAAAGGCTAAACAAGAAAATGTTGATATTATTATTTTTTCGGAATTAGCTATTTGCGGATATCCTCCGCAAGACTTGCTTGAACAAAAAGAATTTATACAAAAAAGCGAAAAAGAAATTGAAAAAATAGCCCAAAACTGCAAAAATATTGCGGTTGTCATTGGCGCACCAAGCATTAATCAAAATCCGAAAGGAAAAAAATTGCACAATGCCGCTTATTTTCTTGCAAACGAAACAGTAAAAAGCATTCACCACAAAACAGTGCTTCCAACATACGATACTTTTGACGAAAACAAGTATTTTGAACCCAATACGGAATTTAATATCGTATATTACAAAGGGAAACGAATTGCAATTACGATTGGCGAAGATTTATGGAACAGACACTCGGAAGAAAAATCGTTTGTAAAAAGCCGAATGCACACGCTTTGGCCCATGCAAAAACTGATGCCGCAAAACCCTGATTTTATCATAAATATTGCAGCCTCGCCATTCTCGCATGAGCAAGACGAAGCGCGCAGAGAAATACTCGCTGAAAATGCAAAAAATTACGGGCTGCCGCTGATTTACGTAAACCAGATTGGCGCAAATGCAGAATCAATTTTTCGTGGCGGATCGCTGGTCTTTGATAGGAAAGGAAACAAATATAAAGAACTCAGCCATTTTGCCGAAGATTTCTATATGTTTAATATCAATAATTTAGAATCGGGAAAAAACAAAACGCCAAGAAAGGAAAAAGCAAATTATATCGAAGCAATACACGATGCTTTGATTTTGGGAATACGCGATTATTTTGCAAAACTACATTTTAAAACAGCTGTTTTGGGCTTGTCGGGCGGAATTGATTCTGCCGTTACGCTTGTTTTGGCAGAAAGAGCTTTAGGGAAAGAAAATGTACGCGCCTTGCTCATGCCGTCGAAATACTCATCAGAACATTCGATTGACGATGCTGTTGGTTTGGCAAATAATCTCGGAATACAATACGATATTGTTACGATTCAAGAGATTGTTTCGTCTTTTGAAAACTCGTTAAAGCCTATTTTCAAAGATTTGCCTGCGAACATTGCCGAAGAAAACATTCAGGCAAGAGCAAGAGGAGTTTTATTGATGGCAATTTCAAATAAATATGGCAACATTCTGCTCAACACGTCAAACAAAAGCGAAACTGCTGTCGGGTACGGAACGTTGTATGGCGATATGTGCGGCAGTATTTCCGTATTGGGCGATGTTTATAAAACAGATGTGTTTAAACTTGCGCATTTTATCAATAAAGCAAAAGAGGTAATACCAAAGCACACGATTACGAAACCGCCGTCGGCAGAATTGCGCCCCGACCAAAAAGATACAGACTCGCTGCCCGAATATGAGATTTTAGACCATGTTCTTTACCAATATCTCGAACTGAAAAAAGGAGCAGACGAAATTGCGGCACAAGGATACGATAAAAATCTGATTATGAAAATCATCAATATGGTGAATCGTAACGCATTTAAACGCTTTCAAGCACCACCGGTACTAAAAGTTTCGACAAACACTTTCGGCTTGGGCAAAAAAATGCCCTTGGTTGCCCAATATTGATAAATTTGATGAAAAACGTTTTTTGAAAATTAATCTATGGCTCACACACAAGAGAATCCTTTAAAAAGTATAAAAACATCAAAAATCATCTTGCCTATTCTGATTGGTTTGGGTGTTGTTGTTTATATGTTTTACAATGAGTTTAAAGATAATGACTCATTGCAATCTGTGGGAGAGTATTTTAAGTTGAATTTCACAACGCTATTTTGGTTTTTCGTAGCCATCTTGTTGATGCTCTCGCGCGATATTGGCTACATGATCCGCATTCGTATTCTGACAGACCATGATTTTAGCTGGCGACAGGCTTTTCGTGTTGTGATGCTGTGGGAATTTACCTCGGCAATAACGCCTTCGGCAATCGGCGGAACAAGTGTCGCAATTCTCTACATCAACAAAGAAGGCATCAATATCGGACGCAGTTCGGCGGTTGTCATGGCGACATCGTTTTTAGACGAGTTGTATTTTATACTCATGTTTCCTTTGCTTTTTATAATAGTTAATCCTGTTTACTTGTTTATAATTGGCGAAACCCACGTTACACCGGAAATGAGCTATATCAACCAATTTTTTTGGTTTGCAGTAATTGGCTACACCATAAAACTTGCCTATATTCTTGTTTTAAGTTACGGTCTGTTTGTCAATCCGCGCGGTTTAAAATGGCTGTTGTTGAAAATCTTTAAACTTCCGCTTCTGCGGAAATGGAAATTTGGAGCGCATAAAGCCGGAACAGAAATCATAATAAGTGCAAAAGAGCTAAAAAAGAAACCTTTTAAATTTTGGCTAAAAGCGTTTGCTGCAACTTTTTTTTCGTGGACATCACGATATTGGGTTGTGAATGCCTTATTCATCGCATTTGGTTTGTATCATTTGGGCTTTACAGATAATTTTCTGGTATTTGCCCGGCAACTCGTCATGTGGATAATGATGCTTATTATGCCAACACCCGGCGGAAGCGGAGCTGCAGAGCTTATTTTCACAGAATTTCTCGGAGATTTTATTCCGGTTGCGGGTCTTGCCGTAGTCTTATCCTTAGTATGGCGCATAGCAACTTATTATCCGTATTTGATCGTTGGAGTGATTCTTTTTCCGAAATGGATCAAAAATAAATTTGTAAATAAAAAAACAAACGACACTCAACAGCTTTAGCCCAAACAGCATTTAGTGAAAATAAACAATTTCTTTCTTTGTAAAAAATGATGTTTTCTTTTTCTTTGTAAAATTTTACAAAAATATTAAGCCCAAAGAAAAAATAAAATTTGAAAAAATTACAGATATGGCTCAAAAAAAGAAACAATATAAGCAACAAGCTAAAAAGTATTCGGCAAAAACAACAAAAGAAAAACCAAAAAGTAAAACTCCAATACAAGAAAACGAACAATTAGACGAAATAAAAGTAAAAATACCGACTTTCTTCTCAAAGGATATTTTTCAAACAAAGCTCAAATATTGGACGCTCCTATTGGCTGTATTGCTTATCGTAACAATCGGATTTCTGGCTTATGGAGATTACCTCACATTGAAACTTTCGTATTATTTCAAAGACATAGGAAGCGATACGATCAATTCTAATTTCCCGAACATCAACAGAAACCCGCAAACAGCTGATCACAAAGGATTCGCAGGTTGGTCTTTTTATCACGGAATGGGGCAAAATGTATTCGGAGGTTATAGTATGAATCCGATTCTTTATATTCAAGCTAAAATTCACCATTTTACGGCATCTTTCTACCCTCCTGAAGATTATAGAGTTTCAAAAGGATTTCCGAGCGATTTTTTCTCAAGAATCTTATTAAGCGGCATTTTTTTCTTTCTTTACCTGCGCACGGTTTCTTTATCTTACTTCACATCACTGATAGGTGCTTTACTGTATTCATTCACAGGTTATATGACCTTAGGCGGAACTTGGGGACACACACATTATTTATTCCATGCAGCCTTTCTGATGTTTTCGTTTGAACAACTATACAAAAAAAACAGATGGATATTTTTCCCGTTTGCCGTCATGTCTATTTCCGGCAATGCTTATACTTTGTACATGCATGGCGGTTTGTTTTTAGGAATTTATACTTTATTCAGATATTTTGACGAAAACGCTTGGAAACCTAAAGGACTTTTTATTCTGGGCGGTAAAATGATTTTTCTTGGACTGTTGGGAATGCTGATGAACAGCACGCATTTGGTTAGTCAATACATGCGAATGTTTAACAGTCCGCGAGTGGGAGGAAACGCTTCGTACATGGCAACAGGAGGAAAAAGTCCAATTTTTCAACTTGATAACTTTCCCGAAAGACTTACAGTTCTATTCAGAACCTTCTCTAACGATATTCTCGGAAACGGAAGCGATTTCAAAGGTTGGTACAACTACCTCGAAGCACCGGCATTCTATTGCGGATTGCTGACACTGCTTTTATTGCCTCAGATTTTTATATTTCTAAATAAAAGAAGAAAAATTATTTACGGTAGCTTCATCGGATTTTGGACTTTAATTATCTTTTTCCCAAAATTGCGTCATATGTCTCAATTTTATGTAGGAAACTACTACAAAGCATCTTTTGATGTTATGATTCCCATAGCCATGCTATTTATTGCACTGACAGTACTGCATTTGGCATTAAAAGAATCAAAAATAAATAAAATACTTCTTAGCGGAACTCTGTTTGTTTTGTTGTTGGCACTGTTCTTTCCGTATTTTCCGGCAGATAATACACCTGTTGATAAAGAAATTCGCTCAAGCGTAACTTTGTTTCTAATTTTTCATTCACTTCTGTTGTATTTTATCGACAGAAAAAAAATAAAACTTCTACTTCAGATACTGATTATCGGTTTATTGTTTATCGAATTGCTGTATTCAACCTCAACAAGCATGGACAAACGATTTGCATACTCGATAGAAGAACTGAAGAAAAATGCCGGAGGTTTTAAAGACGGAACTGTTGAGGCTGTCCAATATTTATGGACCATTGACAATAGCTTTTACCGTATTGAAAAAGAATACTCATCAGGAACAGCACAGCATCGCAGCTTGAATGATGCAAGTTTTCAAGGATACTACGGAACGAGTAATTACGCATCTTTCAATCAAGAATATTATATAAAATTTCTGGAAGGTGTCGGGATTATTCAGATAGGAAACGAAACCCAAACCAGATGGGCACAAGGTTTGAAATCCAGACCGCTGCTGCAAACTATCGGAAATGTGAAGTATTATTTTACAAAACAGAAACAATCATTTTATGAAAAAAGAGGTTTTGCTCAAGAAATTGCAGAAAAAGACGGACTGAAAATTCTGCAAAACAGATACTACCTGCCTCTTGGATTTAGTTACGATACTTTTATCAAAAGAAGCGATTTTGATAAATTAAATCAATTGCAAAAAGATATTGCCATGCTTCGGGCTTTTGTTGTAGAAGACAATGACGAAAACTATACGAAACTAACCGACGGAATGAAGCAAATTTCATTAAAAGACACCGTTTCAAACTTTAGTTTTGCCTTGTATGCAGAATATGTGAACAATTTAGGAAAAGAAAGCCTTTCGCTTACAGACCACCGACAAAGCACAATTGACGGAACAGTGAACTTCTCGCAAAAGAAATTACTATTTTTCTCAATACCTTACGATATTGGCTGGAAAGCAATGATTGACGGCAAAGAAACAGAGGTTATGTTGGCAAATATCGGGCTGTTCGGAATTATGGTTCAGCCGGGACAACATACAATACGCCTCGAATATTGGCCTCCATACTTGAAAGAAAGCCAATACACAGCAAAAATTTCCTATATAGTGTTCTTCTTATTGTTGATTGTAAAAAATTTCAAATACGCAGGGAAATTATACAATCGCTTTTTGAGAAAAAACGAACCGACAAAAACAGAGGTAGAAGTTTAAATATTTTGAAAACAAACAAAGTGGCAATCTCAAGCACATAAACTTGGAATTGCCACTTTTTCTGCCCGCATTTTTGATTTTTTGATTACCGATGTCGATAATAATATCCTTATTTTTTTTAATTTTCAATTTTTCATTTTAGCGAAATATTGTCCTTTAACATATTTCATAAACATTTTTTATGCAATAGAAATATATAACTTTGCAGTTTTTTCAGACGAATTCTATAAATATAGATTGCTGAAAACAATAGTAAAAAATAATTAGAAAGATTTACATTTGAAGTTGAATTTTTTTTGGTTTTTAACGATTAAAAAAACATATTATGGGAAAAAAATTAGCCGTAGTTGCATTAGGCGGCAATGCTTTATTACGAGGCAATCAGTCAGGTACTATCCAAGAGCAGGAAGCCAATACAAGAGATACGCTTGAGAATATAATTTATTTATTGAAAGAAGGTTACAATCTTATCCTGTCGCACGGAAACGGACCTCAAGTCGGAAATATCTTGATGAGAAACGATGCCGGAGAACAAATGTACAATATTCCACAAATGCCTCTTGACGTTTGTGTTGCAGATTCTCAGGGCGGAATCGGGTATATGATAGAACGCATATTGCGTAATACGCTAAAAGCGCACGGCATTGAGCGAAATGTTGTAACAATCGTCACACAAGTATTGGTTGATAAAGACGATCCTGCCTTTAAAAACCCGACAAAACGAGTTGGCAAAATTTACGATAAAGAACAAGCTGACAAACTTGCCGAAGAAAAATCCTGGATTTTTAAAGAAGAAGTAAAAGCGCACGGCGGCTGGCGTAGGGTTGTGCCATCGCCAACACCACTGAAAGTGATGAATGCCGAAGTAATTCGCGAAATCGCAAGCACAGGAACAATTGTTATCACTGTTGGCGGCGGAGGAATTCCCGTGTATATCGACGAGGAACAAAATCTTCGTCCCGTAGAAGCGGTTATCGATAAAGATTCTGCCTCGTCCTTGTTGGGCACAAGCATCAATGCCGACGAGTTTTATATTCTTACAGATGTTCCTTACATTTATATCAATTATAAAAAAGAAAATCAGGAAGTAAAAGAATTTTTAAATGCTGAGGACGCAAAAAAATACATTGCAGAAGGACAGTTTGGCGAAGGAAGTATGGCACCGAAGATAAAAGCAGCCGTGAAATTTGTTGAAAACAACGGCAAACAAGCCATCATCACAGAAGCCACAAAACTTGCCGATAAAAAATACGGAAGTAAAATCACGCTTCACTACGAAGAGTAAAAACACTTTCCTGTCAAATCCCGACATTGTTCGGCTTAGATTGTTTTGATAACACCGGCGAAATTCCGGTGTTATTTTATTCCCCTTGGCTCACTGTTTTTGTGATGTAAGCCGAATTATTGCTTCCGTAATTATGCCTGCTTAGGCGTATTCAGAAAAAAAGTAAGTGATTTTAGTACATTATTCGATTTTCAATTTGTGCAATAATTTTTCAATAATCATCTCATGATCAAAAGCCAAAGGTGGCAAATTATTGATATTAAACCAGCTTGCCTTTGCGGCATCATCTTTGGCTTCGAGCGTGCAATTGTCCGAATCGGCAAAGCCAAAATATACGACCGTAACGGTTCGTCCGCGCGGGTCGCGATGCACATCGCTAAAGGTATAAAATTGTTTTAGCTCCACATTTTTCAGTCCGGTTTCCTCTTCGAGTTCACGCTTTGCTGCGGTTTCTGTGGTTTCGTTCATATCTACAAAACCTCCGGGGAAAGCCCATTTTCCTGCAAAAGGCTCGTGTTTTCGCTGAATCAGCAAAAGCCGACTTTCCTTGTTATTTCTTTGAAAGATAATACAATCGACCGTAAGTGCCGGTCGCGGATATTTATACGAATAGCTCATATTTTTTTATTTTTGGTCTTGAATAAGCCGAAGCGAAAAACCACTGCTTTTTTTGTAGCTTATCATATCAGCTTGGCAAAGATTTTTGTAAACATAACACGCCGAAGCATATTCTGAGTTGCTTTCTGTTGAAGTCCAGAAAGCTGTACCTTGATTTTTGTCGGCATAGTTTTGTGTTCCAATACGAAATCCGGAAAACAAAGCGTCAAATCCTGATTCGCCACCTTGAATTATCCTGTCGTATGATGAATAATTATTTCCTTCGAGTGTATTAAGCAAACTTTCCCAGTCAGATTTCGAGGGAATATGCCAACCGTTTGGTGCTATGTTTTGGGCGACTTCCCATGTGTAAAGTTTGCCGAATTTTTCGCAATTCACTTCCTCGTCGTCGTAGCAAAAACAACCAACTCCCGAATCGAAGTTGAAATTTTCTGCCAACCAAACCTGTGCGCCAATAATTACAACCTTATATTTTTGTCCGTCGCGCGGATCTTTGGCAGTCATGTTATGGCGGTTTATGAGCATTTTTTTATGCTGCGACTTGCTTTTGTCGTATTTCTTGAAAAGGACTGTAAAAAACAGTATCACCAAAAAGGCTAATCCTAAATACAGGATTCTTTTAATGAATTTTGCTTTCATTTGTTTATCTTTATATGGGTGATAGGTGATTAGTGATAAGTGATTTTCCCTATCAAATTTCGTCCTTATTATCATGTTGTTGTGTGTCTAAAAATTTTTAGTTATGAATGTTTCTTTTGTTTATATTTTAAGTTAGAAATTGGGAGAGAGAAGTTTGGGTTTTCCGATTTCCAATTTCCATTGAATATAAATCTCAATTTTTCAGATAATTGTAAAAAGTATCTTTGTTTCCGTTTGACCACCATCTTTTTGGAGGTTCAACAAGCTTGCCTTTTTCGTAAACACGCAAATACTGTTTTTTTCCGTTTTTGTAATATTCAAACCATGCTCCGTGTCGTTGTCCGGCTTTGCAAATACCTTTTTCCTGAATTTTTCCGTTTTTGTGCCATTTTGTCCAATCTCCTTCAAGAAGTCCGTTTACAAAATAGGTTTTTTTTTGTATCTGACCATTTTTGTAATAATCAGTCCAATAGTCATCGGGCAAACCATGAAGATAGAATTGTTTGCTTTGAAGTTGTCCGTTTTTATACCAAAACATCCATTTTCCGTGTTTGTCTCCGTTTTTGTATTTACCCCTGAATTTCAGTTGTCCATTTTTATACCACGACACAAACCAACCTGAAAGAGTATCGTTTACATATTCTGCTGCAAGTTCTTTTTGTCCTGTTTTATAGAAAAATATTTGCTGTCCGTTTCTCAATTCGTTTTTTAGGTTTCGTTCTTCTCGAATTTTGCCATTTCTCCAATAGATTTTTTCAGTTTGCGAAAATGTGTTGTTAAAACAAAATGCAATAGCAATAAAGAATAATACCTTAAACATTTTTTTTGCAAATATACATGATAAATTTCAATCGGCGCAGTTTGTATTTTATCAAATATTAGGATAAACGAAATAAGCGTAAAAATCGAATATTAGTTTTCCGAATAAAGCGCGAAGTCGAGTTGTTTGCGTTCCAGATTTGCCCTTACTATTTGAATTTGAAGTTTGTCTCCCAATTGAAATTTTTTCTTTTTAGAATTTCCGATAATGCAATAGTTTGCTTCGTCAAACACATAATAGTCATCATCGAGTTCTTTCAAAGGAATCATTCCTTCTATTTTGTTTTCAATTATTTCAACATAAATTCCCCAAGTTGTCAAGCCTGAAATAATTCCATCGTAAACTTCTCCGAGTTTGTCTTGCATAAATTCAACCATTTTGTATTTGATGGAAGCGCGTTCAGCCATTTCTGCTTTTTGTTCCATCATTGAAGAGTGTTTGCAGGCTTCCTCATAAATTTTTTGTTGAAGCGAAGTGTTGCCGTTCAGGTAGTGAGCAAGCATTCTATGCACCATCATGTCCGGATAGCGGCGAATAGGCGACGTGAAGTGTGAATAATACTTGAATCCGAGTCCGTAATGTCCGACATTGTATGTTGAGTATTTAGCTTTCGCCATTGCTCTGATTGCCAATTGGCTGATTAGGTCTTCCTCGTTTTTCCCTTTTACCTGCTGCAAAAGCTTGTTCATTGATTTTGACAGTTCGTTTGTTGATTCATAACTGATGGAATAGCCATATTTTTTTATAAAGTCTGAAAATTTATAAAGTTTATCGAAATCCGGCTCATCGTGAATCCTGTAAACAAAAGTTTTTTCGGCATTGTTTTTGTTTGGTTTTCCGATTTTTTCAGCCACTTGTTTGTTGGCAAGCAACATAAATTCTTCAATCAGTTTGTTTGCATCTTTCGAGGTTTTGAAATAAACATCAATAGGTTTGCCGTTTTTGTCGAGTTTGAATTTTATTTCGCTGCGATCAAAAGCTATCGCCCCATTTTTAAAACGCTTTTCTCTTAATTTTTTTGCCAAAAAGTTCAATCTTGTTAGTTCTTCTGCAAATTTTCCTTCTTTGTTTTCGATTATTTCTTGCGCCTCTTCGTAGCTGAAACGATGGTCGGAGCGTATTACCGTTTTTCCGAACCATTCGTTGATAATATTACCTTCGTTGTCAAGTGTAAAAATTGCGGAAAAGGTCAGTTTTTCTTCGTTTGGGCGAAGTGAACAAAGCTTGTTTGACAAATATTCGGGAAGCATTGCCACAACACGATCAACAAGATAGATAGAAGTTCCGCGTTTGTATGCTTCTTTGTCTAAAACGGAATTTTTTGTAACATAATGCGTTACATCTGCAATATGGATTCCTGCTTCCCATTTGTTTTCTCCTGCTTTTCGGATAGAAAGTGCATCGTCAAAATCTTTTGCATCTTTCGGATCTATGGTAAACGTGGGCACATTGCGCAAATCTTTTCTTTTCCGTATTTCTTCATCAGTGATTCCTGCTTCGATTTTTTCGGCATATTCGAGTATATTTTTCGGAAATTTGGCAGGGAGTTCAAATTCAGCCAAAATAGCGTGCATTTCTACTTCGTTGTTGCCCGAAAATCCTAAAATTTCGCTCACTTCACCAATCGGATTTTTTGCATTTTTAGGCCATTCAGCTATTTTCACGATTGCTTTTTGCCCGTTTTTAGCTCCATTCAGTTTTTTTGTCGGGATAAATATATCGTAAGGCATATTTCTGTTGTCAGGAATCAGAAACGCAAATGTTCGGCTGACTTCAATTGTTCCAACGAAAGAGTTTCTTGCTCTTTTTAAGATTTTTACGATTTCGCCTTGCTGAACCACTTTTTTTCTTTTAGCAAACAATTGCACCTCAACTTCATCGCCGTGCAAAGCTTGATTCATGTTGTTTTTTGCGATAAAAACGTCTTGTTCCAATTCTTCGGAGACAATATATGCCGTTCCGTGCGATGTGAGATCAACAATTCCTGTTATTAAGCCCGACTTTGCCACCATTTTGAATTTTCCGGTATATTCTTCCGTCAGAAAACCCTCGTCTTTCAGTTCATACAAAAGGTGTGTAATGAGTTGTTTTTTTCCGGTTTCTTTTATTCCGAGTTTTTTTGCTATTTGTTTGTAGTTAAGTGGTTTTAGTGGGTTTTTATGAAAAAGTATTTTTGTATATTTTTTTAGGTTTGCTTTGCTGTACGACGGAAGTACGAATTCCGTTTTGTTTTTTTTATGTTTTTTTGACATTTTATTCAGTTTGATTTAATAATTTCTTGTTTGTTTTTTTTAAATTGTATATATGAAATTTTTTACGAAAAATACAAAGATTTGTTGCAAACTCAGCGTGTTTATTTCGTTGTTCAACGACTTAAAAGTAATAAAATTTGTGTGGCAATTAAAATTTATCATGTATATTTGGGCAAATAATAAAATAGCCTTTAGCAGAAATAATTATCTTGACACGCTCGCATGCTCGAAATGCACTTGCTTGCCTTCTAACAGTAATGTAAATTTAAAAATAAATGAAACGTTCATGACTGAAATTTTCAAACTACAAGGTTTTGGTTATTAATACAGAAGGAAAAAGTAAACGTTAAAATATCTCTAATCACTCAAAAAATGTCGACAGATGAAAGAAATAGAACTTACGCCTGATATAATAATTTCTATGTTTAAAGAAATTGGCGAACGCTTCAAAGAGACCGACCGTCAATTTAAAGAAACGGATAAGAAGTTTCAAGAGACCGACCGCCAATTTAAAGAGACGGATAAGAAGTTCAAAGAAACTGATGAAAAGGTCAAAGAAACCGACCGTCAATTTAAAGAGACAGACAAGAAAATCAACAAAATCACCGGCATGTTTTCAACGCAATGGGGCAAATTAATGGAAGCCTTAGTCGAGCCTGCTTGTTTAAAATTATTCAAATCT
>PDWJ01001659.1_pt1 | contig 28091 bp, 23 predicted proteins | sample 1430881 | NCBI WGS metagenome assembly PDWJ01 (sample SAMN01162460, study PRJNA174530) | Oral metagenome, whole genome shotgun sequencing project. | biome: Marine environment; feature: Marine mammal; material: Swab sample of the gingival sulcus; isolation source: swab sample of gingival sulcus...
CTGAAACGCCAAAAAACAGCAGAATGGACACACTATCGCCAGCTTATCGAACAATATTCCTGATCTTTTTTCTTGAAAAATTTCCCACCACTTTTGAAAGTGCATCTCAAGCATGTTAAGAACTGTGCCTTCTTGAACGTCTTTTGATACGGCAAGGAAGACGGACAATGCCGGATTCTCTCTGGGGCGCTATCTTTGCACATCCGCGTTCTCCGTGTTCTCTGATACAGCCTGGAACCGCGACAGAAGTTATCATGAGCGAGGAGCTTACCCGACATGATGACATTCGTTACTACTTGTCAATTCTCAATTGTCAATTAGTAATTTTAAAGGAGAGATTACATGGGAGAACTGATCGTGTTATGCCTGCCGGATCTTTTTGTTCTATGCGCGGCTTATAGTGTTGTTCTTTCAGTCAAATATTATAAATCCCTCTACAATCGGATGTCTCTCAAGAAGTTCGCCTCTAATTATTCTCCCTGTATTTCGGTGTTCATTCCCTGCAAAGGGAGTGACGAGCAGTTCGAACGGAATATCCAGCGCTTTTTGCAAGCTCGGTATCGAAAGGCCAAGGTCTTTTTTATCGTCGAGAGCATGGAGGATGAGGCATACCCTCTCATCAAAAAACATGTAGAAGACTATCCGAACGCCTATCTGGTGGTGGCAGGTCTCTCAAAATGCTGCGGGCAAAAAAATTACAATTTGCTGCAAGGCATCAAAGCCTCTGAAGAGCGCGATGAAGTGTATGTGTTTTTAGATGCGCATACGACGATCGATGACCGGCAACTCCAAAATCTTGTGCAGCCCCTGTCAAATTCGAATGTCACGGCGGCAGTTGGGTTTCGCTGGAACATTTTACAGAAGAACACGCTCGGTGAAAGACTGCACGCCTTTATGGTGGCCTTGCAATGGGGAGCGATGAATTGTTTTTGGGTCAATACGGTTTGGGGCGGCGCGACAGCGATTAAGCGCGAGAACTTTGAAAAGATGGGAGTGCGGGAATATTGGGGTAAAACGGTGGTTGACGATATGACTCTGCAACAGATGATTCAAAAACAGCGACGCAAAGCTGTCTTTGTTCCGGATTGCGTTACAGAAACCGACTATACGATCAAAGATGTCAAGAACGCCATGCTCTGGTTCAAAAGGCAGACCCTCTATGTCAAATTTTACCTGCGCCCTTTCTGGCTCGGAATGCTGGCGCTTTTACTGTATGCCGCCATCCATATTATCGGCCTCCCGCTTTTGCTCGCATACACCGCGCTCTATCCAAGCAAAAAGCTGGTGCTGTTCAGCGGCATGAAAGCGACATTTGCGCTGTTGACCATGCTCTTCGTCCCCTTACTGAAGCGTTCGACCAGTGACAATAGCAGAGCGCTTTCCTGGTTTGCGCTTTCACCGATTTATCTGCTGCTTAGCACCTGGGCAAGCTTTCTGGGGCTTTTTACGAGAGTCATGGGCTGGAAAGATATTTCCTATCGCCTCGACTATCATGGCACTGTGAAAGAAATCCGGCGCGGCAGCGATTACGCAGTGTAAGAGGATCGTGTCATGGAGCGTTGGAGTCATGGAGGTGTCTCTTCCAACCCTCTCCACGAAATTTCCGATATCGTTCGCCGTTCCAAATATCTAGTAACGACTCTTCCATTAAATTACCCGTGATGTAGTCCGGGTAATCGCGGCATGGCGCAACATCGCCGTTCGGCATCACCTCTGAGACAAACCAGGGCGAAATACACGGGCCGTAACCAAAGAAGTTTCCCGGATTCTTATAATATTCGACAATATCCGTATCGTGTTTTAAGTCTGGAATAAACAGATGCGGAAATTTCCATTTTCTGTTACGGATGCGGTGCAAACTTTCGAGCAGCGCATCCGTGTCGACATGATGATTGAAGAGGTAGCCTTTCCATTTTGTCGGGGTGGTGCCAAGTTCGCGTTGCATGATTTTGGTGTGCGCTTTCCCGATTTTTTCATCGGTAAACCAGGAGTAATAGACGATCATACAGTCGATATTCAACTGTTCCCCAACCTCAAAAATACGATCGAGCCAGCGTGCGTTATCGACACTGACCGTCACCAGGGCCATAATCCAGGGCAGGCTGCTTTTGGTGTCGCGTTTATATTTGCGCACAGCTTCAATGCCCTTTGCGACTTTCTGAAAGGTGCCTTTTCGGCCGCGAATTGCATCATGAATTTCTTCCGGTCCATCTAACGAGAACATCAGGGCATCCCATTTTTGCTTGACCACTTCCTCTGCGCGATCGGCCAGCATGGTGGCATTCGTGACAACTGCCAGCAGAGATTTGTTCTCTTTGATGCGATGCGTAAAATCCATTAATCCCGGATACATAAAAGGCTCGCCGCCCCAGATGTAATAGATCGGCGCAAAAAATTTGACCTGGTCGGCAAGTTCGATATAACGTTCGATCGGGACCAGTTTTTTGAGGTTCGAGGATTTTTCGCCGAGATTGTAGCCGGTTTCTCCCCATTGTCCGCAGGTTTTACAGCGCAGATTGCAGGCATTGGTGATTTTGACGCTGATTTGCTGCGGCGGAACAGCGCAGCCTCCGTCGTCCCGTCTATATTCTTTCCGAGTCTTGACATGTTTGACATACAGGGCTTTTGAGGCCCGGAAAATGATATGTGGGGTTTTAAATACCGGAAAAAGAAAATGTATCGGTTCTTGAGAGTGCATAGTGTATCTCCATCTTAGTGTTTGGTGTTTAGGATTCGGGGTTTGGTGCTCTGTCGAAATCATGTTTCGTTATCTCGTTCTAAACTCCAAATTCCAGATAAGACCACTTGAAAAACATCAAAATTGTCAAGGGAATTTCCAAAGGAGTTGTCATGAGCCGGGTGCACTCACCCGGCATGATACACATGGCCGTAAACCCGAAAGGTTTGTGAAAATCTTTCGGGTTTACGTAAGTATAGGCAAATCCTTGAGACATATTGTTGAGGCAGACATGCTTGTCTGCCATGTACAGACAGGAATACCTGTGCTACCTGACGTTAAAGAGATTCTGAGGACAAAAATTGTTGACAGATATCGTCCTGAAATCCACCATTATTTTTCGTTATCAGGAATGTCGCAGTTTTTTCAAATGTCATAGATACGTCATGCTCGAGGAGGAGGTTCTTGTGCTACAGTTAAAAAAAATGTGTTTCATGTGGTGTCTCATGTGTCTGATTTCTTCAGTTGTTTCGGCTCAGGAGCTGTATGAGTGGAAGCATACGACCTTCCAATATCCCAATCATTGGAAGGTCGTTGTCGAAGAAGGCGATGATGTCCGGCAGGTCAAATTAATGCCGAACGACCGTGATGATGTGAGTTTGCTGTTCAGCATATTCGGAGAGTTTCCTGAACCGGATGAGGCATACAACACTATGCCTGTGCAGGCGAGCGTCTCCTTTGGGTTGGGCCCGGCGCTTAAACTTGCCGGAGAAGCCGGAGAACGCGCCATTGCTTTACATTATGGACATATCGAACTCAGTAATGGTTCGTCCATGTCAGCACGGTTTACCATCATGCCTCCCGAAGTCGATATGTTCTATATGTTGGAATGTTTTCACGACTACAATGCAGAATCGGGAGGAGCGTTTATGGGAATGGTGCTGACACAGGGCCTTAGAGGGCAGCTCATCGACGACCTGCGATACATACAATACATCAACGAAGCGTATGAAATTGTGAGAAGTCTTGCCATCAGATAATCACCGAAGGCTTTCTCTGGTCTACGTTTAGATCTTAAGTGGTGGGACAGAAGTATGTGCATAGGTTGTTACGAACCACAAAGATACAACAAACACAAAGAACACGAAGAACAATAAGAAAAATACCTTTGTAACTCAAGTTACGCAGTGACATCCATGAAAGACATGTTTTCGAGTAAGGTGGGTTTGTGATCTTTGTATCTATAGTGATCCTACGTGAATTGTATCAACTCTGACAGGGTTTCAAACCCTGTCAGGGTTCAGGTATGACATACATCAATGGAGGATACCTCTATATATACATTGGTGACTCTCATGTGCCCGAATTTCTTGCTGAAGGTGCTGCTGGACTATATGCGGCGGGAATTGGTGTTTAAAGTGAACTCTCTGGATTCCGAATTACGTTCGTAAAGCCAAGTTGTTGGGTAAATAAAACGACGTTCAAAGAGCGTCTTGGCTCTCGTGAATCAGACGTACAGTGGTTCCCTTCAATCTGATATGTCACAAACACGACTCATGAAAGAACTGTCGGGAGTCATGGAGTGTCTGGTGCTGTCGAAAAATTATGCGTAATGGCCATCACACAAGGAGGAAGGTATGCAAGGGCAACATTTCGAGTTAAAAAATCACAAAATACGAGAAGCGTTCCTGGAACTGAAAAAAAACCAGCCGGAAAAGCTGCAACGCCGCTTGAATTTATCCTGGAGCAACTGGGGCTTTGGCATGGAATCATTGGCCGATTCCGCTGCTCGACTGAAACGGGCAGGACTTGACTATATCGAACTGCATGGCAATCATTATGGGCCCGATCTCGGCTATAAAGCCGATGAAACGCTGCAGATTCTTGGAGAACATCAGCTCAAGGTGGCTGGCATTTGCGGCATGTTTTCAGCGGATAACGATCTCTCCAGCAATCGTCCTTCCCAGCGTCAGGCGGCTGTCGATTATATTCGGCGGGAACTTGATTTTGCGGAAGCCGTTGGTGCGGGCTATATGCTGGTCGTTCCGGGAGCGGTCGGGCGTCCAAACGCCTATGATGATATGGAATTCGCCCGAAGTGTGGAGACGCTGCATCTCGTTGCCGACTTCTTTGTCATACACAAGGTCAAAGCCGCGGTCGAGCCGATTCGGTCGGCGGAAGTCAGCTTCGTTCATACAATTGCTGACGCTAAAGAATATATCGAGGCAATAAATCATCCGGGCGTTCAACATATCAACGGTGATGTCTATCACATGCAATCAGAGGAATCCCATATCGGTGAAGCGCTTCTTGCAGCCGGAGATATGCTCACGAATCTTCATATGGCCGATAGTAATCGTTGCGCTTTGGGAGAAGGTTCGTTGGATCTGGACACCCTTATCATGGCGTTATACGTGATCGGATATAACCGGGAAGGTTGTTTTGTCACCCCAGAACCGCTCGGTCCCGGCGGCGATCCGTATCCGGCAATGTATGGGAAACCTGACATCGAACTTCTTGAGAATTTAGTGCAGCGCACGATACTCTATTTCCGGGAACGGGAAGATGTGCTTCGAGGATAGTACTACTTTACGGTTTGAACGAAAGTCCTCAACCATTGCGGAGTGAATGATTGGAGAATGAGATGATGACACTTGATGAAAAATTTAGAGCCCTTGAGGCAGATAATGCTCCTGGTCAGGAGCTTCGACAAAACATAGGCGACCTCGAGGCCATGATGCGCGGCGGAAAACTGGACGGGGTTCCGGTTGATTTCTCGCACGGGGATGTCGATGCATTTCCTCCAACACCCGGCGCATCAGAGGCATGGAACGCCGGTTTTGGGCGCGGGGGGCAGCAAGCGTACACCGAGTATCGTGGTGCAGCCCGGATTCGCGAAGGACTGGCCGAGCATCTCGGTACGTTTACGGGACGACCGGTTTCAGCAGGGAGCGAATTGATTATCACTCCCGGAACCCAGGGCGCACTGTTTTTGGCACTCGGAGCGACAGTTACGTCAGGGACGAAAGTGGCTGTGGTTGAACCCGACTATTTTGCCAACCGCAAACTTGTGACGTTCTTCGGCGGTGAGCTTGTCCCCATTCCTCTGCGTTATCAGGGGCGTCCGTCTGAAAATGATCCCGATCTGAATCGACTTGAAACCGCGTTCAAAAATGGGACGAAGGTCTTTGTGTTTTCGACACCCAATAATCCGACAGGGCTCGTCTATTCACGAAGCGCAATCAGCGCCATTTCAGTGCTTGCGGCAGCGCATGATGTGACCGTCATCGTGGATCAACTGTACTCTCGACTGCTCTACAGCGGTGAGGTGTATACACATCTTCGCGCCTGTGAGAGACTGCCGGAAAATCTTCTGACGATCATGGGCCCATCGAAGACGGAGTCGCTCAGTGGGTTCCGGCTTGGAGTCGCGTTCGGAACACCCACACTGATCGATCGTATGGAACGGCTTCAAGCGATCGTGTCTCTCCGCGCGGCAGGGTACAATCAAGCGGTTCTGGAGACGTGGTTTCAAGAACCTGTCGGCTGGATGGAACGGCGTATTCGTGACCATGAAGTGATCCGTGATGAATTGCTGAAGATTTTCAGGACCGCTGATTTCCTGACAGCCACTCCGCAGGCTGGGAGCTATCTTTTTCCGCAACTACCGCCCCTTGATGTCGAATTACAGACATTTGTACGGCTGCTTCGACATCAGGCAGGTGTGACAGTGACACCTGGAACAGAATTTGCTCCAACTTTATGTAAGAGCATCCGACTGAACTTTTCACAGGACCGTACTGCGGCAGTCTCGGCAGCAGAACGGATCGTCAGGATGGTGGAGGTTTACCGCACATGAACAACAATATCGACTACATGATTTCGTAAAAGAGTACACATGACCCTGCCAGGGAGATAACATCCATCATCTTCACCCTGCAAGAGCACTCGTACACAATGTCGGAAAGTATGTACACAAAACCCTGGCAGGATTTGGAACCCTGTCGGGGTTGACAGCCCAGAAATCATGTATACATATTTGTGAAATGCTATACTCGTACAGTGTTTCAGAAAACACTCTCCATAGAGGACTTCTTTTTATCGAAAGACTTCTTTTAATGCCATCAAAGAATCACTTAGAATCTTTTCGAGTTTATAATCGGAGTACTCCCGTCCGAATTTGAGATGAGTCAATTCGAGATAGCCAACCACATCATCGACCGGCCAGCGTTCGGTATTCGTCTCGATCAATGTTTTGACTTCGTGTAAATCAATAATACCGCGTGCGTTTTCTTCGTCGGAAAAACCAAATGTCGAATTAAAAATTGCGTCGGTATTTTTGAAGTGGAACTCCGCCATATATGGGATTTCCAGCTCGAAAAGCTCCAGATTGCCATGCAGGACCTTACCCTCTCGATTGGCGACACCATGCGAGATGTCACCGCACAAACGGAGTGGAATCGTTGAATCTGGATGTTGTGTATGGTAATCATCGAAGGTCTTCATGAGGGAGAGTAGCTCATCCGGATAAGAAGGCGGTTCAGTCGAGCAGGACATCGGTTCGACTGTCATGGCTTTGATCCCTTGTTCTTTAGCCTGCATGAGCAACTCTTTCATGTGTTTTATGTAACACTTGAGCCCGGCAGCTTTTGTTTCCATTTTATCCAGATACACCGTGCCGAGATTAGAACCGAGATAATCAAGCCCCAAAATGCCCCCAATTTCAAGGTAGCGTTCGTAGCATGTACGGGTGACTTTCTCTAGATAAGGATTGCCGGTTACAAAGCCCCCTAATTCTCGATGAGCCGTAAACGCACTTTTTATGCGAATATTTTTCCGTTCGGCGTTTTCCCGCAGTTCATGAAAAAATCCGTCTTCCAGCCAATACATCTCGAAAAAACTACCCAATTGAACGTAACGTATGTCGAGGTCATTCAAAAAATGAAATAACCAAGTGTAATCATAGCGATATTCGATCGGATCGCTTTTGATGCCTAATGATAGTGAAAATCCCATACTCTTTTTTTATCACAAAGACACAAAGACCCCAAAGAGTGTCTTGAAAAAGTTTTTTCGTGGTCTTTGTGTTTTTATGGTCTGACAATCTGGGGTGACTCTTATTTGAGAAGCTCCTGATACCGAAGGTAGGCTTCTTGCCATCCTTTTGTATCTTGTGGTGTATAGATGACAGTGTCGTATGATTGTCTGACGATTTCTCGCCCTTCTTGAAGGGATTTGATATCTCCGGTTGCCAGGGCTTGTACCATGATGTTGCCAATTGCCGTCGCCTCAACCGGGCCAGCAACAACAGTTTTACCCGTCGCATTGGCTGTCAGTTGGCACAAAAGTGTATTCTGAATGCCTCCGCCAACCATATGCAGTACCTCGATCGGCTTGCCCCGCAACTGCTCCATTTTCTCTAACACATCCCGGTAGGTCATGGCCAGGCTTTCCAGGGCGCAACGTATAACTTCTCCATAGTTTTCCGGCGTATCCTGACTGGAATTCCGGCAGAAATCGATGATAGCCTGCGGCATATGAGAAGGATTCAGAAAACTGTCATCATTCGGGTTGATGAATGCTTTAAATGGAGTCGCCTTTTCGGCTTCTTGCATCAGCTCCCCAAACCCGAGTTGGCCTCCTTCCTGGTCCCATATACGTTTGCACTCTTGTACAAGCCATAATCCGATAATATTTTTCAGAAAACGATAGGTCCCGTCAATTCCGCCCTCATTTGTAGTATTAAAGTGCAGAGAATCTTTGTTAATAATCGGATCGGTCAGTTCGAGCCCCAGCAGCGACCAGGTTCCGGAACTCAGGTATGCCCAAGCTTCGCCTTTCGCTGGCACTGCGGCTACCGCTGAAGCAGTATCATGTGAGCCGACGGCAATCACCGGGACACGCCCCAGTCCGGCCGGATCAGCAAGTTCAGGCAGCAAATCTCCCACGATCGTTCCCGGAGCAATGATGTCGGCCTGTAGGATATTGGTTGGAATCTCCAGTTGCTTCAGAAGATCATAGGCCCAGTCTTGTGTCCTGGGATTATACATCTGACTTGTGGTGACATGGGTGTACTCATTGACCTTTTTTCCGGTGAAGAAATACATGAAGAGCGACGGCATCATCAGCATTGTGTCAGCCGTTTTAAAATGGGGCGACTCGTGAACCGCCATCGAGAAGAGTTGGAAAAGCGTATTTAATTGCATGAATTGGATGCCTGTCTGTTCGAAAATATATTCCTTTCCCACGCGTTTGAATGCTTCTTCAACCATACCATCTGTACGGCTGTCGCGGTAATGAACCGGATTGCCGACCAAGTCGCCATTTTTATCCAGCAGGCCGAAATCGACCCCCCAGGTGTCAAAGCCGATGCCATGCAATGCAGGACCGTATTCCTGCCGATACAGCGCCAGGGCGTGTTTCATGTCAGTAAAGAGCTGAAGCACATTCCAATACATTGTCCCTAAAATTGTCGTTGGGCCATTGAAAAATCGATGAAGCTCTTCGATTCGTAACGTGCCATTTTCTAAGATTCCAACGATTGCGCGACCGCTTGATGCTCCGAGATCGTAGGCTAAAAACCGTTTCACGTCACTCATAAATGTTCCTGCTCCTTTCCTAGAAAGTGGTCGTATCATAAAATCGTTGGTTGAGAAAAATCGGCGGCGGGTCGTCCCCGTCGAATCTTTCACCTTTCAAGCCCAACTGGTTTATGACACGACCCTAAAAGTTTATACAGAATTATGTGAGAAACTCGACAGTTACATTTTTCATAACAAGGCAGTTCCGGAAAGGCGACATGCCGTGCACAATTGAAAAAAACACAGAAGATCTACCGAGTAAAGAGTCTGGTAGTAAATATTGCTCCCATCTCGGGGAGATGTTCTGAAGCAACAATATTTTTTGCAAGAAAAACTTCTCTTGTTTTATGTCTTTTGGCAGGATTGAGCAATAACGGCAAATCGACTTTCACTTCAGGAGTGTGTGATTTTTTCCGTATATTCCTTGTGGTTCGTGGGCACAAAGATAGCAGAGATTGAGTAGTAAATGCAAAAATTACCAAATTTTTATTGGCAAAAAATCATGGCATGATAAGGTGGAATCGTTTCCATGTGTTCAAATTGAATAGAGATTGGTATTTTTTGCAAATACATGAAGGCATCACAACGGTCCTATCCGAAATATGAGTACGAAACTAAATATTAAAGTCGTCGCCGATCGGGCGAACGTTGCTGCTTCGACGGTTTCACGCGTCATAAACAACTCCGGTTATGTGAGTAAAAAGACCCGCGAGAAGGTCATGGCAGTTGTGAAAGAACTTGGTTACCGGCAAAATAAATTAGCAAGCACACTACGAAACAAATCCTCTAGTTTTATCGGCCTTATCGTCCCGGATATCTCGAATGAATTTTATTCGATCCTTGCCAAAACGATCGAAGACGTTCTTTCTGAAGAACAATTCAGTCTTTTTCTCTGCAATACAGAAGGGAATGAAAAAAAAGAGCGTTTGCATATCGAAACCTTGCTCGATAATCAGGTTTCGGGAATTATTCTGATTACTTCACCGGGATTCGAGTCGAATCAATATCTCCTGGACAGTGGAATCCCTCTGATCCTCTTCGACAGACCGGATCATACCATGAAGTCAAACAACGTGATCTGTATCGAGAGCGATAATTTTCATGGTGCGAAACTCGCCGGCGATATCCTGATTCAAGGGGGCGCGACAAAGATCTTGTGCTTACGAGGGTATCGGCCTGTCTATTCTATGGTACACAGGAGAGATGGCTTTCTTTTCTCGATGAAAGAGCATGGAATTCCTGCTGAAAATTATCGAGTACACGATATTGTCCTCAGACCGGAAGCCGCTCTGAAGAATGTGGGAGAAATGTATCGAAAATTTCCTTTTGACGGTTTATTCTGCTGTAATGATTCGCTCGCGATCGGCGCGATGACCGGTTTACTACGTCGTGAACTCCGCATTCCGGAAGATGTTCAGGTCATAGGATTTGATGGGATTGCGCTGGGCAGATATGTCAATCCGTCGCTCTCGACAATAAGTCAGGATATTGAAACGATGGGCCGCATTGCCGGACAGAAAATTTTGAAAATGATTGCAAATCCGTCTTCTCCAACTGAAGACATTGTTCTCCCCACGAAATTTATAAAACGTCGGAGCACCAGATAAATCCGGTTTATTCTCTGTCACTCGACGATATCAAATTTTCGCAATGAAAGGAAGGCAAGTAAGTTGTTTCGGGAATGAGTGATGCGATTGTCAGAAACCTGAGGTTACCCTCTCTTCCGGGGATTCTAAAGGCTTATTCCCGAAACAACTAAACTGTCTGAACTCTCGAAATTACTATTATCGAGGAAATTTTTTGTCAAGAAAAGGAATTTTCTTGACAAAAAATTTTCTGAAACTAATCTGGAATCGTTTCCAGGTTTGGATCGTAACATGAGGGAATTTTCTTTGGAATCTCATGGGATGACTGCGGCCCTTCGGCAGATTCAGAACGAATGCCGAAGCCTATGTATATCTTCGAAATGCTGTCCAGCCTTGGCTGGTGCGTTTCGACATGGAGTTCTCCCTGTGTGACGGTGCTTTCTTGATTTCTGGCGAGTCCTTTGCACATTGGAAGGTGAAAGGTGCGGCTGGAATCGTTTTCATACTCACTGGTATACAAACCGGCAATCGCGGTAATTTTTTTACCAGGGAGTCGAGTAAGAAAGGAGAGTGTCTGGGGAAAGTGAATCGATTCATGGTAGTTTTGGTGGATAACATGTTGTGGCTCAATAATTTCAAGTTTAGTATCAGAAGGAGAATTGGCATGAAAAAAGGCATGGGAGTTGTTGTATTGATAGGACTGATGATGGTAGGAATCTCTGGTATGGCATCGATCGCCTCGGCAGAAGATTTTGAGATGGTCTATATTCCAAAACTGGTCGGAATTCCATGGTTTAACGAGCAGGAAAAAGGGTTAAAAGATTATGCCGAAGAAGCTGGCGGATTGAAAGTGACGGTTGTTGGCGCACCGGACCCGGATCCCGCTTCACAGGCACGTATTCTGGAAGATGCGATTGCGAAAAAACCGGATTGCATCATGGTTGTGCCTAATGATACGGCCTCGCTGGAACCGATCATGAAAAAGGGAATGGACGCCGGAATTTTAATGATGGCGCAAGAAGGCATGAGCATGCAAAACATGGCGGCCGATGTCGAGTTCATGATTATCGACGGCGTGGGCAAATCCATGGCTGATGGCCTGATAAAAGCTGTTGGGCCGAAGGGCGGCTATGCGATGATGGTTGGCAGCCTGACCGTGGAAATGCATAATCTGTGGGCCGATGCGGTCGAGAAATACCTCGCGGAGAATTATCCTGATATGAAGCAGGTGACGAGCCGTGTCGAAGGATCGGAAAGTGTTGAAAAAGCCCATGATAAAACGCTGGAACTGGTGAAAGCCTATCCGGAACTGTCCGGCATCGTTTATATCGGAAGCCTGGGCGGCATCGGCGGCGCTCAAGCGGTTGAAGAAAAAGGCATTGAAGATAAACTTGCCGTCATCGCGATGTCGCTCCCCAGCCAGGCGAAACCCTACCTGGAAGACGGTAGCATGAAAGCCTGTTTTATTGGACATCCATACAAAATCGGAAAAGATAGCGCCTATATCGCTAAACAGTTGTTGGATGGCGTGAAACCGGACGAGATTACAGAATTGCCGGAATCCGGCGAAGTGACTTTGGACGGCAAAGTGTTCCTCTTTGACTCTTTCCGCGAAGTGACCGTCGAAAACGCAGATAGCTTCGGTTTTTAGTCTCCCTTTTTTATTTATTTGTTAAGCAGGTCCGCGGAATAGCAGACCTGCTTAATTTTTTTCGTTGTTTCATTATGTTCTTTAGGGGCAATATAGTATGGACGATCATATTATCGATCTGCGGAAAATCAGCAAAAACTACCCGGGAATAAAGGCGCTGGATGGGGTCGATTTTGCCGTTCGCAGAGGTGAAATTCATTGCCTGATGGGGGAAAATGGATCGGGAAAATCCACGCTGATTAAAGTGATTTCCGGAATTGTGAAGCCCGAACCAGGAGCTGAAATGCTCATGAACGGCGCCCAAATCGAGCAACTCTCTTCGAAAGCAGCTCTCGATGCTGGTATTCATGTGATCTATCAGGATCTGGCGCTGTATCCGAACCTGACGGTCAAAGAGAATATTGCGTTCAATCGCTATACCGAAGGCGGTCGGAAATTTGTCAACTGGAAAAATATGGGCACTGTTGCCCAAGAAGCACTGGAAGAAATCGAGCAAACAATCGATATTCATCGAACGGTTGGCTCGCTTTCCATTGCTGACCAGCAGCTTGTCGAAATTGCGCGATCTCTGGTCGGGGAGCTTCATGTGCTGATCATGGATGAGCCGACTTCTTCGCTGACCGGGAAAGAAGTGCAGGCGTTGTTCAGTGTCGTTAAAAAATTGCAGCAAAAAGGCATTACCACCATTTTCGTCAGTCACAAACTCAATGAAATTTTTGAGATTGCGGAACGTGTAACGGTACTGCGAGATGGGAAAAAAGTCGGCGTGTATGAGCCGAAGGAACTAGATCACGATCGTTTAACTTATCTGATGACCGGCCAAACGGTTCTGCACTCCAAGCCGGAAGCGTTGCCGGAGAGTAAAGAGATTCTCCTTGAAGCACGCCATCTCTCGAAACGGGGAAATTTTAAGAATATTTCTTTCCAACTCGCCAAGGGAGAAATCCTCGGTATTACGGGACTGCTAGGGTCCGGACGAACAGAGTTGGCACTGGCGCTGTTCGGCATGAATGCCCCGGAAGCCGGAGAAATTCTTCTGGAAGGTCAGCCAGTCGAATTTCGCTCGAATCTTGACGCCCTGCGCGCGGGGATCGGATATGTTCCTGAGCATCGCATGTTGCAAGGTCTGGTGATGCCGCAATCGATTGGCGAAAATATTACGATCACGACGATTGAGCGCCTGTTACGAAAATTTTCCCTGATCGATCGGGAGAAACAGAGCGCATCCATTGACCACTGGGTAAAAGAATTGTCGGTGAAAATCGCCTCGCCGGACGCGGCGGTCATGACGCTCTCCGGCGGTAACCAGCAGAAGGTGGTGCTCTCGAAATGGCTGGCGACTCATCCGAAAGTGCTGATACTCGATGAACCTACGATCGGGATCGATGTACTCGCCAAAAATAGTATCCACCAATTAGTGAAAAATCTCGCTGAACACGGCATGGGAATTATTATGATTTCCGATGAGATTCCGGAAGTGCTGCATAATTGCCACCGTTTGCTCATCATGCAGAAGGGAACCATTCAGCATGAATGTTATCCCGAAGACACATCGGAAGAAGAGTTAGCCGAGCAATTCAATTTAGGATAGAAGGGGCGTGCTATGAAACACACACTCTCATTGTTGACACGACTGGGCAAGCGGAACGAGTTGTATTTGTTTGCTGTTATGGTTGTGATTTCGATTATTTTTACCTTGTGGAATCCGAATTTTTTGACTCTGGAAAATATGTTCGATATGCTGCGAAGCTATTCGTTTATCGGGATACTTTCTGTCGGAGTCTTGATTGTCTTAATTTCAGGAGGCATCGATATTTCTTTTACTGCAACTGCTACTGTCGCACAGTATGTGATGGCCCTGGCCTTAGTTGGGAATAAAGATTTGAATGTCGGTCTGGTGCTGGTGATTCCACTCATCATTGGAGCGGTACTGGGCATGGTCAACGGAGGGCTGATCTATTATTTTAAAGCTCCGCCCATTATTATTACAATTGCGACCATGAGCCTGTATTATGGAGCGCTCCAGTTTTTTTCAGGAGGCGAATGGCTGTATAATTTCCCCAGGTGGTTTCGAAAATTCCCTAAAACTCTCGTGTTGGAATTTACCAACGCAGATGGGTTCCGCTATGGTCTCTCGGTGCTCACGCTCATCTGGTTGGGGCTGCTTATTATCGCGTTTGTGTTTTTGCGTTACACCACCTTTGGGCGGCAGATTTTTGCAGTCGGCGGCAACCTCGAAGCTGCCCGGCGCGGCGGGATCAACGTCTTGAAAATTAATCTCTTCGTCTATGGCTTCATGGGCTTTCTCGCCGGAATAGGAGCGATTGTGCATGCCTGGGTGACGCAGACCGTTGCGCCGAATGCGCTCGTAGGACAGGAATTCACCGTCATTACCTCCGTCATTTTAGGCGGTGCCAGTATCTTTGGCGGTTCCGGCACACTTTTAGGAACATTTTTAGGGGTGGCGCTGGTGGCGTTGTTAAATAATGGATTGACGCTGATGCAGGTTCCGGCCTATTGGCAGAAAGTCGCAATCGGTTTCATCTTATTGCTCAGCGTCAGTGTGACGGCACTGCAGCACTCATTCGCAACAAGGAGGGTACATACCGTTGATGTCGACTAATATTGTGCGTAAATGGTTTCAAAACAATCCGGATCTCGCGATCTTGCCGTTTCTTGGAATCGTGGTGATGGGCTTCATGATTCTTTTGACTGGCGGACAGTTTTTGACCGGGATTAATTTACGATCGATGGCGTTTCAGCTTCCGGAAATCGGCCTGTTTTCGCTGGCGATGATGCCGTCACTGCTGACCAATGGGATCAATCTGTCTATTGTGAGCAGCGCGAATTTGACCGGCGTGATTATGGCAGTGATCCTGACCTCCTGGATCTCCCCGGAATCTAATGGAATCTCAGCGTTGTTTGTCGTACTTGTAGCAGTAGTTGCCGGCTTGTTTGTGTCAATGGTATCAGGCGCGATAAACGGAGCATTGATCGCGTATGTCGGCGTTTCGTCTGTGTTGACCACACTGGGCACTATGATTTTTTATGAGGGGCTGACCACTGCGATCACGAAAGGTTATGTGATTTCGAAGTTTCCGGAAGGATTTCTTTCTATTGGGAATGGCTCATTGTTCGGTATCCCGATTTCCTTGCTCCTCCTGGTTCTGTGCGCGTTGTTCATGGGGGGAATCTTAGAATATACCCCCTTTGGCGTTCGACTGCGTATGCTCGGCTCGAATGTCACAGCAAGTGAATTCTCCTGCATCGATGTAAAGCAAGTGATCTTACGTTCCTATGTGCTGTCAGGAGTGTTGTCCGGGCTCGCGGGAATTGTGATGATTTCACGCTTCAATTCGGCCAATGTCGGCTATGGGGCCTCTTATCTGCTGCTGACAATTTTAATCTGTGTGCTTGGAGGAGTCTCGCCGACCGGCGGATTTGGAAAGGTCGGAGGTGTGATCATGGCATTGCTGATTCTGCAATTCCTGTCCAGCGGCTTAAACCTGCTAGGCATCAGTTCGTTTATTACAATTGCGTTTTGGGGAATTACCCTTATTTTGGTTCTTGCATACAGATTTTTTACGTTACGAAAGTATCACCGGTAACAATCAGTAATTGGTAATTGTCAATTGTCAACTACCAATTATCAATTTCATAGGAAAACTGCTATGAATAAGATAGGGATTTTATATGGCTATTGGAGTAAGGATTGGGAAGTCGATTATAATCCTTACTTGCAAAAAGTCAAAGACTTAGGCTTTGATACGCTTGAGATTAACACGTTGCATCTGATGAACATGAGCGATGACGCACAGAAACGTTTTCGTGAGAATGCCGACGAACTAGGCGTTGATGTGTTGGCGGTAATCGGTATTCCTTTAGAATACGACATCGCATCTCCCGACAGCACAGTCAGAAAGAACGGCATCAAGTATACCAAAAAACTGATCGAGATTTGCTCGAAAATGCGAATCCCTTGCGCCTCAGGCGTATTGTTCGCTGCATGGTTAGCCAAATTGGAAGATCAAGGCGTTTCAAAATCAGTCTGCTGGAACAATAGTGTCGCGAGCATGAAAGAAATCAGTAAGGTGGCTGAGGAGCTGAATGTCGATCTAAACCTCGAAGTCGTCAACCGCTACGAAACCTATTTGATCAATACCTGTCAGGAAGCGCTGGCCTATATCGATGAAGTGGATTCGCCAAATGTGTACGTACATTTAGATACGTATCACATGAACATCGAGGAAGATTCCATGACAGGCTCCATCTTGCAAGCAGGCGATAAACTCGGACATTTCCATATCGGCGAAAACAACAGAAAGCCGCCTGGAACCGGTGAAATGCCCTGGCAGGATATTTTTAACGCGCTCAAGGAGATCCAGTATGAAAAGGCGATCGTTATGGAACCCTTTGTGCAGCCCGGCGGAACAGTCGGACGGGATATCTCGGTCTATCGAGAGCTGATGCCGGGAGTCGATCTGGATGCTGAGGCCAAAAAATCAGTAGAGTTTGTCCGCTCTTTGCTTGTTTAAATGTGAAACGCTGATGTATTGCGAAGGGATGACTGCTGAAATGCATCGGCTATCGTGCAATATTACAGTTGTCGATCTCGTCGGTAGAGAGGACATTAGCTGCGAATCACGTGAAGAGTGCCTTCCCGGCCAATATGAGTCACGAATTACGCAACCCCTCTAAACGGAATTCTTGGGCTATACCCAACTCCTCAGGTGGGATGCGACAGTGACTGGGCGCCAATAGGAACGATTAAGTATTGTCGAACAAAGCAGAAGAAATAAAAAAGGCCTCGCTTTTAAGCGAGGCCCCATCAAGTCAGTCAACGATTTATTAGAAATCGAAATCGTCAATATTCTCTTTGGTGAACTCTGTCGGCGGGCCGAGCAGGATAATCGTATTTTCAGGAATCGTATATTCCCCTAAACGTCCGGCAGTAAATGTTTCACCAGGTTCGCCTTTAATCTCGCCAGCGATAATCTGATGGGTGATCTGAGTCACGAGGTAGCCGAGATCGACCGGATTCCATAGCAAGAAAGCCGGGCAAGCACCGTTTTTGACAAACTTCCTCATCTGATTCGGGGTCCCCAAACCTGTGATAACCACTTTACCGATTGCGCCGGCATCTTCGATTGCTCTGGCTCCAGCGGCCAAACCAACGGTGGTCGGAGAAATAACCGCTTTCAGATTCGGATATGATTTCATCAAACTCTGCATTTTTTGATAGCTCTTCGTATCATCATCATCACCATACACAGTGTCAACCAGTTTAATATCTTTATATTCCGGCTTTTTGATCTCTTCGTTCATCCACTCGATCCAGGTCGTCTGGTTTGGCATACCGGCAGCAGCGCTTAGAATGGCGATTTCACCTTTGTAATCGATCAGTTTTGCAGCCAAAGCGAGCTGTCCGCGTCCGATCCCTTCTGAATTGGCCGGATTTGCAAACACTTTCCGTCCACCTTCGCCGATGGTTGCATCGTAGCTGGTCATCACGATACCTTGTTTCATCGCCTTTTTCCCAACCGGAACCAAAGCGTCGGGATCATTGGCCGAAACCATGATGCCGTCGACTTTTTGAGCGATCAAGGCGTTAATCATCTGGATCTGTTTGGTGGCATCGGCATCGGAAGGAGCCTGATAGATCACTTCATCGCCCAATTCAGCAGCGGCTTCCTGAGCGCCTTTATTACAAGCGTCAAAATACGGATTTCCTAAATTTTTCGGAAGATTCACAATTTTATAACCGGCTTCTGCAAATGTTCCGAATGTTAATGCAGCAGCCAGGCATGCAACGAGTACAAATGTTCCTTTTTTCATAATAGAGATTCTCCTTGGTGTACACATGTTATTGTTGATACGTTTTACGTTATACACATCACACAAGCGGGACAGACTCTTATCGGGAACCACATCACCTCCCTGTTGGATTGATGATTGATGATTGGTGATTGGTGATTTGGAGTCTCGGATACATAGGTAGCAATCATCAATCATCAATCGCCAATCATCAATCATGAGCGTTTGACAAATTTTCCGATTACATTTGGCAACAGGATCGCAAAAATGAGTACTGCCCCACTGACGATTTGCTGAACCTGCCCGGGTACCATTTTCAATCCCATGCCCCATTCGATAATGCCGAGCAGAAATACTGCTAAAATCGTGCCCCACATCGTGCCTTTCCCTCCGGCAATATCTGTTCCACCGAGGACGACAGCGGTAATGACATGCAATTCATAGCCGGTCGCAACATCGGTTCGGGTGCTTCCGAATCTGGCTGCCATAATAATTGCGGACAGCGCAGCCATGAAGCCGGATAACATGTATAAGCGTGTTGTGATGCGTTCCACGTCGATCCCGGCGTACCGGCAGGCTTCTTCATTACTTCCGATGGCAAAAACACTCCGTCCGAAACTGGTGCGATGCAGCAACAGAGCAAACAGGACGGCAAAAACCGCGAACACAATTAATGAAAAGGGAATAGGTGTCGATCCGATATAGCCCTGACCGATATAGGTAAAATAATCGGGGTACCCTTTGACCGGAATATCGCCAAGCATTGCGAAAGCCAGACCACGATAGAGCGCGTATGTTCCTAACGTGACTGCCAGAGGCGGCAGCTTAATCCTGGTAATCATCTTTCCGTTCAGCCAGCCTCCGAGAACACCGACACCAAGAGCAGCAAAGACCCCAATCCAGATCGGTACGCCGTGCTTGAACAATAAGGCCATTGTCGCAGAAGACATTGCCAGGCCGGAGGCCACCGAAAGATCGATCCCCCCGGTAATGATAATCATCGTCATGGCCAGGGCCATCAGACCCTTTTCCATAAAGTTGAAGGTCATATCGAACAAGTTGATGACATTGAGGAAATAGGGTGATATGCTGGTATTGATAATCCCCACAGCCAGAATGAGAACGATCAGCAGCCACTCCCAGCGTAGAAAAAATCCTGACAGAGAAAACGCTTTCTGGGTTTGAATGAGACCTTTTGATGTGTGCGTCTGAGCTTGAGTATTCATAGTTATGTCGAACCTAGTATTTTAGATGTTGCGAAATGAAATGAGTCGTTGCAAACGTCGCGCAATCAGAGCGTTGACAATCACTGCTCCCAGGATAACGAGACCTTGCACAGCCAACTGCCAGAATTCTGAGATATGCACCAACGTCAGGGCGTTTGCGAGAATGCCGATAAACAATGCGCCTAGCACCGTGCCGAGAATTGTGCCGGAACCTCCGTAAATACTGGTTCCTCCGACCACGGCAGAGGCAACACTTTGCAGCTCGAAACCCAGGGCCGAATTATTCTGGACAACGGAAAATCGCGCGGCCCAAAGCACTCCGGCAAATCCGGCAAGAGCTCCTGACAGGATGTAAACGATAAGTTGTGTTCGTTCCACCCGGAAACCCGAAATTTGAGCGGCCTTCAAATTACTGCCGATGGCGTAAATTTGCCGTCCGGTTCTGGTATATTTCATAAAATATGCGAAGACAACTGCCGTCAGAGCGGCAAAAATAATCAACTGCGGGATGCCAAACCATTTTGTCCAAGCCAGGCTGACAAATTCTTCTGTCACGTCAGACGCCCCGACCCAGCTTCCACCACTCATGACGAAAACCAGTCCGCGATAGATGCTCATCGTGCCCAGTGTGACAATAATAGGCGGGACTTTTCCAAGTGTGATAAACACTCCATTAATCGCCCCCAGCAAGGCCCCCAGAGCAACGCCCAGCAGAATCACGAGAAGGATCGGGGTATTCGGATGATCGCGCACGGTTGTCCCGACAGTCATAGCGCACAGAGCCAGATTCGAGGCAACCGACAAATCGATCCCTGCTGTGATGATGACCATTGTCTGGGCGATCGCAACAATAATTAACGCGGAAATGTCCATCCCGATATCACGAATATTGCCGGTTGTCAGAAAGACTGGAGCGCGGATCGCCACAAGAATGACCAGCACGGCAATAACAAGAATGATTCCACTTTCACGGTGGCTTGCAAAGAAAAAAAAGAGACTTTTTTTTGATGATTGTGGTGTACGTGCGTTCATACAAAGATTCCTAACATGAGGTTAAAGACACTAGTGAAATCAGTTAACGGGCAACGGCGGCAGCCATGATATCTTCCTGGGTGGCCTCACCTCGCTGAAATTCTCCGGTCAGACGGCCTTCATGCATCACCAGGATGCGATCGCTCATCCCGATAATCTCCGGCAATTCCGATGAAATCATCAACACGGCCATGCCCTGGCTTGCGAGATGGCTCATCAATTGATGAATCGTCGCCTTCGTTCCGACATCGATACCATGTGTCGGTTCATCCAAAATGAGAATTTTAGGCTCAGTTGCCAGCCATTTCCCCAGAACAATTTTTTGTTGATTCCCGCCGGAAAGTTCTTGAGCATTTTGCCAGAGCCCTGCCGCTCTGACTTCAAGACGATGCGCGAACTCCTGTGCCGTCGTCCGTTCGGCATCCTGATTGAGCCAACTATGTGTTGTGAAATGTTCGAGAATAGGAAGTGTGATATTATGGGTGAGGTTCATTGGCAGTACAAGTCCGTGCTGCTGGCGATCTTCGGGGATATATGCGACTCCCAGCGCCATCGCATCTTTCGGATCATGAATCGTCACTGCATTTCCTTCGACTTGAATCGTCCCGCCATCGGCAGGCTCCACTCCAAAAATAGCCCGTGCCACTTCGGTTCGGCGCGCCCCAACAAGACCGGCCAAACCGAGAATTTCTCCCCGGTGCAGTTCGAATGAAATATCGCGGAATAACCCATCTTTGCGCAAATTTTCGACCTTTAAGACAACATCGGTAATTTCAGCATGTTCTTTCAGGAACATATCGTCTAACGTCCGTCCAACCATCATTTGAATTAATTCATCTTCAGTGATGTCATCGATATTCTTCGTTCCGACATACTGCCCATCCCGCAGTACCGATACTCTATCCGCAATCTCAAATAACTCCTCCAGGCGATGGGAAATAAAAATAATGGCGGTCCCGGCTTCCCGAAGCTGTCTCACGATACGGAACAGATCTTCGGTTTCTCTTAACGTTAAGGTTGAAGTCGGCTCATCCATCAGTAAGACTTTGGCATTGACTGACAGGGCTTTCGCGATTTCGACCATCTGCTGCTCGGCGATACTCAAACCGAGCACCCGGCTCTTTGGATTCAGATCAACACCCAAGCGGTCCAAAATTTCTGCTGAACGCTGATACATAAGATTCCAATCGACTGCTTTTGTCTTGGGGTTGACCGGCATATGCCCCATAAAGATATTTTCGGCGATATTCAAATCTGGGAAGAGATTTAAATCTTGATAAATTGCGGCGATTCCATGTTGGTGAGCAGAAAGTGTGCTATGGAACGAAGTCTGCTCGCCTTGAAAAAAGATAGCGCCTCTATCCGGCTGATGCACGCCAGTAATGACTTTGACCAACGTTGACTTGCCGGCGCCATTTTCTCCGATTAAAGCGTGAATTTCTCCGGGTGTCAGATCGAATGACACATCTTCTAAGGCATGAACTCCAGCAAAGGATTTGTCGATATGCTCGAGTCTAAGGATGGCTTGCTGTCTGATGTCTTCCATAAAGTTCCTGCAAGAATGTTAATGGTGAATAGGAACGGCAGTCGTACCTTGCGCAAAGAACGATAGCTTTCATATAACATAGACCAGAATCAAAGATTCCTAAATGTCTCGGCGTACAATTGTCAATTATTTTTTAAAAAAATTAAATTTTTTTTAAAATCTCCCCTAACGAAAAATTATTTAGGAATCGCACAAATTATTATCGACGAAAACCTTATCACAACAAGCAATGTACTGCAAACGTTACCAGCCTATTGGTTTTTGTCAAGAAAATTTTAGCTCTTCCAATTATTTCAACCTGTCACTTAGTAATAAAACAGCCAATATACGGTTAATATCTCAAAAAATCATTTTTCGGAAAAGTGAAAATGAACCAGAGAAAACGAAAAAAAACTTGACAGGATCTTATGTAATGGTAACGTTTTCATTAGTAGCAGCACAAAATAGTCCTGCCGTGACTATGATCCGTTTCACCGCGTATCTGAGTACATGAAGGAGTCAAAAAAATGAGTTCAATGAAAGACGTTGCGCAATTAGCTGGAGTTTCTGTTTCCACTGTGTCCAGAGTGATCAATCAGAGCGCTCAGGTTGATGAGAATACTCGCCAGAAGGTTGAAGCGGCTATTCTCGAGCTTGGCTATCAGCCAAATTTGCTTGCCAGAGGATTGCGGCAGCAGGGCAGCCAGTCTGGTGATATTATGACATCAGCTTATGCTGTGTACGAACAGTACCGTGAATATGCGAAGCTCGGCAAACCCTATCCGGGACTTCCCGGACAGGGAAAACGACTTGGCTTCGCAGGGAATAACGGCACTCAGCCTTTTTGTATTGCTCTTGAGCACAGCCTCATTAAACAGGCCAGGCTTGCCGGATTCGATGAGAACGATTTGATCCTCCTTGATAACCAGTATAATGGGGCCACTGCTTTGCAGAATGCCGACATGATGCTTTCTGAAAAACCAGATATATTTATCCAACACCAGGCTGATATGAAAGTCAATAGTATGATCGCCGTGCAGTTCGGAAAAGCACGGATTCCCATTATTGCTGTCGATATTCCAGTCCCTGGCTCTCCTTTCGTTGGTTGTAACGATTGGCAGGTCGCAGTGATGGGAGGAGAATATATGGCTATGTTGATTCGCGAGCGCTGGAATAGTTGGGAAGCTCTGGATTATGTCTTTCTGCTGCAAAATCCGATCGGAGGCGAAATGACTCTCTTGCGTTCGGAAGGCTTTGCAACAGCCCTTGCCGATGCCTTTGGTGAGGGAGTTGAAGAAAAAATTATCCGTGCTGATGGAGGGGTTGGAGGGGCGGAGCAAGCGAAAGTCGCGATGGATGGACTGTTACGGACTTATCCGGATGCCAAACATATTGCCGTAACTTCATTGAATGAGGAAACGATGGCCGGAGCGATCGTCGCGTTGCAAAGCGCCGGACGCTGGAAACCTGAGAATACTATCGTTATCACCTTAGGCGTAGATAATCTGGGACAATTACAGATCCGTAAAGGCTTGAGCGACGCCGGAGTCGCCTTTTTCCCTGAAAAATACGGTGAGTATCTGATTCCGGCGGCCTGCGCGATATTACACGGGGCTCCGGTCCCATCTCACATGTATGTCGAAAATCACATTATCACGAAGGCCAACATCGATGACTTTTATCCTTTGATGTAGCGTCCTGTTTTCAATTCCCTGCTATTATTTCCACCACGGACCACACAGAATACACGGAAAAACTAGAAAAACAGCACATTCGGACTTTTTCTTTGTCTATGCGTTCTGTGTTTTCCGTGGCGAGCTTGAAAGCGTCAGGCAAACAGCTTTTTTAAGTTTTCCGTATACGGAGCCTTCACCACTCCTTTTTCCGTGACAATCGCCGTAATCAGTTCGTTCGGGGTCACATCGAACGCCGGATTGTAGACCTTGACATCTTCCGGAGCGATTTGATGACCGTACCAATGCGTAATTTCACATCGGTCCCGTTCTTCGATCGGAATGTCTTTTCCTGTCGGACAGTCCATATCGATCGTCGGTGTCGGAGCTGCGATATAGACGGGGATTCCGAAATGTTTTGCCAGAATCGCAACAGACATGGTGCCGATTTTGTTGGCGACATCGCCGTTAGCAGCGACACGATCCGTTCCGGTAATCACGGCATCGATCTTCCCCTGCGACATCACAACACCAGCCATGTTATCGCAAATTAAGGTGACATCGATTCCAGACATGTGCAACTCATAGCTCGTCAGGCGTGCGCCCTGAAGATACGGACGGGTTTCATCAGCGTAGACTTTCAGATCCCAACCCCGTTCTTTTGCCAGATACATTGGTGACGTTGCCGTACCATATTCAGTTGTCGCCAGCACTCCGGCGTTACAATGGGTAAGAATGGTCATTCCGTCCTTGAGTAATGGCATAAAGTTTTCGCCGATATTGCGGTTAATCTCGATATCTTCTTTATGGATCAGGATTGCCTCCTCTTCGAGCCCCTTTTTTTTCTCAGCCATTGAAAGGTCTTTCAGTGAATCGGCTTTTTCTACCATACGGTCAATGGCCCAGAACAGGTTGACCGCTGTCGGGCGGGACGTTGCCAGGTATTCGCCGTTTTTTCTGACGATCTTCATGAAGTCTTCGTGAGGCATCTCGTCCAGATCTTTTACGCCAATGTACATGCCGTAGCCGGCCGCAACCCCAATTAACGGCGCTCCTCGCAGTTCCATGTCTTTAATCGCATAAAAGACATCTTCGACGGTTTTCTTGGGATTATATTCCGAAACAGCAGGAAGTTTCACCTGATTCAATACGTAAAAAATTTCATTTTTCCATTCGATATGCTTGAAATCTTTCATTCAGCTTGAAGAAGACTACCTGAAAAAGCTTACGGAGATAACATCGATTTCATCTCTTGCAGCTTCAGGGAGCTTACTTTTCTCGTGTTATTAAAAAATTCGTGCTTTCACAAAACTCGTCACATCGTGAATTGTGGAGAATGACTCCCGATACATCATTAACTCTTCGGCTATCTCCAAAATGCTGATCTGGACATCTTTCCGTCGTTCCTGGTCTTCAATGCCATCCACATCGATGTTATGCGCCAGACCATGGACTCTTCGGATCATCACCATGGCAGCGAAGGCTATGGTATCGACAAACAATTTGCGCATGTAAAATTCTTGATAACCGGAGACTGTCGCCATCACATCTGTGGCATCTTTATCCCAATTGGCGACAAATTTTTGGTCGAACAGCGTATACAGATCGTTAATCGTCGTGATGAGGTAATTTCTATAATCCTGGATTTTTTCGACAGGATTATCTTTTCCGTCCCAGGAGATATAATTGATCAGGATATTTCCGGTCAGCAGGCCGGAATCGAATGCTGCTGGCCCGTAATAGGCGAATTCTGGATCAAAGACTTTTGTTTCTTCTTCGCTGGCAAAGATCGAGCCGGTGTGTAAATCGCCATGGACGAGGCTTTGAGCCTCTGTGAGGAAGGCGTATTTATATTTGGTTGCTTCGAGCCGCAGTGCTTTTTTCTTCCAGAAGACCTGTTCGAGATAGGGTCTGAGAGGTGGGTTGATATTGTTCTGCTCGCTGTCATAATAAGGATCGGAGCAGATCAAATCTTCGGTAATCTTGCACAGTTCGGGGTTCATGAATTTTTTGACCATCGCCTTTTTCTCATACGGGTCCATATAAAGATCAGAGGTGTAAAAAAGCGTATTTGCCATGAACGTGGAAATATGGTCGGCAAATCTGGGATATTTCCGCATCTCCAGTGTGCCGGGTCGCATCACACCGAGGTGCGAGAGATCTTCCATAATCAGCAAAGACAGCTCTTCATCTTTATGATACAATTTAGGAACCAGCCCTGGCGCAAGTTTATTCTGAATTTCAAACACATTCGCTTCCAGGATGGTTCGATGTAAATCCAACGGCCAACTTTCGCCTGCGCAGCGCAGATAGGGCAAAGCCTGTTTGATAATCACGGATTTTCCGCCCTGTGTGTCACGTATTTTAAATACCAGATTCAAATTGCCATCGCCGACCTCACTGCCTTCGAGCGTTGCATCTTGAGGGAATAAATCGAGTGATTTAACGTAGTCAACCGCGGTGTGCGAATCAAGACTTCTATATCCCATAAAACTTCTCCTCACGAGTTGTAGAAAATTTTAAAAATGGAACATAAATAATTGTTAAAGAAATTCAAAAGAAGGGTGTAAAGGCTCTCTGTGATTTGTCAATATTTTTTTAAAAAAATAAATTTTTTTTAGTATATATCTTGACAGGATCGATAAGGTGACTAGCGTGTTTTTTATGAATATTTCACTGAATGTGTCTGGTATATTAGAAGTTATTTACTATTTTATATAGGCTTAGCCTATTTTACGATGAAGTGTTTTCTTCTCCTGACATACTTGAAAAATTTTCTAAAGCGAACTGAAAATTATTTAGTTTATTGTGGTTTATCTTTTATCCTCTGCTGCTTGCGCATCGAATTGTCGGGTTCGGTACTCGCAAAAGGCTAGCGGATTTAGCCCATATTCAAGGCTCAATAACGTGATGAATGTAAAAATCAAAGACATTGCTGAACGCGCGAAAGTCTCTCCTGCGACAGTATCGCTTGCATTAAACAACAAACCGGGTATCAGTAAAACGACACGGCAGAAGATCTTGGAGATCGCGCAGTCATTGCGTGTTGAACGTGATAAAAAACACCCGTTAAACCAGGCGACAAGAGGGGCTATTCGTTTTCTTAAAATTGTCAAGCACGGGCAGATTTTGAACCGGGATCACGAAGTGTTCATCTCTCGCTATATCGATGCTCTCGAGCAAGAGGCCCGGCAGAACGGATACAATCTGGAGATCAATACGTTTCAAACCTCAGATATTCACGAAGCCATTGCCCACATCAAAGATGCAAACATTGAAGGACTGATCGTCCTGGGAACAGAGCTGGAGGGCTCCGATCTGGAGCCTTTCGAACGGATCGATATTCCCCTTGGCTTCATCGACACACGCTTCAATTTTAAAAAATTTGATTTTGTCGACATGGATAACATTCAAGCGGCATCTCAAATTGTTCAGCATTTCATTGAGCATGGGCATAAAAATATCGGGTTTATCGGTAGCTCTGAACATGCCAGAAATTTTAAGCTGCGGCACCTTGGATTTCAAGAAGCGCTGAAATTTTTTGGAATTCCCCACGAAGAGATGTACACGTTTTTCGTGAGTTCTACGTTTGATGGAGCATATCGTGATATGCTCGACATACTGAAAAAAGGCGCAAAACTTCCTTCAGCCATCTTTTGTGTGAACGATTTAATCGCGTATGGCTGTATTAAAGCACTTAAAGAAATAAATATGCGGGTTCCGGATGATGTTTCGGTTATCGGGTTTGATGATTTGCCGATGTCAGCCATGATGGACCCGCCTTTGACAACTCTGAAAGTTTCTCAGCGTCAAATTGGGCGTATGGCGATTCAACTTCTCCTTGAAAGAATCTACGATGACATCACAGCCCCAACGATAAAAATCAGCATTGGAGGCCGCTTGATCTGCCGCAAAAGTGTTAAGTCGCTGTAGTCGCCTTATAAACAGGCCCTTGCTCTATGCGGAACCTCTGAGAAACATTTTTTATGAGGCGTGTGGCTTCTTCGCCCTTTAAACGCTGGCATGGTGTAAGGGGCAGTCCTGTTGAATAAGTCTGCCTCTGCGCGTGTGTTGAATTCGGTCGGCTGAGACCCAAAATTACGTGTCCAGGTTTTGGTGGAGCATCTCAATCTCCTCTTGTCCTAATTTCGTCCATTTCACGATCTGGTCGACAGCCACACCGTCTCGCAGCATTTCTACAGCACTTGCGCGAGCTTTCTGGAGTTCCCCTTGCCGCATGCCTTGCTGGATACCTTGCTGGATGCCTTGCTGGATGCCTTGCTGGATGCCTTGCTGGATACCCTCTTGCCTGCCCTCTTGCCTGCC
>PDWJ01001662.1_pt1 | contig 28064 bp, 24 predicted proteins | sample 1430881 | NCBI WGS metagenome assembly PDWJ01 (sample SAMN01162460, study PRJNA174530) | Oral metagenome, whole genome shotgun sequencing project. | biome: Marine environment; feature: Marine mammal; material: Swab sample of the gingival sulcus; isolation source: swab sample of gingival sulcus...
GGGACATATTGCCAATTCCTGTTGGCATCAAATCCCTCTGCATTTCCCATTTGTTGAATTAGGGGTACATATTATTATGCCAAATCACGTGCACGGAATTGTAATTATCAATAAACCTGATGATGGACGTAACAACGAACGCAACGTAGAGACGCAAAATTTTGCGTCTCTACAATCAACCACACCACCATCATCATCATCACAAAACCAATTTGGACCGCAATCAAAAAATTTGGCATCTATAATTCGGGGTTTTAAAATTGGGGTAACGAAAAATGCACGTAAAATAAATTCGGAATTCGTTTGGCAATCACGTTTTCACGACCACATAATTCGTAATGATAAATCATTTGAAAATATTTCAAATTACATTATTAATAATCCTAAAAATTGGAATGAAGATAAATTTTATAACAAAAAATAAAAATGACACAAAAACAAAACCATAAAAAATTAGGCGATACACTTTGGAAAATTGCCGACGATTTGAGAGGAGCAATGAATGCAGATGATTTTCGTGATTATATGCTTTCATTTTTATTTCTTCGTTATTTGTCTTTTAACTACGAAAAAGCATCGAAAAAAGAGTTGGGGAGAGATTATCCCGAAACAAAACCAAAGGGGAAAAGCCCGGATTTTATAATGCCTCCATTAGAAATTTGGTATAAAAATAATGCAGAAGACACAAAAGAGTTTGAAACGCAAATGCGTCGCAAGATACATTATGTTATTGAGCCTCAATATTTATGGAGTAATATTACAGAACTTGCACGCACACAAAGTGATGAATTATTAACCACATTAGAAAAAGGGTTCCGTTATATAGAAGAAGAATCGTTTGAAAGTACATTTAAAGGTTTGTTTTCTGAAATTAATCTAAACTCTGAAAAATTAGGTAAAACGCCGAAAGAAAGAAACGATAAACTTTGTAAAATAATTACTAAAATAGCAAAAGGTATTGCAGATTTTTCAACTGATACAGATACTCTTGGAGATGCTTATGAATACTTGATTGGTAAATTTGCAGCGGGTTCAGGTAAAAAAGCAGGCGAGTTTTACACGCCTCAAGAAATATCAACTATTCTTTCAGAAATTGTTACTTTAGATAGTCAAGACCCAAGTACAGGTAAAAAAGAAAAGATAGAGAGGGTACTGGATTTTGCTTGTGGTTCGGGTTCATTACTATTAAATGTAAGAACTCAATGTTGCACGGAATGAAAGATACAGAGTTTGAAATTTTTCACGGAGATACGCTACTAAACCAATGGGATTTATTAAACGAAATGAATCCAAGTAAAAAAATAGAATTTGATGCTATAGTAGCCAATCCTCCTTTTAGTCTGCGTTGGGAGCCCAACGATACAATGGCAGAAGATTTTCGTTTTAACGGTTATGGTTTAGCACCCAAATCAGCGGCTGATTTTTCTTTCTTATTACACGGTTTTCATTTTTTAAGCCAAGACGGAACTATGGCAATTATTCTGCCACACGGAGTTTTATTTCGAGGAGGAGCAGAAGAACGTATCAGAACAAAATTGTTAAAAGACAAAAATATTGATACGGTCATTGGTTTGCCTTCCAATCTGTTTTATTCTACCGGTATTCCTGTTTGCATTTTGGTGTTGAAGAAATGTAAAAAAGAAGATGATGTGTTGTTTATTAATGCAAGTGAACATTTTGAGAAAAACAAACGGCAAAACTCTTTAACAGAAGAACACATAAAACAAATCGTAGATACCTATCAATTTAGAAGTGAAATAGAACGCTATTCCCGAAAAGTTTCAATGGAAGAAATTGAAAAGAATGGCTATAATCTTAATATTTCAAGATATATAAGTACGGCAGAACCCGAACCTATTATTGATTTAAAAGCAAGTCAAACTTTCGTTCTGTGGAAATTCCCAAAGTTTTATCAGCATAAACTTTTTTCATAAACAATGCCCAAATCGGAAGTGCCATGTTTGCACCTTGTCCCAAGCGCGTGTCGTTAAAATGAATGCTTCGTTCTTCGCCGCCAACCCATGCTCCGGCAACTATCTGCGGTGTCAGTCCGATAAACCACCCGTCAGAATTATTGTTGGTTGTTCCTGTTTTTCCGGCAATTTCGTTCCGAAGTTGGTATTTTGTGCGCAAGCGAATGCTTGTTCCTCGTCTGACCACGCCTTTCATCAAGGTCAGCATGTTGTATGCTGTTTCTTCGCTTATTGCCTCTCGTCTGCTTTGCGGATTGCGATATATAATATTTCCATCTTTATCTTCAATGCGCTCAACAAAAATAGGTTCGATATAAATGCCTTTATTGGCAAATGTTCCGTATGCGGCAACCATTTCTTTCAATTTCACTTCAGCAGCACCAACGCACAAAGAGTAAACGGGTTCTAACGGACTGGTTACGCCCATTTTTCGGGCAATATTTATTGCTGCTTGTGGTCCGTATTGTTTCATAATCCATGCGGAGGTTTGGTTCAGGGAGTTTGATAGTCCAAACTTCAGGCTTATCATTTTCCCTTCGTACTTTTTCAGCGATTTGCTTGTCGAAAACTTAGGCGTATAAATTGCCGGACTTTGTCCTTCGGGCATTTTAAACGAAACTTCAACATTCGGGATTTTGTAGCAAGGGTTGTATGCACCGGGCATCATCGCTAATGTGTATAAAAATGGCTTAAACGTAGAGCCAACCTGTCGGCGCGAGCCTGTTACGTGGTCGTATTTGAAATATTTATAGTCGATACCGCCGACATATGCTTTCACATGTCCACTTTTGGGTTCTATTGCCATAAATCCGGCGTTCAGGTAATATTTGTAATGGCGAATTGAATCCATTGGAGAAAGCAGCGTATCTTTTTCGCCGTTCCATGTGAAGACGGTCATTGGAATCGGCGTGTTGAATATTTTTTTGATAGAATCAGCAGAAAGTCCTGCATTTTTTAATACTCTGTACCTTTCGCATCTTCGCATCGATGCCGAAAGGATTTTCCGAATTTGCGAAATGGTCAAGTCGTTGCTAAAAGGTCCTTTTCTTCTTCCTTTTTTCTTTTTAAAGAATGCCGGTTGCAAATCGAGTTTTAGATGATCTTTTACCGCAGTTTCTGCATATTTTTGCATTTTAGAGTTTATTGTTGTATAAATTCGCAAACCGTCGCTATACAAATCATAGATAGAACTGTCAGCTTTGTGATTTTTACTACACCAGCCGTACAATGGGTTGTTTTCCCATTCCAATGAATCTTCGGAAAACTTAGTTTTTTGCCACGATGCGTATCTTTCTCGTTCGGGTTTTTTTGCATTTAGCGTAATACGCAGATATTCTCTAAAGTATGTTGATAATCCTTTGTCGTGAGATTGTACATTGTAATTTAGCTTCAGCGGTATTTGGGTGAGCGAGTCGCATTCGTTTTTCGTAAGAAATCCGTATTTCTGCATTTGCGACAAAACAACATTTCGGCGTTTCAGAGATCTGGCTCTTCGCCTGATACGAATGCTGTCTTTTTTATGACGCGGAGGAATCGGGCTGTACATTGTCGGCGCGTTCAACATGCCAATGAGCAAGGCTGCTTGTTCTACTTTTAAGGAATCGGGAATTGTATTGAAGAAAGTTTTTGCAGCAGCTTTGATTCCAAAAGCCTGACTTCCAAAAGGAATTGTGTTTAAATACATGACCAATACTTCCTGTTTTGTGTAGCTTCGTTCCAATTTGATGGCAGTAACCCACTCGCGAAATTTTATATTGACCATATGGAGTGCCTTTGTTATTTTTGAGCTATGTCTGATGGTATCTCGCGGAAAAAGGTTTTTTGCCAATTGTTGTGTGAGCGTACTTCCGCCGCCACGAAGTTTTCCGGTAATCACACCATAAGCAACACGACCGAGAGCCTTAAAATCAACTCCGGAATGTTCGTAAAAACGAATGTCTTCTGTTGCCAAAAGTGCATTTACCAAATTTGGCGACAAATCGCGAAAATTCACAATTGTACGATTTTCTCTATAATATTTCCCCAATAAAACATGGTCTTCGGAAATAATCTCTGATGCAATGCTGCTTTTCGGATTTTCCAAAACCTTAAAATCGGGCATAAAACCCATTTTCCCGATAGATATCAAGTAGAAATAAGTTGCTATTGACAGAACAGTAAGAAAAAAAATACCCCAAAGACTAAAAGTAAGTATTTTGTATGTACGTTTTGTGTCGTTTGCCATTGTATATTTTTTTATCATTAGAGTTTACAAATATACATGATAATTTTTAATCAAATGAAGTTATTAGCAAAGAAGTTCACTGTTTGCTAAATTTTATGAGTGGTAACTTTTTCCTTTTCCCTTTCAACTTAACGAAGTCTTGTTTTATCTTTGCCGAAAAAAAATATGGGACGAATAGAAATTGAAGAAATGGAATTTTTTGCATATCATGGTTGTTATGCAGAGGAACAGATTGTTGGCAACAAGTTTATTGTCAGTCTTATGCTTGAAGTAGATTGCGAAAAAGCCGCAATGACAGACGACATAAATGATGCGGTTAATTACCAAAAAGCATACGAATTGGTAAAGGCTGAGGTTGAAAAAAAATCGCATTTGCTCGAACATCTTGCCAAAAGAATCTTAGACAGTCTTTACAAGCATCTTCCCGGCATAATAAAAGCAAGGGTAAAAGTAAGTAAGATGAATCCTCCGATGGGCGGAAAAATCGGGAAAGTAAGCCTTACTTTGTCGCGGTAATTTTGTGTATAAAGCCTGAAAGAAAACAGCCGATTTTAAGTTTTTTTGATGTTCGGGTTTTCTTTCAGGCGTTGTGTTCGCAAGCGAACACGGAATAAAGCCGTTTTTTTTATTGATCGTTCATCGAAATCAAGAACTCCTCGTTTGTTTGCGTTTGCATGAGCCTGTCGCGAAGGAATGTCATGGCTTCTATTGAGTTCATGTCGGCTAAATAGTTGCGTAAGATCCACATTTTCTGTAAATAATCTTTCGAGAACAATAAATCTTCGCGTCTTGTGCTTGAGGCAACAATATCGACAGCCGGATAGATTCTTTTGTTCGAGAGTTTTCTGTCGAGTTGCAGCTCCATGTTTCCTGTTCCTTTGAACTCTTCAAAAATCACTTCGTCCATTTTTGATCCTGTATCTATCAGTGCAGTGGAAACAATGGTTAGCGATCCTCCGTTTTCTATATTTCTTGCTGCGCCGAAAAATCTTTTGGGTTTGTGCAGCGCGTTGGCATCGACTCCGCCGGACAGGACTTTTCCCGAAGCCGGCGACACGGTGTTGTAGGCTCTTGCCAAGCGTGTTATTGAGTCCAATAAGATGACAACATCGTGTCCGCATTCCACAAGGCGTTTTGATTTTTCCAAGACGATGTTTGCTACTTTCACGTGGCGTTCAGCCGGTTCGTCGAATGTCGATGAGATGACTTCGGCATTTACGCTTCGTGCCATGTCGGTAACTTCTTCCGGACGTTCGTCAATCAGCAAAACAATCATGTAAACCTCCGGGTGGTTTGCTGCTATTGCATTGGCAATTTCTTTCAGCAGAACGGTTTTTCCGGTTTTCGGCTGTGCAACAATCAATGCCCGTTGTCCTTTTCCTATTGGCGAAAACATATCGATCACCCTTGTTGAAAGCGTACTTTTTCCGTTTCCTGTCAGGTTGAATTTTGTTTCCGGGAAGAGTGGCGTTAGGTAATCGAACGGAACGCGATCGCGAACATATTCCGGCGGGCGACCGTTGATTTCCTGAACTTTAATCAGTGGAAAATATTTTTCGCCTTCTTTGGGCGGACGAATCGAGCCTTCTACCGTATCGCCGGTTTTCAGTCCGAAAAGTTTGATTTGTGATTGTGATACGTAAATATCGTCCGGAGAGTTAAAGTAGTTGTAATCTGCCGAACGCAAAAAGCCGTATCCGTCGGGCATGATTTCCAACACGCCGGAGTTTGTGATTATGCCTTCAAATTCGTAAACTCTGTCGGAATTTTTTTTATCGTATCGTCTGTTGTTGTCTTTTTTGTCGGTCGTGTTGTTTTTTTTGGTTTCCTCGTCCGAATTGCGTGTTTTGTTTTTATCGTTTTTTACAGATTCCGAAATTTCCATTTTCTCTTGAAGGTCTTCTGTTTTTTTGGGGGGTGTTTCTCCGGGAGTGGTTTCGGTTTCGTTCGGGGTCTTTTTTTCTTTTGGCTTTTTTTCGTTATCAGAATTCGTGCTTGGCGCTTTCTTTTCTGTTACACTTTGTTTTGTAGCTTTTGTCGTTGCTATTCTTTTTCTTGGTTGTGGTCGGTTTTCTGCCACATCTTTGTTCGGACCGTTGATGGCTTGCTGGTCTAATATTTTGTATATTAAATCTTGCTTCTTAAACGAGTCTATTTTTTTTACATCTAAGGTTTTGGCAATTTCTTTTAGCTCAGAGACCAGTTTTTTATTTAATTCAAGAATGTCGTACATATTTTAGTTATTAAAATTTATTTTCATATTTAATTTTGGTGGAAATTTAAGCATCGGAACTATGCTGATGAATATTTTTTATTCAAAATTTAGCACCAAATGATTTTCAATTTTATTTTAAAAGTTAAAAGGGAGAACAGAGCAAATGTTCCCTTAATTTGATATTTCGTTGTTGAAATATAAAAATCACAGTTTCAAAAAGGAACTTTATCGTTTATATTTATTAATTTTCAAATTTCGGATATAAAAATGATTTTTGAATTCTGGCAATGGACTTTGTATTGTTTTTGCTGACCAATTTTTGTAAAATACAAAACGAAATCTTAATGCTTTCGCTCGCCTCAATGGAAATTCGCTGCAATTATACGGATTAACTTATAAACTGCAAAAAAAATTAACAAAAAAAAGTTTTTTTTCAGGTAAATTCAGCGATTTCCCTGATTCAGGAATACAAATTGCAAGTGAAATTTTAGTATGCATTACAATTATATACCGGATAAAAGCAATAATTCCTTGTTTTTGTTGACGAAGCAATCGTTTGAAAAAAATAAAGAAAAAAGTGTAAATTATTTTGACTTGTATTTCCTTATTCAAAGAAATAAATCATATTTTTACAGTTTATTTTTCCGAAAATAGGGATAGAATAATTTGTTTGATTAGTTTGATTTAAGATGAGACAGCTCAAGATTACGAAACAGGTTACCAACAGGGAAACTCCCTCTTTGGATAAATACCTTCATGAAATAGGAAAGGTTGATTTGCTTACGGCAGAAAAAGAGGTTATGCTTGCGCGTAAAATCAAACAAGGAAATAACGAGGCGTTGATAACATTGGTCAAAGCGAATTTGCGTTTTGTTGTTTCTGTATCAAAGCAATATCAGAATCAGGGATTAAGTTTGCCGGATCTCATCAACGAGGGGAATTTGGGCTTAATCAAAGCAGCCTACCGTTTTGACGAAACAAAAGGCTTCAAATTTATTTCGTATGCCGTTTGGTGGATTCGCCAATCCATACTGCAAGCACTTGCCGAACAAGCCCGCATTGTCAGGTTGCCACTGAATAAGATTGGTTCTATCAACAAAATAAACAAAGCCTTTGTAAGTTTAGAACAGAAATTTGAACGCCCGCCTTCCGACGAAGAAATTGCAAAAGAATTGCAAATTGCGCCTAAAGACGTAAAACTTGCCATGAAAAGTGCCAATAAGCATGTTTCAATGGATGCGCCACTCGGACAAGACGAAGAAGGACAAAACTTGCACGATATTCTTCATAATGAAGAAAGCACAAGCCCCGATCGCGCTTTAATGAGAGACTCCTTGCGTAAAGAAATCGAACGGCTCTTGGCAACCCTCTCGTACAGAGAAGCAAATATTCTTCGTATGTATTACGGTTTGAACGGAAAACCGGCACACACGCTGGAAGAAATTGGCGCAGAATTTTGCCTCACACGCGAGCGTGTGAGGCAAATCAAGGAAAAAGCCATAAAAAAATTGAAACAAACAACCAAAAGTAAACTTTTAAAGTCGTATCTGGGATAAAATATATACTATATATTTTATTTGCTAATCTTAGAGACAGGGCAGGCTATGCGCTGTCTCTAAGTAAACGGGGAAATGCGGCAAATGATCTCCCAAATCACTTCAATTCACAAAAAGGCCTGCCCGATAAAAAAAATCAGTTATTCAACATATTGATACATAAAATAAATTACTACTTTTGCGCTCCTTTTTTTAGGAGATAAAACAAGTATTGTGTGAAAAAAGTCGTCAATATTGTAAATTTGGCAAGACAACCGGAAGACCATGAAGTTATCAAACTTATATATTTTATTAACCCAAATTAGAAAAGTAAATGAAAAAATTAATTTTACTAAGTATTTTACTCCTTTGTTTCGCGGGAATTTATGCCCAAGAATCAATCATTACAGGTGTCGTTAAAGATACAGAAAAGGAGGCTGTACCGGGCGCAAACATTGTTGTAAAAGGTAGTTCAATAGGAACTATCTCGGATTTTGACGGGAATTTTCGGCTTACAACTTCATTGACAGGTCAGCAAACACTTGCCATTTCGTTTGTTGGAATGCAAACGGTTGAGAAAAAGCTCACATTTTCGGGCGGAGAAATTAGCCTTGGAGAAATTATTCTCGAAAGCGATGCCGTAGGTCTGGAAGAGGTAAAAGTTCTTGCCGACGTTGCGATTGACAGGAAAACTCCTGTTGCTGTTTCTACGGTTCAGCCGATTCATATTATCGAAAAACTGGGAACGCAGGAATTTCCAGAGATTTTGAAATCAACGCCCGGAGTTTATGCCACAAAACAAGGCGGAGGGTTCGGCGATTCACGCATCAACCTGCGCGGGTTTGGTTCGAGAAACGTTGCCGTAATGATCAACGGAGTTCCGGTAAACGACATGGAAAGCGGCTGGGTTTACTGGTCGAACTGGGCAGGTTTGGCAGACGTAACGCGCTCAATGCAAGTTCAGCGAGGACTTGGTGCTTCAAAAGTAGCCATTCCGTCGATTGGCGGCACCATAAACATCATGACAAAAACTACCGACATCAAACGCGGAGGAAATTTGCTGTTCTCGGTAGGTGAAAACGGATACACAAAAGTAGGAACAACCGTTTCGACCGGTATGACAGAAGATAATTGGGCTACCACATTTTCTATTGCAAAAACGCAAGGAAACGGCTATGTCGATGGAACTGAATTTGAATCGTATTCATACTATTTTAACACCTCAAAAAGACTGAACGACCAACACATGCTTTCATTCTCGATTTTTGGCGCTCCACAATGGCACGGACAACGCCTTTCAAGAATGTATATCAAGGAATACGATGATGCAATGAGCGGAAGAAAATACAACAAAGACTGGGGATATAAAAACGGCGAAGTTTATTATATGCGAAGAAACTTCTACCACAAACCACAAGGAGTCTTGAACCACTTTTGGAACGTAAACGGCGACCTTAATATTACGACGGCTCTTTACGCTTCTGTTGGTACAGGAGGCGGAACAGGACCTTACGGTTCGGGAAGCACCATCTACCGCGACGGACAAATTGATTTTGACGCTATGGTTGATAGAAACATTGCACAAGGACCTTTAGGCTCAAACGCTATTATTCGTGCGTCGAACAACAACCACCATTGGTACGGAATTTTAAGCAGCGGTCGTTACGAATTGGGCGACATTACCCTGTCGGGCGGTGTTGATTTGCGCTACTACAAAGGCGAACATTACCGCGAAGTTGTTGATTTATTGGGTGGCGATTTTTATGCAGAACTTAATGTTGACAAAAACAAGCCGATAAAAACGGTCAAAGAAGGAGATAAAATTGCTTATTATAACGAAGGAGAAGTGCTTTGGGAAGGTCTATTCCTACAAGGAGAATACGAACTTGATCAGTTAGCAACCTTTGCTTCTTTGTCGTTCTCGAACAAGTCATACAGAAGAACAGACTACTTTAACTATACGAAAGAATCAGGCGATCAGAAAACCGATTGGTACAACTTCCCTGCCTTTATGGTAAAAGGTGGAGCAAACTACAACCTGACAGAGGTGCATAATGTTTTCGTAAATGCCGGATATTACCAAAATCAACCCGACTTCCGCTCGGTATTCTATAACTATACGAACGAGGCAAACGAAGATGCCGAAAACGAAAAAGTGCTTAGCTTTGAATTGGGATACGGTTTTCGCAGCAAAACTTTCTCGGCAAACATCAATGGATATTACACCTTGTGGAAAGACAAAACATTTGTCCAGCCGGAAAAACTGCCAAACGGAAAAGATATATTTGCCAATGTGCTTGGTGTAGATGCCGTACACTCAGGCATTGAAATGGATTTCAGATACAAACCTATCTCAAGTCTTACCCTCTCCGGAATGTTGTCTTTAGGAAACTGGCTCTGGGCAAACGACCTGAAAGATGTTTCGTTTTACGATGAAAATCAAGTAGAATATGCAAAATTCAATTTATTTATTAAAGATGTTCACGTAGGAGACGCTGCACAAACAACCGCAGCACTTGGTCTTGACTACGAATTTTTGCCCGGATTGAAATTCGGATTTGATTACAACTTCTACGGCAACAACTATGCCGACTATAACGTGTTATACAGAAGCAAAGCTCCGGAGAAAGGCTCAAATCCCGACTCGTGGCAACTTCCTGACTATCACCTATTCGACATGAACATGCGTTACAACTTTGAAATGGGAAAACTAAATGCAACAATCACCGGAAAAGTTTCAAACTTGTTTGATGAAGAATATATTACAGACGCAACAGACGGCTCAAACCACAGGTGGAATACTGCAAAAGTATTCTACGGCTGGGGAAGATCTATGTCCGTAGGTTTGAAAATTAAATTTTAATTCATAAAAATCATCGTTTAACATTAATACAGAAAACAATGAAAAAATTAATATATTATATTTTAGGATTCACAGCCCTCTTGTTTGCTGCCTGTGATCTGATGGACGACATTTATACAGAAATGGACGAAAACAAAAAGCCAATCAACTATTCGTTTGATTATGAGCTTACAGATGACGATTATGCAAGCATATCGAAAAAAGCACTTAAAGTTGCCAAAACAAGCCAAGATTCGGCAAAAGCAAAAGCAATAAAAACACACAAAACCTTCAGCGAAAGTATTGCGGCTGCCGACTATATCGGATATGCCTTGGTTGGCAACTTTCCTGCACTCGGAAAAAATTCGGCAATCAACGTAACATACAATTACGCTTTGGCGGAAAAAACGTATTTAGCAAAATTATCGTCGGCAACAGAATATACCGTAAGCAAAGAAGATTATGACGCAATGGGAGAAGACGGACCGGGAAAATACGACAATTTCTCTTCATCAGTCCTTCCCGACGATTATTTGCCCGGTTTCTTGGCTGATAAATTTCCAAACGAGGCAGAAGGCGCAGTTTATCAGGTGTTTTACAAATATTATTCAGGAAAGACCGAAGATCGTTTCAGTTATTATTATTTAAAAAACAGCAAATGGATGCCGGTACCTAATCCTTATATTTTGGAAGCTGATGATTATGATGCAATGGGAAAACCGGGAAAATACGATAATTTCTCATCATCAATCGATCCTGATGATTATTTGCCGACTTTTTTGGGAATAAAATTCCCTTATGCGCAAGCAGGCGACCAGAAATTGATTATTTATGCGTATTACGCAGGCGGCGGAGTGACAGAAATGCACGGAAAAGAGTATGAATTTGACGGGACAAACTGGAAAATACCGGCAAAAGTAATCAAAAAAACAAGCCAATTTATCCATACCGGAAGCACATGGGTATTTGACCCGACAGTGCGCTTTACTATGGGCACCGAAGATTATCAAATGATTGTCGATTGGGTTGCTACGACAGAACACGCAGATTTGGTTAGCAGCTACGGCAACAATGAATATTACACCGGCGCAAGTGCGCATTACAACAATTTTGATGCACGCATATACAAATATACTTCTCAACCTGAATTTGCAGGCTTATCTGACGAAGACGCTGCAAAACTCATTCAGGAAAGAATTATCATCGGAATCACACAACTGTTGAAAGCAAAATATCCGAATGCCGTTGCTCAGGTAAGCGGAATAGATGTAATGTTTATTGTTACGTATTTGGTTTATGATGGCAGCAACCACAACTACACAATTAAATTACAGTGTACAAAATCAGCACCAAATCCTGAATTTGAAGTGGTTGAAGGTCCTACCGAATTTTAAAAAATTCGACCTTACATAAAAACCATTCAACTTTCAAACAATTAGCCTGAAAATGGTGCAAAAGCCAATTTTCAGGCTTTTGCTTGTACGATTTTTCAAATTCGAGAATTTTTTGTGTTTTAAAAGACAATATTGTCAATCAGGCGAATTGTGCCAAGATTTACGGCAATACAGCCAACATGTTTTTTCTGTTTTTGCCATTCGTGCGAGATGCTCATGTCTGTTTCATCGACGATTTCAAAATACTCAACACTCAACATCGGGTTGTTGTTGATTTCTGCGACAACTTGTTTTTTCAAGTCCGGAATAGGAATACTTCGGTTTTTTTCTTTCGCTTTAAAAAGAACTTGAGAAATCACGGCAGCATTTTTACGCTCTTCGGGCGATAATAGTAAATTTCTGGAACTCATCGCCAATCCGTCGGATTCTCTCACAATCGGACAAGCAATTATATTGATATTCATATTTAGTTTTAAAACCATTTGTTTTATTATCATATACTGTTGGTAGTCTTTAAAACCAAAATAAGCATTATCCGGTTTTATTATCTCAAAGAGCTTTGATACGATCTGTGCCACGCCATTAAAATGTCCGGCTCTGTGTTTGCCCTCCATTATTTTATCAAGCTCTCCAAAATCGAAAACTCGCGTGTCTTTTTCAGGATACATTTCCGCATCGTTCGGAACGAAAACATAATCGCATTCATATTTCCTCAGAATCTCAAGGTCTTTTTCAAGGCTTCGCGGATATTTTTTCAAATCGTTCGGGTCGTTAAATTGTGTAGGATTTACATATATACTAACTACCGTAACATCATTTTCCTTTTTGGATTGTTCTACCAACGACAAATGACCGGAATGAAGCGCACCCATTGTGGGAACAAACCCGATGTGCTTATTGTTTTGTTTGTCGTTATATATCTGTTCTTTTATTTTTAATTTCGATTCAAATTGTAGCATAATAAAGCAGTTAAATCTGTTTTTTTTAAGTTATGGCTGCAAAGTAAATAAAAATAGGGAGTAATACTCAAAAAATAATTTATTTCACAGATTTTTATGTTTGTAAAAACAAAATTAGGGTTCATTTCTGAAAATCACTATCTTTACATATGCTGATGTTTAATGTTGAATTTGGAAAGCAAAAATTCTCCCTTTGAAAAGTAGGAAGAGAGGGATTGTGTCTGTTTAAATTTTTGTGAAAATTAAAAATTATCATGTATCTTTGTAAAAAGAGGTAAAAGCTAAAAAAATGATTTAAAAAGGGAAATTCTGCTTACAAGCTTCTAACTTAAAACATAAGAAAGTGTTGCCAAAGAAAAAAATAATAAACGATCCGGTATTCGGACTGATAAATATCTCGACTGATATTATTTTCCGAATAATTGAGCATCCTTATTTTCAGCGCTTGAGAAGAATAAATCAATTAGGACTTACGGATTTGATTTATCCCGGGGCAAAACATTCGCGCTTTCAACACGCTTTGGGAGCAACCCACCTGATGAGCAACGCCATAGAGGTTTTGCGCTCAAAAGGACATGCCATTACCGATTCTGAAGCAGAGGGCGTACAGCTCGCCATTTTGCTGCACGACATCGGACACGGACCCTTCTCGCATACGCTGGAATACAGTTTCTTTGATAATATAAATCATGAAATCGTTTCAGAGGCATTCATGATAGCATTGAACAAGCAGTTTGACGGAAAACTTTCTATGGGAATCGAGATTTTCAAAGATCAATACAAGAAAAGATTCCTTCATCAATTGGTTTCCAGCCAACTTGATATGGATCGCTTGGATTATTTAAGTCGCGACAGTTTTTTCACAGGCGTATCAGAAGGCGTTATAGGCTTGGATAGGATAATAAAAATGCTCAATATCGTGGACGACGAGTTGGTGGTCGATGAAAAAGGCATTTATTCGATAGAAAAATTCCTGATTGCAAGACGCTTGATGTACTGGCAAGTGTATTTGCACAAGACGGTTGTGGCTGCCGAAGGCATGTTGGTGAAAATTCTTGACCGAGCCAAAAAACTCGCCTTGCAAGGTCGGCAGCTTGAGGCAAGTCGGGCATTGCACTTTTTTCTGTCGAACAATATCACAGAAAAAGATCTGTTTGACAGTGTGGCGAAAAACGTAAACACAACCATATTGGACAAATTTGCCTCCTTGGACGACTCCGATGTGGTTTACTCCATAAAAACTTGGACGCAACACAGCGATCAGCTGCTGTCTTTCCTCTGCAAAAGATTAATAAACCGAGACTTGTTTGCCATTGAAGTCCAAAACAAACCGTTTGAAGCCGCGTACATGAAAAAGATAGAAGCAAAAGCCCTGAAATTGTATCCGTTTTTCGGCACAGCACCGAATTATTTGGTCTTTTCAGACTCAATCATCAACAATGCGTACAGTGTTACGAACGATAATATAAACATTTTACTTAAAAACGGCAGTTTGAGCGATATTGCCCAAGCCTCAGATATTTCAAACGTTTCAGCCTTGTCGAAACCTGTAAAAAAATATTTTTTGTGCTATCCGAAAGAATGCCGAAGATAAAATTATGTATTTATCATACTGATTTACAATAAACTAAAAGATCAAAATAAAGGAAAAACATGAAGTTTTGAAAAAAGGTTTACATAAATGGTTTTAAATTAGTAGTTTTGCAGAAATTTTTTTATATGGAATTTTCAGCGCAGTATATTGCCGAGTACCTAAACGGTACAGTAGAAGGCGACAAAGATGTGAAAGTAAACAATATTTCACGCATTGAAGACGGAAAAGAAGGAACACTCTCTTTCTTGGCAAATCCGAAATATACCAAGTATATTTACAACACCAAAGCCTCAATAGTTTTGGTAAATAAGGGATTTAAACCTGAAAAAAATATTTCAGCAACCTTAATCAGAGTTGAGGACGCTTACCAATCTTTTGCGTCCTTGTTGGCATTGTACAATAAGTTCAAAAGCACGAAAAAAGGAGTGCAGGAATTTGCTTTTGTTGAAGAAGATGTTCAACTTGGTGGCAATATATACATTGGACAGTTTGCGTATGTCGGGCATAATTGTAAAATTGGCGACAATGTAAAAATCTATCCGCACGTATATGTTGGAGATAATGTAGAGATACAAGACAATACAATCATTTTTTCAGGTGTGAATATTTACCACGACAGTAAAATCGGGAAAGATTGCATTATTCATTCAGGCACTGTTATTGGTGCTGACGGATTTGGTTTTGCACCTAAATCGCATTCCGATTTCAAAAAAGTTCCACAAATCGGGAATGTCATTATTGAAGACAATGTGGAAATCGGCTCGAACACAAGCATTGACAGAGCAACAATTGGTTCGACCATCATAAAAAGAGGCGTAAAACTTGATAATCTGATTCAGGTTGCACACAATGTAGAAATTGGCGACAATACAGTTATTGCAGCACAAAGCGGCATTTCAGGCTCGACAAAGATAGGAAAAGACTGCATGATAGCCGGACAAGTTGGCATGGTGGGGCATCTAACCATTGCCGACGAAGTGAAAATAGGCGCACAATCAGGAATCAATCAGAGTATTAAAGAAAAAGGCACTATTCAGCAAGGTTCGCCGAGTTTCAATATTAGAGCCTACCAAAAATCGTATGTCATTTTTCGCAGATTGCCGGATTTTTACAAAGAATTCAACGCAATGAAAAATGAATTGGAAAAACTAAAAGCACAAATGAAAGGCGAAAAATAATTTCTTATACAGCCGAAACAGGAAAAAGGCATGCCGTTTATAAAAATTTGGAATTCAAACAACAAACATCTTATAAGAAATCAACAGCATATGTCAGATAAACAACGAACAATACAGAATCCTGTCAGTGTTAAAGGAAAAGGCTTGCATACAGGAATCGAAGTTGAAGTGGTATTTAAACCGGCTTCGGAAAATCACGGGTATCAATTTAAGCGGGTCGATTTAGACGAACAGCCAATTGTACATGCAATTGTCGAAAATGTTGTAGATACGGCAAGAAGCACAATTATCGAAGAAAACGGAGTCAGAATCGGTACAGTAGAACACATTTTGTCTGCGCTTCACGGTCTTCGGATAGATAATGTCCTGATTGAAATCAGCGGACCGGAAACACCCATTATGGACGGAAGTGCAAAACATTATGTAGAAGCATTGACAAATGCAGGAATAATAGAACAAAACGAAGACCGTCAGTATTTTATTCCAAAGCATAATATCACATTTACCGACGAGAAAAATAATATTCAACTCATGCTTATTCCGGACGAAGAGTTCAGCATAAATGTAATGATTGATTACAATTCAGATGTACTCGGAAACCAATATGCAACCCTAAATTCGATAGACGACTACCAAAAAGAAATCTCATCGTGCCGCACTTTTGTTTTTCTTCGCGATTTAGAACCCCTATTAAAACACAACCTGATAAAAGGAGGCGACCTTGACAATGCCATTGTTATTGTAGAGAGAAAAATAACACAAGAAGAGCTTGACAGACTTGCCGACTTATTCAACAAACCGAGAGTAAAAGTAAAATCGCAAGGCGTGTTGAACAATATTGATTTGCAATTTTCCAACGAACCTGCAAGACACAAACTTCTTGATATAATGGGCGATTTGGCATTGATTGGAATGCCGCTCAAAGGGAAAATACTTGCCACACGTCCGGGACACCACGCAAATGTTGAGTTTGCACGTGTGATAAAAAAAGAGATAAAGAAAATAAAATCAAAAAATGTTGCACCCGAATACGATGTTTATGCGCCCTCGTTGATGGACATCAACAGAATCATGCAGCTTTTGCCGCATCGTCCGCCGTTTTTGCTGGTTGATAAAGTTTTAGAAATAAAGGGAAACGAGGAAATTGTCGGAGTAAAGAATGTTACGATGAACGAGCCGTTTTTCGTCGGACATTTTCCTGAAGAACCCGTAATGCCCGGCGTGCTGATTATCGAAGCAATGGCGCAAGTGAGCGGCTTGATGGTGCTGAATACCTTGCCCGATCCGGAGCGATATTCAACCTATTTTCTGAAAATTGACAATATCAAATTCAGAAGAAAAGTAGTTCCGGGCGACACCATTATTTTCAAAGTGAAAATGCTTGCCCCAATAAGACGCGGAATTACCGAAATGCGCGGAAAAGCTTTCGTTGGACCAAACGTTGTTGCCGAAGGAGAATTTATGGCGCAAATAGTGAAAAATAAATAAGAAAATATAAACATAGAAATCCAAAAATCAAATTGATGAATCAACCTCTATCATACGTACACCCACAGGCTGAGATTGCCGACAATGTAGTCATAGAACCTTTTGTAAGCATTGCGAAAAACGTAAAAATCGGTTCAGGAACATGGATTGGTTCGCACGTCAGCATTATGGAGGGTGCCGTAATCGGGAAAAACTGCCGTATTTTTCCCGGAGCAGTCATTTCTGCCATTCCTCAAGACTTGAAGTTTAAAGGCGAAAAAACCACAGCCGAAATTGGCGACAATACAACCATACGGGAGTGTGTTACCATAAACAGGGGAACGGCAGCTAAAGGAAAAACAATTGTTGGCTCAAACACCCTCGTGATGGCTTATGTGCATGTTGCTCACGATTGTGTTATTGGAAATCACTGTATTTTGGTAAACAGTGTTCAAGTGGCAGGAGAAGTAAATATTGCAGATTGGGCAATTCTTGGCGGCTCAACCCTTGTTCATCAATTTGTAAACATTGGACAGCATGTTATGATATCAGGAGGCAGTCTCATCAGAAAAGACGTGCCTCCGTATGTAAAAGCAGGCAGAGAACCGCTCTCTTATGCCGGAGTGAACTCTGTGGGCTTGCGCAGAAGAAATTTTTCCGACGAGAAAATTACAAGCATTCAAGATATTTACAGAATCATATACCAACAGGGAAACAACAATGCCCAAGCTATTGAAATTATTGAAAAAGAAATGCCCGCATCTATCGAACGAGATGAAATTTTGATGTTTATCAAAAACTCAAAACGCGGAATTATGAAAGGATATGCAGCAGAATAAGCTGCCGGCAACGAAATTTTACCCTGTAATTTGCGCAAAAATAGTGATGCGCGTTGTTTTTTTCGATTAAAACAAATGATTTAAAATATCATCAACTTTGCGAATAAGTAGAATTTCGATATTGAATTTTGCTTTATTGTTGATTTTGTTGCTTGAGGAGATGAATATTTTCTCAAAGCCAAGTTTTTCAGCCTCAGTAATTCGTTGTTCTATCTGATTTACGGGTCTCACTTCGCCCGAAAGTCCAACTTCGGCACAGAAGCAATAGTTTGTCGGAATGGCAATGTCTTGTTCCGAAGAGAGAATCGAACAGATTACCGAGAGGTCAATTGCCGGTTCGTCTATTTTAAAACCACCGGCAATGTTCAGGAAAACGTCTTTGGTGGCAAGTTTAAAACCGACACGTTTTTCGAGCACAGCCAACAACATGTTTAGTTTTCTTAAATCAAAACCTGTTGCAGAGCGTTGAGGCGTTGCGTAAATTGCCGAACTCACCAGAGCCTGCACCTCTATCAAGTACGAACGTCCTCCTTCGGTACATGCAGCAATTGAAATGCCGCTTAGTCCTGTATTTTCCGAAGAAAGAAGATATTCCGAAGGGTTTGTTATTTCTTTTAAACCCTTACTGTTCATCTCGAAAATTCCGAGTTCCGCTGTTGAGCCAAAGCGGTTTTTGGCGGGTCGGAGGATTCGGTAGAAGAATTTTGAATCTCCTTCAAAGTAAATAACCACATCAACAATATGTTCAAGCACTTTGGGACCTGCCAATGTGCCTTCTTTGTTGATATGCCCAACGAGCAAAACCGCAAAATTTTGCTTTTTGGCAAGCTGCATAAGCTCGGAAGTGCAATCTCTGATTTGCGAAACCGTTCCGGGCGAAGAGTCTGTCTTTTCGGTATAAATAGTTTGGATAGAATCAATAACAACAAGTTCGGGTTTGTTGTTTTCAATATGTTGGACAATATTTTCAAGCAGAATTTCGCCCGCAACAAGGCAATTGTTTTCTTGGGCGTGCAGCCTGTTCGCTCTGAGTTTGATTTGCTCAATACTTTCCTCGCCCGATATATACAAGACTTTTTGTTTCATATTCAGGGCAATTTGCAGCAAAAGGGTTGATTTTCCGATGCCCGGTTCGCCGCCAATAAGCACCACGCTCCCCGGAACCAAGCCGCCGCCTAAAACCCGATTGAACTCTGTGCTGTTGGTAACAATGCGTTGAATCGTATTTGTTTTGATTTCGTCGATTGGCAGCGCCGCTTCAAATTGCGAAACCGAACGCACTTTTGTACTCCCCGAATCGGAAACAACAGACTCTGCATACGAATCCCAAGTGTTGCAGTGCGGACACTTGCCAATCCATTTTGCCGACTGCGCTCCACATTTTTGACAGATATAAAACGTTTTTTTTTTCGCCATTGTGTTCGTATCAATAAGAATTTTTTATTTTCTTGATAATGGCTGTTGTCGAGTATCCTTCAATAAAATCCAGCGTTTTAACAATGCCTTGTTTTTTCTTTACGATATCAAAACCTACGATATTCTCCGGAGTATAATCGCCTCCTTTGACCAAAATATCAGGTTCGATGTGTTTAATCAACTCATAGGGCGTATCTTCTTCAAATAAAACAACGCACGACACAAAGAACAATGAAGCCAATGCCATAGATCGGGAAATCTGGTCGTTGATAGGGCGCATTTCTCCTTTTATGCGTTTAATTGATGCGTCAGAATTTAAACCAATAATAAACACATCGCCCAAATCGGCACTGTCGGCAAGATATTTATAATGTCCTTGATGAAGAATATCAAAGCAGCCATTGGTAAAAACAATTTTTTTTTCCTGAAACCTCCAGATATTGAGATTTCTCTGAAGTTCGGGCGAGGATATATCCATGATTTTTTTGTTGATCAGCCTTGTATTCATTGTGTTTGGAGATTTGTGCATTATTTTTGTTTCTCTGCAATGTTTTCGCAAAGTTTGCATGCGGGCTTTGTTGTTCCGCAGGGTGCAATTTTATGGTATGAATTTTATACGATTGTATTTGTCGAAGTGTCCGGAAATATTACTGTTGGTTTCCAGTGTTTTGCTTCCTCGAAACTCATGCTTGCGTATGAAATAATAATAACAACATCGCCGGGTTGCACTTTTCGTGCTGCCGGTCCATTCAAACATATTGCTCCCGAACCTCTTTTGCCTTTTATAATGTACGTTTCGAGCCTTTCGCCGTTGTTAATATTAACAATCTGCACCTTCTCATTTTCGAGCATGTTTGCTGCATTCATCAAATCTTCATCAATTGTAATGCTTCCGATGTAATTCAAATTTGCTTCTGTAACAGTAACTTTATGCAGTTTCGACTTCATTACCTCAATAGTCATAATAATATTTTTAGTTAGTAATGCAAATTAAGAGCTGAAAATAAAAAAAGTCGAATAATTTTTGAATATGATCCGACAATCGGCTCAACGTCGCAAAGTTAATAAAATTATACTATCTTACTATGTTAGAATACGAAAAAGAGCTAAAATATCATTGTTTGCGTGCATACAAGCAGCAAATGAAGCATTTTAGGCGATTATTTGATTAACAAATTTGTTCCCAAAGGTGTTCCGAAGAAATTATTTTATTCGATTCCATGCGAATTGTAATTCGCAGAGGGAAAAGTGACAAGAGAAATTATAGATTAAGCATTTTTATTCAATAAAAAATTATGTGGTATCATGATAAAAAAGCCAATTTTTTTTGTTCTTTGCCGCTACATTTAATCATCGATTTTTTGAATTGCGCAATCGAAATCTTAGATAAAACATCAAAAAAGCGACTCCGGCCAATATATACAATGGGTATGCGCGGGCTATTCCGTCACGAAAAGTTACATAAAAGGCAGCGAGCAAAGTTCCTGCGCTTACAATTATCCATAAAAGTTCACGTCCGGTATATTTCGTCTTCACAAAATAAGAAAATTTATGCTTGATGTTCGTTCTACTCTTCTGCCTTGCCTGTTCCGACGACGGTTTCAAATTCGTAATCCGTAAAATCAACATTCGAGCGAAAGCCGTCTTTCCCCGTAATGCTGAATCCGTCGGCAGAGTTGATTGTGACCAGTTCTTTCGTATATAAAGAATCCTTGCGGCGGTCGGCAAACAAATGATTTGTCGTAAGAATATCGCCCTGACGGTTTACAATTTTGACTTTGGTTCTGTACTCCCAAAGGTCTTTTTTCTCGTCGTAGTGCGCCCAGCCGGCATTCAGGCTTGCTTCTCTTGCTTTCTGCTTGGTAAAGAAAAAAACCATCACGCCTTTGGGAAAGTCAATGTATGGCGAATCAATACTTGTGTAGCGTTCCAATGCTTTGGCAAAAAGCTTCATGCGGACAATTCCGGAATCGCTGTAAAGCATTTGCACCTGATCTACGGAAATCTCCGGCAAGCTGTCCTTGCTGATAATCTGATCGATTTTCTTAATTTTTCCCTCGCATGAAAAAAGCACTGCAAGGAAAAATGCCAATACAATGCCTCGTGAAATTTTTGATATTATTTGCATTTTCAAAAATATATTTTCAAACAATGTTTCCGTAGAGACGCAAAATTTTGCGTCTCTACGGGCAAAATCTTGCGTCTCTACGGATAAAATTTTGCGTCTCTACGGAATCAATTGCAACACATGTGTTTTTATTTTCGCGGACGAGCAGTGGTCTTTTCTTTTATCCAACAGCCGGAATTGTTTATCGTACTGTATGGTTTATTCAGCAAGCCCTCCATAAACAAATCTTCCTTATTCGGAAAGTGTTGCGAAATTTCGTTTATCAATTTGTTTGCTTCTTTGGCAACACTTGGGTCTAAGGCTTTTGCTTGAGCAAATTTATCTACGGCAAACCAATAAGCTGCCTGATGTTCTATTTTTTTTGTTCCGCATTTTTCTTTGCCTGCAATATAAGCTCTTCCGATAAGGATAATGGGTTCGCCCCACTCCGGACGGAGTTTTTTTGCTTTCAAGGCACAGGAATATGCTTTTTGATAATTATCCAAAGATACAAGTCCTAAATAGTAGTAATATTTTGCTTTCAAGGAATCTTTTTCTTCCATATTTGCTGCTTCTTCGTAATATTTTGCAGCTTGTTTCAAGTCTCCTTTTTTTACATAAGTTCTTGCCAAGCTATATGCTGCTTGTGCAGAAGGCTCAAGCGGATATAGGTTTGTAGCTGCTTTGGCAAACAAATCTTCGTCTGTACAATCGCTTTTATCGAGCAATTTTGTTATTTTTTTCAACAAATCTTTGTCTTTTGGATTTTCGTCAAATCTTGGCGTGAAAATCTTCACCAAATCAGGGCAGGTTGCAGCTCCACTTTCGGCAAACAAACGCTCAACGCCATCAACAGCGGTCTGAATTTTTGATGTTTCACTTTCGCCTTTGGCATTTGCCAATCTTTTATCGAGAATATCCATACATTTCACATAATCTTCAACAACTGCTCCTGCTTCAATTTTTTCGTCTCTGTACAAAGTTTGCGAAGCCAACATGTAAACCACCACAACGGCATCTTCCGAGTTTTCTTTTTGAAGTTCTAAGGATTCTCCTAAAATCTTGTATGCCTTATCAACGTCTTCTTTTTTGTATTGAAGCAAATCTTTTCCTTTTCGTCCCAAGACATATCCTTTTGTGTATTTCGGACTGAGACCAAATTCGATTCTCTGATCATAAACTCCCATGAGTTCGTCAATGAGTTTTTGTTTTTTTGCCTCATCATTTTCTTTAAGAATCATATTTCCCAGCATTGTAGCTCCGTGCGAATAAATATTTCTTGACGAGTTTGGATATGTATCGAAAATATATTTCCAATTTGGGTATGCAAGATCGTATTTTTTCAATTTATAATCATCAACATACACCACGTGTTTGATATAATTTTCGTCGCCTTTGAGTTCGGCAGCGGTTCGCATATCTCTTCCGCTTGTGTTGGTTTTTGTCTCAGTTTTGGTTTCGGCAGAGGGCTTTTTTCCAAAATAGACATCATAGGTATTTCCATCGCCTAATTCAATTTTTTGGTTTTCGTCGTTAAAATACACTTTTAGGAATTTCGACTTTGCATGTACATCTATTTCGTATTTTCCGTCGAAACTGACCCAAACTTCGTTTGATACTTTATGGGCTGTTACTCTTGCGCCTGCGGCAGGTTTTCCGTCGCTATAAATTGTTCCGGTAATTTTTCGTTGGGCTGCTGTGTCCGAAATCGTAAATCCAAAAACAGTAAATACTAAAAGTAATGAAGCCAAACGTACAGTAATTTTTTTCATATTATTATTCATTAAAGTTAAATTAGAAGGAATTGTAGAAATTTTAAAACTTATATAAATTAGTAATTTGTTACTAAAAAATATTCAAAATCTTGTTTTTTTGTATTTAAAAATACGGCAACAATCGGCTTACACGCTCTCTATTGAAACCTGTATTTTAAGAACCAAATATCATGCAATGAAGCATTCAGGCGAATGATGCCATAGGTTTCATCTAACAAATTAAAATCTGTTGTTCCGCGTTTACCAAATTCAAAAGCCACATTAAAGATAGTGTTTGAATTCTTTAACGGTAAACCTACACCAAATGTTATACCATAATTCTTAATTTGTTCATTTCCTCCTTTACCATTGTCCATTTTCACATAGGTATCAGTCATGTGCGCTCCCACTCTGTAACGTATAACATTATAATATTTTATTGAAGCATAGTCGGGTGTATATTCAAAACCTGCTGCTAATTTTGTGTATTTTGCCAAATTGTTGTCTTTTTCACCAAAAAAGCGTGCTTCTGTCCAATCTTGCATTGTATAATCTACACCGAACAGTATTTTGCTTGATTTCAGGCTAAAACCAAAGCCTACTTTTTCAGGCAGGTTTATTTTTCCGTTCTTGATTGTGTCGTTTTTGAGTTCTTTTTTCGGAAGTGCAATGCCATTTACGTGCTGGCTGTTAAATGCTTTGCTCTGGCGAAAAGCTGTAATATCCTGTTCTTTTTCCCAAATTGCTCCAAGAGTCAGAAAAATTTTGTCGCTTATCTGTGTTGAATACTGCGCACCCAGATTGAACATAAAATCGTGTACTCTCGTATTTTTTTCAATATACAAGCGTGATTCATCGGCATTGTCCGAAAAATCCAATAAATAGGATTGATCTAAAGTTCCGAAAAGGTACGAAATATTATATCCAAAAGAAAAGCCTTTGATTGGAGCTATCGAATTTCCGAAATACACCTGATTTATTCCTCCTTTTCCTTTGTACATGCTTGTGTATTCGCCAACGATATATCCTTTGTTAAACAACGACTTGTAACTCTTAATGTCGTAACCAATACAGCTGTAAGGAAGCAGACCGGCACTTGCTTTCAGCCATTTTGTTATCGGGAAAGCCATGGCAAGATAATTCAGGTTTACGTTTGTTTTTTCCTGTGTCCAGTCGTTGGTTTTTTGCCTTGTATATTTCGAGAATAATCCTACTTCAAACGTAAACGTCTGCATCGGAATTGCCGTATATGAGGCAGGATTTATGATATTCAAATTCGTAGGATTTTGTATTCCGATTGCCAAACCGCCCATAGCGCTATTCTGTCCAAAACCTTTATCTATCAAATCGCCAAAACCGTAGCGAGAATAGGGAGAACTTGTAAAATGCTGTGAGTTAACACTTAAAAAGCTGCATAATAAAACAAAAATTCCTGCAAGTCTTTTAATTATTATTGTCATTGTATTCTAATATTGTATTTAATCCGATTTCCACTAAAAACGGCTCAACAAAGATGGTGTTTTTTAGTTTATTATCAAAGAAAATCGAATCGCCTCCTGTTAAAATTACTTTCAAACCCGTGTAGGTTTGATGCAGTTTTTCAATGTATTTTTCGACCTCAAAAATCAAACCGTTTTGCACTCCTGAAATAATGGCATCATTTGTGTTGTCTGCTAAAAAGACAAATTCGTCCTTTTGTTCCAACAAAGGCAGCTTGTCGGTAAAGCTATTCAATGCCTTGTATCTCATTGTCATTCCCAAAGAAATGTTTCCTCCGACGTATTCGCCTTTTTCATTCAGAAGGTCAAACGTCAGTGCTGTTCCGGCATCAACAACCAAAACGTTGCTCTTCGGGAAGATATTGTATGCTCCAACAATTGCCGCCAGACGATCTCTTCCCAAACTCGCAGATTTATAACGATTTTGAATCGGTATTTTCGTTTGCGCCGACAGTTCGATAAACAGCTTAAATTCTTGGTTTAAATAAATCGGCAAATCCGCCGGCGTATTGGCAACTGACGAAAATATGGCTTTCTCGATCCCTCTTTTTCTGTATTTTGAAAGTACGGGATATATTTTATCTATATTTTTGGTTAACAGAATTTCTGATTCTTCCTTTTTTTGTCGGTGATATACCGAAATTTTAGTTTTTGTATTGCCAATATCAATTATAAGGTTCATCGGCTGCAAAAATAGAACAATCTAAGTGATTACTTGTTTTTTATTTTCATAAAAAAATGTGCTAAAAATCATATTTTTTGTAAATCACAAGATCAAACAGCCTTTCTCCACCCTTAAATGCGACAATAAAAGCATCGGTATAACCAAGCTTTATCAGTTTCTTTTTTAAGACTTTTGCTGCTTCCGGATCGTTGTGGTATTCTCCAAAAGTATAGCGAAACAAACCTTGATACTTGTAGGAAGTAACATATTCTGCCGTGCCGAATTCCTTTTCAACATCTTTGAATTTGCTAATATATTTTACGGACGAATAAAACTGTACTTTATATATTGTATCGTTTTTTTGCATCTCTGCCATCATATCCTCTAAACTTTGATAGGGTTCTTCTTCTTGAGAAAAAACAAGCGAAAAACTCAGCAATAAGCAAATAAAAATCAAAATTTTCTTCATATGTTTATTTTTTATTCAGTTTTCTAAAGTAGAAAAAGTAAAGTTACGTATTTTTTTTGTGTTGTCATAACGCGAAAAAGCAAAAAAAAGTTTTTACCGAGCAATTTTTTCGCCCATTTTCACAAATGTTTCCATTCGATTTTTCGTATTTTGCAAAATATCTTCGTCAATTTTTATGTTTTGTTGCTTTACCAGCATAAGGATTGTTGAACCACCGAAAGCAAAATATCCCATTTCCGTGCCTTTTTTTACAGCCAAATTCGCTTGATAGGTTTCAACTATCGAGCCTACCATTGTTGCGCCAATCGGAGCAATCAAGACTTCGCCTTTGTCTTTTGTGTCAAGTATAGTATATTCTCGTTTGTTTTCACAGAAAACTTTCGCAAAATTTTCGGCAATGGCATAGGGCGAAACCGAGCAATAAAAGCCTTTTATTTTTTTCGCAGGAGAGGGAACGCCCGCGTATGGAAAATGAAAACGATGATAATCGTTTGGAGCCAAGCGCAAGATAAAGAGCGATGAGTTGCTGTATTTTTCTGCCAATGTTCTGTTTTTCAGAAAGGCGGCAAGGGTAAATTCTTGTCCTTTCACAAAAAACGATTGCAAATCGCACAGCCTGTCGAAGGCAATGAGCCGCCCGTCGCCGGGCGAAACAAAACCCTTCTGAATTTGCCGCGCTTCGGGTTTCAGCTTCCTGACAAAAAAATCGTTGAACGAACAAAATTCGGCAATCTCTTTTTCCGATTCCGACATGTCGATGCCCATTTCGTTTACAAATGCGCTAATTTTTTTGGCAGAAGCGGGCGTATTCATGCGTCTTCCGTAAATCTCGGATATAAATTTGCGTTTGACAATGGGCAAAATCGTGGTTTTGCCACATGGATTGTCGTATAAAAACCTCAGCAAACTTTCTGCCGGAGGTGTTTCTGTCCGGATTTCGCCGGTTTCCCTTTCTATATATCGTATTTCCATAATGTTTGTTTTTTTTGTTTTGGGCTTCGAGCGTTGAGCTTAACGAAGATAATACAAAAATAAAAAAGCCCGCATAAAGACCGGCTTTTGTTTTCAAAAAATTTAATGTTTTGATGCTCCAAACTTGTTTTTTTAATGTTTGCGCCGGGTTGTAGCATACGCAAAAAAAACCCTCCTGAAATTAAGGAGGGCATTCACGTTAAAACTTTCATCTTGCGGGCTTATTTAATAAGTGGATTCTTGATAATAATAAAACTCATGTTTGCGAAATGTTGCTCTTCAAGAACTTCGATCCTCGCTCCGCGGTGAGTTCCACTTGCCCATTTTTTAAGTTTTTTAACTCTTTCGCTTTTTGACACGCTTGGGGCAAAAAGAAGTTTAATTTTTACAGTCTTTCTCATAACAAAATAATTTAGATTAATAAAAAAATAAAATAATTAACAATGATTAATGATGCAAATATAATAATTTTTTATAACAATCCAAATATTTTTGTCATTTTTTTAAGAAAAATTTACATTTTTTAATATTTTTTGTACTTTTTAGTCAAAAAAAGATCATTTTTTATGTTATTTTATCACTTTTCGGAAAAATATAAAATACTAATTATTAATTGATTTAAAATTAATAAGGTGTTTTTTAATACTAAATGAAAAGTATATTATATTTTATTATGAAAAAACAGAATAAAAAAATGATATATTTTGGGTAATTTATGATATTATTTTGCAATCTTTTTGAAGAAATAAGAGATGTGATTGAAATTGTTGGCAGTAGATTTTGTGCTTGCCTGGTCTCGGATTTCACAATAGCGGATAACTTTTAATTCTTACCCGATTGAAAATGTAAAACATCAAATTGAACTTTCGTTCACGGTTAAAAGTAGTATTAAAGAAGTTTCAGAATTAAATTTGTATAGTTTTATAGGAGTTTATTTTTGTAAAAGTTTGGTTATTAGATTAT
>PDWJ01003609.1_pt1 | contig 28062 bp, 27 predicted proteins | sample 1430881 | NCBI WGS metagenome assembly PDWJ01 (sample SAMN01162460, study PRJNA174530) | Oral metagenome, whole genome shotgun sequencing project. | biome: Marine environment; feature: Marine mammal; material: Swab sample of the gingival sulcus; isolation source: swab sample of gingival sulcus...
ATTAACAAGAGTACTTTTCCCAAAAGAAGCTTATTATCAGGAGATAATAGAAGGGCTACAAAAATCAGAACAGGACATCATTGATGGTAGGGTTGTGGATCATGAAGAAGTAATGAAAAGAATAAGAAAAAAATTAACCTAAAGGTTTTTGATAATTGTTCCAAAGATATTCTATGTAAAGAATGTTATTTTCAATCTTGTAAAAAAGATATATTTGCCTTACTACTAAATATTTATGAAAATTAGTTCTCTCATCATACATGCCAAAAATTAGGCCTTTGCTAATATAATCTACCGTTTTATCTAATTCTTCCAAAAAGTCATCTAAAACTTTAGCATCCCAATTTTCTTTAAGATATAAAATATTGCTATTGAGCTGTTCAATGGCTGTATAAGTCCAAAGTACTTTCATTCAATAAAGTATTAATGCTTCAAAGTGAAAAATAGATTTGTTATAATCTATTATATAAGGGCATGATAAAAATAACTGCTGTATTAGACCTTAGTTGTGTCAAGTACGACAAGAAATGTATTGAAATTATATAATCCTTTTTATCACTATAATTAATATTATGTTAAATAGATTATTTCAAATACCCTATTCTAGTCATATATGCAATTAAATAAAAAACCGATACAGTGTATTGTATCGGCTTTATATTGTGGAAAATTTAAAAAAGAGTTTACATATCTCTGAAGATCTTATGCATTAAACGTTTTTTATCATTGATACTTTCTTCCATAGAAATCATAGTTTCTGTTCTGTAAACATATTCTATTTCATCAATCTGATAAATGATTTCTTTAGCATGTTGTGTGTTACGTGCTCTGATTTTTGCAAAAATATTATACTTTCCGGCTGTAACATAGGCTACTGTTACAAAAGGATTTTTCTCTAAGCTTTCCAATACACGCTGTGTGTACATGGTTTTTTCCAAGAAAATTCCAATATGCGCAATAAATGAGTATCCCATTTTTTCATAATCTACAGACAATGTAGCACCTTTGATGATACCTTCTTCCTCCATTTTCTTTACACGAACGTGAATTGTCCCAGCTGATACATTTAATTTTTTGGCTATATCTGTAAATGGTGTTCTGGCGTTGTCTATCAATGTATCTAAAATCTGATGATCAATCTCATCCATAACATATCGTTTCATTTTATTAGGTTTTATAGGTTTTTAAAAGCGTTTTTTCAATTTCATTAAAAAAATCAAATAATTCTGCAAATATAATATATTATTTTTAAACTTAAGGTATAAATTTTAAATTTTCATCATTAAAAACGTGTTAAAATCTTGTCCCTGGGCATCTGTTTCCTGATGAAAATAATACTTATTCAAGTCATCTTTCTCTATGATTGTTTCTTCAGGGTCAACAATCCTGACTATATTCCCCTCCTTAAATACTGTTTTATAACGCACCCCAATTGACGTTAAAGTATTGTTATACAATATATTATGATATTTAACATCATAAAAAAGTTTTTCATTCATAGGGATGTTAAAATACGGTTTAGAATCAGGTAATTGCACACTGGCAATGGTCTCAAACGCTGTCAATAAAGCCAATGTATGTAAATCCCTGATATATTCTCTAAAAAAATCACCCTGATAATAACCACATTCTATTAATATGGTAGGAACACCTAAACTCTGAATGGTATCTCCAAAACAAGAATCACAATAGGTATCATTATAACGTCCTATATGCCCCGGAATTTGTTTATTCAAGGCTTGGTGCATGGCAACAATAACAGACATAGCTCTGCTTCTACTCTCATTGACTGATTTTTCATCATTGTAGGCCGGTGCTAAAAATGATATACTGGCAGGTTTTGCTGTGTCTTGAACGTTATAAAAAGAGGTTTGATCATGGAGGTTAAAAGCAAAATCAGGTTTTAATGTTTTGACCTGATTGTACAATATTTGGGATTCACTGTATTTTAATTGTTTGGCATCTCTGTTTAAATCAAAGTCATGAGCATTGGTTCTGGTAAAGCGTTCAGCACCGTCCGGATTTAACATTGGAATCACATATATTGTTAAATGCTCTAAAAATTCAAGGTTTACATCCGTAACATCTTTAGAGTTTACAATATTAAATAGGTCAAAAACACTTTTGGTAGCTGTAGTCTCATCACCATGCATCTGCGTCCATAACAATACTTTAACCGGTCCATTCCCAAATTTAATTCTGTAAACAGAACGGTTCTCTTCACTCCTACCAATCTCTTCAACATGGAATACTTCAGGATCTAAGCCTTTAATTATTGAAGAAATCATACCATGGTTAATATATAAGCCTGATAGACTATTCGTTTTATAGGTTTTAATCGCGTTTACTAACATTTATAAGCTATTTAAGGGACAAATATATATTTATAACATTTTATATGTGTAACCAATATGTTATTTATAATGTTATATTTGTAAACTACTGAAATATATATTTGTAAACAATTGATTTATGCAATAAATTTATTTTATATATATAATGTATATCACACAAAATCAAGATATTAAATATTTATATATAAAGCTGTAGTTTAATGTGTTTTTCAGTGCTGTTTTTCAACTAAAATTTTATACCCATGATTGATTTAGATAATTTTCCGGAAAGATTAGAGTTTGTTTTTAATCATTTTGAGCTATCAGCTTCTGCCCTTGCCGATCGTCTTGAGGTACAACGCTCCAGTATTTCACATTTGTTAGCCGGAAGAAATAAACCCAGTTTAGAATTTATTGCAAAATTAATGGAAGCTTTTCCTGAGTTGAGATTTGAATGGCTGGTTTACGGACAAGAGCCCAAATTAAAAAATGCTGTTGTGGAACAGAAAATTTATACAAAGGAAACAGAAAGTGTTAAAGCCAAAGAAGAGCTTTATGACCAATCCCCTTCACTGTTTGATCAGATGGAAGATCAAAATATTCAAGAAGAAAAAAAAGAGGAAAAAAAAGAGGAAGAACCCGACAAAGAAAAAACTTTAGCCGAAGAACCTCAAATGCCCCAGCATTCTGATTCTTCAACTAAAGTTTTATCGCGTATTATTCTAATTTACGCTGATGGTAGTTTTGAAACGTTTAAAAATTAACCCTGGCGTATATTGGATAATCCTTCATCATAAATCTAACATCTCTTGAAACAGCGTGTAATCTTGTATCGTTGTCATGATTAGTAATCACTCTGTCAATCAGTTGCGCTATACTTAACATATCATGTTCTACCAATCCTCTGGTCGTAATGGCGGCTGTACCTATTCTGATACCACTGGTGATAAATGGCGACTGATCGTCAAACGGTACCATATTTTTATTAACAGTAATATGAGCTTTAACCAGCGCATTTTCAGCTTCTTTACCGGTAATATTTTTGTTTCTTAAATCAATAAGGAACATATGATTATCAGAACCACCGGATACCAGATGATAATCCATGGCTACCAACGCTTGTGCCAAAGCATCGGCGTTCTTTTTGACTTGTAATTGGTAATGTAAGAAATCATCTGTCAAGGCTTCATTAAAGGCTACTGCTTTTGCCGCAATTACGTGTTCTAATGGTCCTCCTTGTATACCCGGGAATACAGCAGAATTGATATAATTGGACATTTTTTTGATTTTTCCGCTTTTGAAGGTGTCTCCCCAAGGGTTATCAAAGTTTTTACCCATTAAAATCAGACCTCCTCTGGGGCCACGAAGGGTTTTATGCGTTGTTGTGGTTACAAAATGACAATGTGGCATAGGATCATTGAGGATACCTTTGGCTATCAGACCCGATGGGTGTGAAATATCAGCCATCAGAAAAGCACCAACTTTGTCTGCAACCTCTCTGAAGCGTTTAAAATCCATATCTCTTGAATAAGAAGAGGCACCGGCAACAATCAATTTCGGTTTGTTTTTAAGTGCAATTTCTTCCAATTTGTCATAATCTATACGTCCGGTTTCTTTATCAACACCGTAAGAACATACATTATATAGTTTACCACTGAAATTAACCGGTGATCCGTGTGTTAAGTGTCCGCCATGAGCCAAATCAAAGCCCATGAAAGTATCGCCCGGCTCTAATACTGTTTGATAAACCGCTGCATTGGCTTGTGACCCGGAGTGTGGTTGTACATTGGCATATTCAGCACCATATAGTGCCTTAGCGCGTTCAATAGCTAATGTTTCTACTTCATCTACAACTTCACAACCACCATAATAACGCTTACTGGGATACCCCTCGGCATATTTGTTTGTCAAAACAGATCCCATGGCTTTCATAACTTCTTTACTCACGTAGTTTTCAGAAGCAATCAATTCTAAACCAAAACGTTGACGTTTTTTTTCTTGTTTGATTAAATCAAAAATGGCATAATCATTTTTCATTAGAATATATAATTTAAATTCAATAAAATGTTCTATAATTTTCAACGAAGACCACAATAAATTAAAAGTAAGTGCTTTAAAAAAACAATTATTAAAAGTATATAAAGGAGGGGGCGATAAACGTATAGAAAAAGAACATAGTAAAGGTAAACTGACGGCGAGAGAGCGTTTAGACCATTTGTTTGATGATCCTAAAACGGCTATTGAAATAGGTGCATTTGCCGGTTATGAAATGTATGAAGAGCACGGCGGCTGTCCTTCGGGTGGTGTAGTCGTTAAAATAGGAAAAATATCCGGGCGACAATGTATAGTCGTTGCCAATGATGCTACTGTAAAGGCAGGTGCCTGGTTTCCTATCACCGGTAAAAAAAACCTGAGAGCTCAGGAAATTGCTATTGAAAACCGTTTACCTATCATCTATCTTGTGGACAGTGCGGGTGTATATCTGCCTATGCAGGACGAAATATTTCCGGATAAAGAAAATTTTGGACGTATTTTCAGGAATAATGCAGTCATGAGTAGTATGGGCATTACGCAAATTGCCTGTGTCATGGGGAGTTGTGTTGCCGGTGGAGCCTACCTTCCTATTATGAGCGATGAAGCGATTATGGTCGATAAAACATCCAGTATCTTTTTAGCCGGTAGTTATTTAGTCAAAGCGGCCATAGGAGAAGTAATTGATAATGAAACTTTAGGAGGTGCAGATACCCATAACGAAATTTCAGGTGTAGCAGATTATATAGCTGAAGATGACAAGGATGCGCTCAACAAAATCAAAACCATTATCAATAAAATAGGTGATTTTAACAAAGCCGGTTTTAATCGTGAAAAAGCGCTAGAACCACTGGAAAACCCCGAAGATATTTACGGTATTATTCCGAACACCAGAACTGAAGCATATGATATGAAAGAGATTATCAAACGACTGGTCGATAATTCAGCGTTTGAAGAGTATAAAAAATCCTATGGTAAAACTTTGATTTGCGGTTATGCCCGTATTGACGGTTGGGCAGTTGGCATTGTCGCTAACCAACGATTAGTGCTTAAAAATTCTAAAAAAGAGATGGAGTTTGGCGGTGTGATTTATTCAGATTCTGCTGATAAAGCCACCCGTTTCATCGCTAATTGCAACCAAAAGAAAATTCCATTGGTTTTTCTCCAGGACGTCACCGGTTTTATGGTAGGTTCAAAATCTGAGCATGGTGGCATCATCAAAGACGGGGCTAAAATGGTCAATGCCGTGTCTAACTCTGTGGTACCAAAATTCACTATTATCATAGGAAATTCCTACGGTGCCGGGAATTATGCCATGTGTGGTAAAGCCTATGATCCGCGTCTGATTGTTGCCTGGCCATCTGCAGAAATGGCGGTGATGAGCGGGGCATCTGCAGCAAAAGTATTATTACAAATAGAAACAGCCGGTCTCAAAAAGAAAGGAGAAAAACTTACGCCTGAAAAAGAACAGGAACTTTTTAATAAAATAAAATCCAGATATGATCATCAGGTTTCACCGTATTATGCAGCTGCCCGTCTGTGGACAGATGCAATTATCGACCCGTTAGACACCAGACACTGGATCAGCACAGGTATTGAAATGGCTAACAACGCTCCTATTGAAAAACCATTTAATATGGGAGTATTACAAGTCTGATCAGCCTTCCCCTGCTGTCATACGACTTTTTTGATATTTTAACTTTATGAACATCAAGCCGGAACTAAAAGGTTATTTTTTTGCATTGGTATCGCTTATAGCGATGTCCAATGTATATATTTTTAGTAAAGCAGCACTAAAAGAAATTGCTTTACCCCAATTTGGGATTTATTGGTTTGGGATTGCACTATTCTTTATACTACTGTTAGCCATTTACAGAAAAACATTTAAAGCCATCATTACGCTACCCAAAAAAACAGTCTTTATACTATTGCTTCTGGCAGTAATTGATGTTGCCGGTACTTATTTTTTTTACCGGGCTATACAATCCATAGAAAACCCGTCTATTGTGGCTTTCATAGGTAATATTTCGCCGGCATTGGTTATACTATTGAGTATCATCATTTTTAGTGAAAGATTTAATGCACTGGAAACCATAGGGATTGTATTGGCACTGACCGGTGCATTTATCATCAGCTATAAAGGTAATTTAGGGCTGAAAGACATGTTTGTCTATGGGACACAATTTGTTGTCATTTCAAGTTTATTGAGTGCCACCAATGCTATCATCATCAAACACAACATCAAAAAAGTAAGTCCTATTATTCTGACTTTAAACAGAACCGTATTTTTATTTCTGTTTTTCTTAATCACGTTTCCTTGGCAGACGATGTCACTTGAAATCCCCCTCTCTGCCCTGAAAAATACGGCATTTGGGGCTTTTATAGGTCCGTTTTTGACGGCTGTTGCCGGGTTTATGGTCTATAAATACCTGCCTGTTTCACGTAAAGCCATTGTAGATAGTATGCGTGGACTGGTTGTTCTGATAGGTGCTTACATCTATTTTGGCAGTTTTCCATCGACTACGGCAGTCGTGGGAGGTCTTATCTCAATCGTTGGCGTACTTTTTATTGCGTTTGGGAAACTCAGATTAAAGGAAAAAGGCTAAATTTGCGTTGTTTTTCAAAAACAAAATCTACAATAGTGTCAATTGAGTTGATGCTATAAAAACAATAATATTAAACAATTAGAAAACTAATTAAAATCAAACTATCATGAGTATTATATTAAGTGTACACGCTCGTCAAATATTTGACTCCAGAGGAAATCCAACTGTAGAAGTTGAAGTACTTACTGAAAATGGACTTATAGGAAGAGCTGCAGTACCATCCGGTGCATCAACCGGTGAACACGAAGCTGTTGAATTAAGAGATGGGGGCAGTGATTATATGGGAAAAGGTGTCTTAAAAGCTGTTGAAAATGTCAATGAAATCATAGCCGATGAAATCGTGGGATTACCGGTATCTGAACAAGAAGAAATAGATCAATTGATGATTGACCTTGACGGTACACCAAACAAATCAAAATTGGGAGCTAATGCCATACTTGGTGTTTCTCTTGCCGTGGCTAAAGCTGCTGCTAAAGAAGCCGGTTTACCATTATACCGTTATATAGGTGGTGTCAGTGCCAAAACCTTACCTGTACCCATGATGAATATTATCAATGGCGGATCTCACTCTGATGCTCCTATTGCCTTCCAGGAATTTATGATTATGCCGGTAGGTGCTAAAAATTTTACTGAAGCCATTAAAATGGGAAGTGAAATATTTCACAATTTGAAATCTATTTTGAAAAAACGTGGTTTGAGTACAGCTGTAGGTGATGAAGGTGGTTTTGCACCAACATTTAATGGTACAGAAGATGCATTGGATACCATCATGAAAGCCATTGAAAAAGCCGGTTACAAAGCAGGAGAAAATGTATTATTAGCCTTGGATGTGGCTTCTTCAGAATTTTACACTGACGGTAAATACGACTACACCAAGTTTGAAGGTGATAAAGGTGCTGTAAGAACTTCACAAGAGCAAGCAGAGTATCTGGCAGAACTATCTCAGAAATATCCTATTATTTCTATTGAAGACGGTATGGATGAAAATGACTGGGAAGGTTGGCAAGCCTTATACAAAGCTATTGGTGACCGTGTACAGATAGTAGGTGACGACTTATTCGTAACCAATGTGGAACGTCTGTCCAAAGGAATTGAACTTAAAGCAGCCAATTCTATTCTGATCAAAGTAAACCAAATAGGAACATTATCAGAAACAATTGCAGCAGTCAATATGGCGCAAAATGCCGGTATGACTTGTGTAATGTCTCACCGTTCCGGGGAAACTGAAGACAATACTATCGCAGATCTTGCTGTTGCATTGAATACCGGACAAATCAAAACCGGATCAGCTTCACGTAGTGACCGTATGGCCAAATACAACCAGTTGTTGCGTATAGAGGAAGATTTGATGGAAACGGCTTATTATCCTCAAATAAAAGCCTTTAAAGTCAACCGATAAGATTTTATTAATTCTATTTACAAACCCTGAAACCATAATGGTTTCAGGGTTTTTTTATGCTTTTAATATTCTTTGCAAAATACCTTACCTTGTGCTTAACACCTATTATACATAGTCAACATTCCCTAAACTTAACACATCGTATCACTTTTCCGTTCAAAAACCCGTGTTTAAACCTTTGCAGTTAAAAAATTAACGTATTTTTGATACACCAATCGCTTTATTATGAAAAATTTCATCAATAGTTTACCCAAAGCAGAATTACACCTGCATATAGAGGGAACATTTGAACCCGAACTCTTATTTGAAATTGCCCAACGCAACAACATAGCAATACCCTATAAAGATGTAGAAGAACTAAGAAAAGCTTACCAGTTTAATTGCTTACAGGATTTTCTTGACATCTACTATCAAGGTGCCGGAGTTTTACTTTATGAACAGGACTTTTACGACCTGACATACGCCTATTTTGAAAAATGTCATGCCCAAAACATCAGACATACAGAAATCATGTTTGACCCTCAAACCCATACAGAACGTGGTGTCTCATTTGATACTGTCATCAAAGGGATATCACGGGCTTGTCAGGATGCAGAGAAAAAACTTGTTGTTTCTTCATTTTTGATTATGAGCTATTTAAGACACTTGAGTGAAACTGATGCTTTCAACACTTTAAAACAATCATTACCCTACAAACACCTGATCAAAGCGGTAGGTCTCGACTCCTCTGAATTGGGTCATCCACCGTCAAAATTCCAAAAAGTTTTTGAAGCTTCTGTAAAAGAAGGCTATATTCCATTGGCGCATGCCGGAGAGGAAGGACCGGCAGATTATGTCTGGGAAGCCCTGGACTTATTAAAGATCAAACGTATAGATCACGGTAATAATGCTTTAGATGATGCAGTATTAGTCAAACGTTTGGTTGATGAACACATTGCTTTGACAGTTTGCCCGCTATCGAATAAAGCCCTTAAAGTACAACCTGATTTGACTAAACATCCTTTGAAGAAAATGCTAAAACTCGGCATCAAAGCCACTGTAAACTCTGATGATCCGGCGTATTTTGGTGGACAAGTCAATCAGAATTATATAGAGATCCAGGAGGCATTGGATTTAACAAAAGAAGACTTATGTACTTTGGCCAAAAACTCGTTTGAGTATTCGTTACTCGATGATGAATCAAAATCTGCACATATTCAGGAAGTGGAGCATTACTGTAAAACCCATTAATAATTATGAAAATAGCCATCATTAACGGCCCTAACCTCAATCTATTAGGCCAACGTGAAACCCGGATTTACGGTCAACAAAATTTTGAAGATTTTCTTAAAGCTTTGAAAGCTGCATTCCCCAAAGTTGAGTTCAGCTATTTTCAATCCAATATTGAGGGCGAATTAATTGATGCGTTACAAACCTACGGTTTTGAGTATGATGGAATTATTCTCAATGCAGCCGCCTACACACACACATCTGTAGGTATTGGTGATGCCGTAAAAGCCATAGAAACTCCGGTAATAGAAGTTCATATTTCTAATATTTGGTCTCGTGAGCCCTATAGACACCAATCCTTTATCTCACCCCATGTGAAAGGTGTGATTGCAGGATTCGGGTTGGATAGTTACAGGTTGGCAGTAGAAAGCTTTGTCAGGTCATAACCATCTTTTGATAAGCAATGACGGTATCATAACCTTTTGATTTAAAGTAGTTAACCGTATCTGTTCCCCCGGATGCCAGAATAAAATCACCGCCCCATGCGCCGAGGCTTTTTAGCTGTCCGTCAAAATCAGGAAAATGCTCCTGAACGACAGGACGGTTTAAAACAGTAGCTAACAGACTTTCGTGTGCTTTTAGAAGTTGGTTAAACGCTTCTAAATTTTGTGCTTTCAGAATTGATTGAGTCAATTCATTGACAGAAGACACAGCCAATTGTTTATCTGTTTTCCGGTCTTTATATTGCTTTATTTCTTTGGAGCTCGTCTGTTTTTGGTTAAGGTAAACAAAATACAAACGATCTGTAAACAACGGATTAAAATCCACTGTTTGTACCATGGGTTTACCGTGATCTAATTGATACAATAACGGTTTGGTATTACCGGCACAGGCTAAATCATAACCGCTACCTCCCATCGTCTTTTGCAGTAAACTATAAGGATCTACGTATAACCATTGGGCTAAATTATAAATCATTGTTGATGAACTTCCTAAACCCCATAAGCGTGGAAATTCTAAATAAGTCTTAATGTCATAATCTGCACGCAGGTTTAAAGCGCCAGGATTCTGCTTTAAGGCTTCCTGAAAAAGTTGTTTGAGCAGCGTTTCTTCGGGTCTGTCAGCCTTATCAAATCTTACAGGTAACTGAAATTGACAAGACAACCATATGTTACCTTCTGAATCATAACCCGTCCAAAATACCTGACCACTCCCCTGTTGTTCTGTTACGCTCATGCTTTGACCATATCTAACGGGTAAAGCCAAAGCCGTCGCACCGTCTAAAACAAGGTATTCGGCAGTTAAAAGAAGTTTGCCGTTGGCTCTGTATGTTAATTGATTTTGAATGGGTTATGGATTTACATTAGTTAGTTTAAATTCAGTTTTAGCGACCATCAGAGTTACAATAACCTAATCGATAGGTTGTCTCAGCGCATTAAATTTATCAATCACTGCTTTATGTGATACAGTACGGTTTTCAAAATAAGAAATCAATTCTTGTTTTTCTTGGTCGGTAGCGTCTAATTGCTTGATAATATTGGTTAGATGCAATTTCATATGTCCTTTTTGAATCCCCGTTGTCGTCAAGGCGCGTAATGCCGCAAAATTTTGCGCTAAACCGGCAGCAGCTATGATTTGCATTAATTCTTCAGCTTTTGGTTGCTGTAAAATTTCTAATGAAAGTTTTGCCAATGGATGCAATCTCGTCAGACCGCCTACTGTTCCCAGAGCTAAGGGCAGATCTAACCAAAACCTGAATTGGCCATCTACAATTTCCGCATGACTTAAACTGCTGTATCTGCCATCACGTGCGGCATAGGCATGCACACCGGCTTCTATAGCCCTGAAATCATTACCGGTAGCAATCACGACCGCATCTACCCCATTCATAATTCCCTTATTATGCGTAACGGCTCTGTAAGGTTCTACCTCGGCTATTTTAACAGCATCAACAAAGCGACGGGCTAATAACTCTGAATCCTCTTGATACAAATCCTCAACTTTACAACTCACCTCTGCTCTGACCAGACACTGTGGCACATAATTGGACAAGATACTCATGACTATCTCAATATCAGGTCGTTTAAAGGCTTCTGCAATGGTCTCCAGACATGTATTGATAAAGTTGGCACCCATACTGTCTTTCGTCTCAAATGTGACATTGATCTGGTAATAATACTCTAATTCCTGCGTTTTATCTACCAATTCCAAATCAAGAATACCCCCACCCCGCTTACGCATATTCTCGGTAATAGGTTTGGTGACTTCCAGTAAATGCGGTTTGATTTTATCAAAATAAAACCTCAATCCATCACTGTCTCCCTTGTATTTAAAATGTATTTGTCCTGATTTGACCGTACCCAGAATTGTGGTCTTAATACCACCGCGAAGACTCCAAAACTTTGCGACCATGGATGCCGCAGCCACGACCGAACTCTCTTCTATGGCCATAGGAATGGCATAGGTTTTACCATTGATGACAAAATTTGGCGCTATGCCATAAGGCAAATAAAAATTTGAAAGGGTGTTTTCAATAAAATCATCATTAATTTTGAAAAACCGGAAATAACTTTAGACATATCCTGTTGATTTGTTTGAACTGACAAATATCCTGTTTTTTAATTTAAAATAGGGTATTAAATCTTTAAAAATTCAACAGTATTATCCCGTATTCTTCATATCATTAGTTTATAGTTGTAAGGCATTTACACCTGTAGATACAATTATCTATTTCAAAGGTTTAGGAACAAAAAAGATGTGCTAAGTTAATGACAAACAATACTCCAAAATGGACTATCTGTTTTATGACTATTTGATCTGCTTATATTTTGAATATAATCTACTTATGTATTACGATTAAAAAAGTGTGATGAATAATGCGGGTTATCTATAATTGAGCTTATGCTAAACCTGAAGGAAGTAATGTGTGATTTTGTCAATTAAGAGCGACTGTTTTGAGTTGACATTTGATAAGCTCTGGGAGTCATAGATTTGATTTTTTTAAAAACTCTAATAAAGTAGGACATACTGTTAAAGCCACATTGAAGAGCCACTTCTTTAATGCGTTTGTTGGGATTCTGCAATAAAAGTGACGCACGTTTTATCCGTTCCTTATTAATAAAATCAATAGGAGACATTTTAAATTTTTCTTTAAAAATTCTATAAAAATGTGACTCACTTAAACACACTTTATCACTTAGTTCTTTTATAGTTAAGGTCTGATCCAAATTCTGATGTATATGTTGTACCGCATAGAACAAACGGTCATGGACTTTTGATTGGGTAAAACTCTCATGATATTTCTTTTTAAGATAGATTTTAAGCCCCCTTATAATCAACTCTTTGACCATGAAATCAATAAACACATCTTTAGACGGATGATTCTCTGAAAAAAGATATAACAGGCGGTGAATAATCTTTTGTATTGGCCGGTTATTGGTTAAATGAAAATTACAGCCAATCACGAAGTCTTTATCATTTTTTTTCGGTTGTTCATCTTTGAGAGAATTAATGACTTCTGAAACTTTCTCCTCAGTAACCATTAAAGTAAGTAAACGTGCAGGATGATCTTTGTCGGCTTCCGGGAAACCTATGTACATCAGTTCATTAGGAGGCACAATAAACATTTCACCGGTTAAAAAGGTACAAGGTTTCATCTGGTTTAATTGCATAATTATTTTGCCTTCCAGCATGTAAACGAACGTCAACCGGTTAAATTTAAGTAAGAATTGATTGACACATTGATTTGTTTTAAACGTCTGAACCTCTGTGCTATCTGACCTATAAATAGTTTTGTTTTCAATCAAGATTTCAACTTTTCTCTTATTAACAATATTACTCATTAAAGCCATTTATGTTATTTAATACATAATAAAAAACAAACAAAGTTAGTAAATAAATAAAAAATAAGGCGTATAATTATAAAAGAATTGTTTTATTATTTAATAGGATAATGAAACTCTATCAAAAGTTATAAACTTAAATTTGTTAATTATAGGCAACTTAAAATAAGTATATATGAAAGCATTAGTTTATCATGGCGACCACAATATCGCATTAGAAGAAAAACCAAAACCCAGGATTCAAAAACCAACAGACGTTATTGTTAAAGTCCATAAAACGACTATTTGTGGGACTGATTTAGGCATTTATAAAGGCAAAAATCCCGAAATATCAGATGGAACAATTCTAGGCCATGAAGGGGTAGGAATTATAGAAGAGGTAGGTGAAAGTGTATCTCAATTTAAAATAGGAGATAAAGTACTAATCTCATGTATTACCTCTTGTGGTTCTTGTAATTACTGTAAAAAACAAATGTATGCACACTGTAAAGACGGTGGTTGGATCTTAGGTCATATGATTGACGGACTACAGGCAGAATATGCCCGAATTCCACATGCAGATAACAGTTTGTATAAAATCCCTGCCAGTATAGATGATGAAATAGCTGTATTATTGAGTGATATTCTACCTACCGGACATGAGATTGGCGTACAGTATGGTAATGTAAAACCCGGTGATGAAATCGCAATTGTTGGAGCCGGTCCTGTTGGAATGTCTGCTTTATTAACCGCACAATTCTATTCACCATCAAAAATCATTATGATAGATATGGATGATAACCGTTTAACATTAGCCAAAGAATTAGGTGCAACCCATACCATTAATCCAAGTAAAGAAAATGCTGAAGAACGGGTCAAAGAAATTGTGGGTGAAGAAGGTTTAGATACAGCTATTGAAGCTGTGGGTATTCCGGCTACATGGAATATTTGTCAAAAAATAGTCAAACCGGGAGGACATCTTGCAAATGCCGGTGTTCACGGTAAATCTGTAGAGTTTGAAATTCAAAAATTATGGATTAAAAATCTGACCATTACTACTGGCTTGGTAAACACCAATACTACGCCAATGTTGATTAAAGCCGCTTCTAGCAATAAGTTGCCTTTACACAAAATGATTACACACCATTATAAATTGAGCGAACTGGAAGAAGCTTATAAAGTGTTCTTAAATGCAGCAGAAGAAAAAGCCATGAAAATCATTATCACTAATGATTAAGAAGAAAATACAATAATAATTACATTAACACGACTATCAGGCCATTTCTTATTAATAAGAAATGGCTTGTATTTTATTTAAACCTATGTTAAAAAGAACCTAACCGTATCAATCATTTAACCACAACATTAAATTCATGTAAATTTGTCAAAAGATAATTATGTTTATCTCATATTGAGCCACTTAAAAAAGAAAAAAATGTTTCTTAAAGACAATCATTTACTCCTGCTATTTTTTTTAATTCCAACGATAATTTTTGCCCAAAGCAACAAAAAAGTTTACAACATCAAAAAAACTGACACGCCCCCTAAAATAGATGCTATTTTTGATGATTCTGTCTGGCAGAATGCAGAAGAAGCTAAGGATTTTGTCATGTTCAGACCCGGAAACGGCAATCCTGAACCTGAAGGTAAACAAACCGTTGTCAAATTAACCTATGACGATTTGGGGTTGTATGTAGCTGCAATAATGTATGATAATGAACCTGAAAAAATAGACCGTCAATTTTCAACCAGAGATAATATTAGCCAAGCGGATTTCTTTATCATAAGTATAAACCCCTATAATGACGGTATCAATGATTTAGAATTTTATGTCAACAGTACCGGTACACAGGCAGATGCCAAAGTTTCAGCAGCCAATGGTGAAGATTGGAATTGGAGTGCCGTATGGAAGAGTGCAGCCCGTATTACGAGTGAAGGTTGGCTAGTGGAAATGCACATTCCTTTTTCTGCCTTGCGTTTTTCTAATGCTAATGTACATCATTGGGGGATAAACTTTCACCGGAAAATAACGAGTACAAAAGAACAATATTCATGGAATCCTATTGACAAAACCAAAGGAAATATTACTGAGTACTCCGGTATTCTTAAAGGGTTAAAAGACATCAACGCCCCTATCCGGTTGAGTTTTTACCCCTATGCTCAGGCCGGTGTAGATCTATATAAAGGACAATACTCTTCAATTATTAGTGGTGGGATGGATATCAAATACGGTATCAATGAAAGTTTTACACTAGATGCTACACTTATACCTGATTTTGGTCAAACAGCCTACGATGATGTTGTCTTAAACCTGGGGCCCTTTGAACAACAATACGATGAAAAACGGGCTTTTTTTACAGAAGGCACCGAAATGTTTTCAAAAGGCAATCTACTATATTTCAGACGTATAGGACAGACACCTATTGATTATTACAAAGCCTATGAATCCTTGAGTGATAACGAAACAATTATTGAAAATCCGGATAAAACAAAATTGCTCAATGCTATAAAACTCAGTGGCAGAACACATGCCGGTTTAGGTGTCGGGGTTTTTAACGCCATTACTCAAGAAGCCCATGCCGTTATTAAAAATGAAGTGGCCGGCACCGAACGTAAAGTCCTAACAAGTCCCTGGACCAATTATTCGGCATTAGTCCTGGATCAACAATTCAAGAACACCTCCTCACTTACTTTTGTCAATTCAAATGTAATGAGAGGAGGATCTTACAGCGATGCTAATGTATCTTCTGTTTTGGCAGATATACGCCTTTTGGATAATAAGTATTCTTTCAGTACAGACCTGAGTCTGAGCAATATTTTTAACGCAGATCAATTAGAAACCGGTTTTCAGGGAGACCTGAGTTTTTCAAAAATAAGTGGCGCTCATAGATTTAGCATTTATGCAGACTTATCTGATAAAAAGTATAGTAAAAATGACTTTGGCATTCAGGATTACAACAATTTTACTTCTACATACCTCAATTACAGTTATAGGATTTTTAAACCTACCAAATACTTCAATCGATTTTCCGTTTTTATGAATTTTGGTTACGACAGGCTGTACAAGCCCTCAATCTACACCGGAAGTCATATGCATGTAAACGCGAGATTCACCACTAAAAAAGAGTTTTCATTTGGTGGAGGATTTAACTTCAGACTGGGTGAAGAAAAAGACTTCTACGAACCAAGAGTAGCCGGCCGATTCGTCATATACAATCCCGCACAAGGTGTTTTTACATGGGTTTCTTCAGATTACAGAAAGCGGTTTGCTTATGATATTGATTGCTCTTATTTTAAAGAAAACACCTCAATACTGCCTTATCAGGGGCTAAGTCTGGGACTATCCCCCAGAATAAGAATCAATGACCATTTCAACCTGAAATTTAAATTTAGTTATAACCACACGACCAATGAAAAAGGATTTGTAAATGTGGTAGATGATGCTATCATCTTTGGTAACAGACAGGTAAAAAATCATATAGGTTCTACCAAGATTACCTATAATTTCTCCTCAAAATCTGCCTTAAACATTTCAGCAAGATACAATTGGACACCTGTAAAGTATGACGAGCAATTTTATGTGCTTAACCACGATGGAACCTTGTCTGAGACATCCTATGCAGTCAATCACAACATCAACTATAATGTTTGGAATTTTGATCTCAGTTACAACTGGGAATTTGCACCGGGAAGTCAGCTTACTGCTTTATACAGAAATGCCATTCAGGACAGTAACGAATGGGCAGATATGGGCTTTAATGCTAATTATAACGCATTTTTCAGTTTGCCGTTTAACCATCAATTGTCTATAAAATTCATATATTATATGGATTACAATACTTTGAAAAATATATTTTAATAAAATTTGTTAAAAGGCGCCTGCTTTTGATTAAAAATTGTAATTTTAGACTTTCAAAAATAAATTATAAAAACTATACATATGCACACAAAACTTTTATATTTAAGTGACCTTAAATTCAATTTGGATGTTTGGAAAAGAGAATTGAAATTTCATAAGAATGAAATCCATGAATTTGAGGAAAAGTTAGAAGATATTGCCGCTAGAACTCCCGGGAAAGATGTGATGGCAGCTCTTGAAGGGTACCAAAATAAAATCATACGCGAAAGAGAAGTCATAGGACAATTACTCCAAAAGATACGTAAGAAAAGAAGAATTATAGAATCTACTGATATGAATGAAGAAATAGATGGAAGATTACGTGTAGAACAACATCCCTTGAGAGACGACATGAAAATTTATATCAAACTACACTATGAGCTTAAGGAAGAGCTTATGGATTTCTTACTTAGATATCTCTAATAGTTGATACAATCTTTTACAGTCGGAGTGTAACCTTACACCCCGACTTTTTTTTACTTTTACAGATGACCAAAAAAGAACGTGCACAAATAGTCATAGACATTTTAGAACGCATCTACCCTAGTGTTCCTATACCACTAAAACATAAAGATCCTTATACCTTACTCATTGCTGTACTCCTGTCTGCCCGAAGTACAGATGCCAGAGTCAATGAAATAACACCGCTGCTTTTTGATAAAGCAGACAACCCTTATGACATGATAAAACTGAGTGTAGAAGAGATCAGAACTATAATAAAACCGGTTGGGCTTTCTCCTTCTAAAGCAGCTGGAATTCACGGTTTATCGCAAATTCTTATTGATAAATACGATGGTAAAGTCCCTTGTGATATGGAAGCCTTGGAAGCATTACCGGCCGTGGGTCACAAAACGGCAAGCGTAGTCATCAGTCAGGCTTTTGGAGTGCCCGCTTTTCCTGTGGACACACATATCCACAGACTGATGTACCGTTGGAATTTAAGCAATGGTAAAAGCGTTACGCAAACAGAAAAAGACGCCAAAAAAGTATTTCCAAAAGACTTGTGGAACAAATTGCATCTGCAAATCATTTATTATGGCAGGGAGTATTCTCCCGCTCGCGGCTGGAATAAAGATAAAGACGAGATTTATCAGGCTATCGGTAGAAAAAACCTATAAGAAAAACCACCTCACAGGTGGCTGTTCTTAATTCAAATGCAGTTCTATGGGATAATTGGTTTTGGTCGTTTTAACCACATGGAACGATTTGGAATAATCTAATAAAAAACGAATAGTTGATAATTTCGGTGACAATATTTTGTCTGTTTTCTTAGTGTAAAATTTCATCATAAATCCTGTGTTTATAAAAAAAAACGGACTTACGATGATAATATTGTCTAAGCTTGTAAAATAATTCTATGCTTATCAATGAGCTTCCTTAAATTCAGCAATGCATAACGCATTCTTCCTAAGGCTGTATTGATACTGACATTAGTTTCTTCAGCTATCTCCTTGAAACTCATATCTTTATACATTCTCATAATTAAAACTTCCTTTTGGTCGTCGGGTAATTTTTGAATCATTTTTCTTAAATCTGAGAAAATTTGCTCTTTGATCATTTCATTTTCCGCAGAAAGCTCGCCATCTGCAATAAAACTGAAAATGTCAATATCATTACCCAATTCTACGGCTTGTAGTTTGTTCCCTTTTCGGTAATAGTCTATAATCAGATTATGCGAAATACGTAAAACCCAAGGTAAAAATTTTCCTTGCTCTTTATAACTACCCCTTTTCATCGTTTTTATCACCTTAATAAAGGTTTCTTGAAAAATGTCTTCCGCTATGTCTCTATCAGAAATTTTATTGTATATAAAACTGTAGATTCTGTTCTTGTACTTGTAGATTAATTCTTCCAAAGCCGATTCATCGCCGGCTATATAGGATTTTATTAACAAAGATTCGTTGAATACTTGCATAACTTTATAATAATTAAAGTCAAGGGTTTACCCTCAACTATTCGTGTATTTATTATTGGAGTAGAGTTATGCTATAAGGATGGTTTTTAAAGTTTCTTAACGATACAAAGTTAAATAGTTTTTTCAAATATCAAAATTATTGTCCAAAAAAATAAAAATTTGTTAATTATTCATCAATTCTTAACGATTAACATTTACTCATGAACACTAATGACACTAACCAATCACACCTTGTAAAAGCGGGCGTATTGAGAGTTTACTGACTAAATCAATAAGTCTCCGGTTCAACAAAACATTTACATCAAAAACCTTGCCGTTTTTTTGATTTACTAAAGGTTAAAATTTTCACTTTAAGCACCTTATTGTTATCTGAATCATGTCATTTCAACACTTGTCAAACTAAACTATAATGTACTGTAGATATAATCCATATCTACAGAAGCACGAATCAAAGCCGCCAGTTTATCGTACTCCTTATCTTTAAAGGCTTTATAATTCAAATCAACACTTATACCGGGATTAATCTGTTTTAAAATATGTTCAACAACTACAGCATTATCAAAAATACCATGGATATAAGTTCCCCAGACCTTGTCATTGAGCATAAAACCATCGACACCATGAGCCGTTGTACACAGTGGACGTTGAGCATCTAGTTGGGTTTCTCCCATATGTATTTCATAACCGGAACAAGTTTGGGGAGTATTTAAAAAAGTAAATTGAGTTTGCTCTGTTTTTTTAGTTTTTGTCAGGGTGGTTGTCAGGGGTAACAAATCAAGCCCCTCTACCCTATCTCTGGTAGTTTCCACGTGATAAGGATCTCTTATCTCTCGCCCCATCATTTGATAGCCGCCACAGATACCGTAGAGTTGCTTGCCGGAATCAACATGTTTTTTAATGACAAGGTCAATCCCCTTCTCTTTGAGGTACTCCAAGTCCTCAATCGTGTTTTTGCTTCCGGGCAACATAATGATGTCTGCCTTGGCTATTTCATCAGGAGTATGGGCGTAATACAAGTGTACCTCAGGAACAAACTCCAGATTATCAAAATCTGTAAAATTGGACATACGCGGTAATAAAACAACAGCAATATTGATTTTTCCTTCTTGTGCTGTAGCCTTTTTATTGTCGATGACTACAGAGTCTTCCTGCTCCGTATATATATCCCTGAAATAAGGAATAACACCTGCCACCGGAACTTTTGTCAACTCGTACAACATCTTTCTGCCTTCATCAAATAAGGACAAATCACCTCTGAATTTATTGATGACAATCCCTTTAATCAAGGCTCTTTCTTCCTCCGGCAATAAAGCTAAAGTGCCGTAAACACTGCCAAATACACCGCCTCTGTCAATATCTGCCACCAGATAGGTAGCGGCTTGTGTAGCCACTGCAATTTTCATATTGGTGATGTCCTTATCCCAAAGGTTGATTTCAGAGATACTGCCGGCACCCTCTATAACAATAGGATTATAGGTATCCGCGAGGGTCTGATAAGCCTTAATAGCCTCCCGGAATAACACTTGTCTGTCTGTTTTAAAAAAATAACTTCTAGCAGATTGATTACCCGCCGGCTTACCATTGAGTACCACCTGAGATGTTTTATTACTCGTAGGTTTGAGTAATATGGGATTCATTTCTACCCTGCAATCAATTCCAGATGCCTCTGCTTGCATAGCCTGAGCCCTTCCTATTTCTAAACCATCCGGTGTTACATAGCTGTTTAAAGACATGTTTTGCGCTTTAAACGGTGCTGGTTGGTAGCCGTCTTGTAAAAAAATTCGACAAAAACCGGCATTGAGTACAGATTTACCTACATCGGAACCGGTACCTACAAACATAATAGGTTTAAGTGATTGTTTCATTAACATCTGATTTTAGAGTCAGCCGAAAAAGATCTGTATACAACAATCTTCCGGCTATAAACATTAATAATCCGGTAATTTGTTTTAATAAATAAAACGCAAACCATTGATTACATGATGGTATAACACCTTTTATACAAAACCTACAATAATACTAAAAAAGAATGTAACCACTTATACGAACATCGATTATAAAGTATAATATAAAATTATGTCTAATGGTTCATTACAGAGCTAAGGTTATTTTAGTAATTTTGCTTTTTAATTAACTAACCTAACATATACCGAATGATGTACTGTGTTTTTATACGTCCTTTACTTTTTTTGATTGACCCTGAGCGTATTCATGATATTTTATTTTTTTGGTTTAAAAACCTGCAACGCCTACCCTTATGTCGCTCATTGATTTCAAGTATCTATAAGGTCAAACACCCGAGCCTGGAACGTGAGCTGTTCGGAATAAAATTTCCCAACCCCGTAGGGCTTGCCGCAGGATTAGACAAAAATGCTGAAGCTATTGACACATTGGGAGCCTTAGGCTTTGGATTTGTAGAAATAGGAACATTGACACCGGTAGGACAACCCGGTAATCCTAAAAAACGAATTTTCCGCTTACCTGAAGATAAAGCCCTTATAAACCGTATGGGTTTTAACAACAAAGGGGTTGATGAAGCTGTTAAACATCTCAAACGTAAACGTTCCAAAGTGATTGTAGGAGGTAATATAGGTAAGAATAAGATTACACCCAATGAAGAAGCTGTCAATGATTACATCAAAGGTTTCAATTCATTATTTGATTATGTTGATTATTTTGCCGTAAACGTCAGCTCCCCTAACACCCCCAATTTAAGAGCTTTACAAGACAAAAAACCTTTGAGTAATATACTAAACAGCCTACAAGCCATTAACAACACCAAGCCTCAACGCAAACCTATTCTTTTAAAAATCGCTCCGGATTTAACAGATGAACAACTGCTGGACATTATAGATATTGTCAACGAGACTAAAATAGATGGTGTAATCGCCACTAACACTACCCTAAGCCGTGATCATCTCAGCACACCTCAGGATAAAGTAGAAGCTATTGGTGCAGGAGGGTTAAGTGGCAAACCACTGTGTAATCGCAGTACAGAGGTTATCAAATTCTTAGCAGAACAATCCAACAAATCATTCCCTATTATCGCTGTGGGTGGTATTCATAGTGCTAAAGATGCTCTTGAAAAATTGGATGCCGGCGCAGATTTAGTACAACTTTATACCGGGTTTATTTATGAAGGGCCGGGCTTGATCAAAAGAATATGTAAAGCAATCATTTAATTATTCAATTAATAATCATTGAAAATCTATTGTTTTTATTAAAACTTAATTATGAAAGAATACAAATTTATACATCAGAAACTAACCCCGTTTAAAAAAGACGCTGATTTTGAAGCGCTACTCAATTCTTATGCTAAAACAGGATGGCACGTCGTCAATATAGTCGTACACAGGGGTCTTCTCAAAGCACTTTTAGAACGTGAAAAAAAGGAAAAATAGAACCTGTCACGGGATTCTGTTAATTCATAAATAGTAGTATCGACTAACTTTACCAATATAGTGTATATGAAAAGGATTATACTCTTGTTTCTTTTAACTCTATACGTTTGGGATATTGTTGCGCAGAATTATACTGAACAAAACCTCAATATACCAGTTGCCAAGGATAGTGTTTACGGCACATTATTAACCCCTAAGAATATTGTTAAACAAACCTTAGTGATTATTATACCGGGCTCCGGACTAACGGACCGTAATGGGAATCAAACCGGATTACAGAACAACAGTCTTAAATTTCTCGCAGAAGCTTTATCTGAACAAGGGATATCAACTTACAGGTATGACAAAAGCATTATACATCAACTGAAACAAGAAGGATTTAAAGAAGAAGACATAGATTTTAAAAACTTTATCAACGAAGCCCAAGCTGTAACCGATTATTTCAGAGCTCAAGGCATTTATGATAAGATTATTTTGTCCGGACACAGTCAGGGTAGTCTGGTTGCCATGCTTGCCACACCCGGAAGAGCTGATGCTTACATTTCCCTATGCGGAGCATCACAGTCTATAGACGTGACTCTAGCCCAACAACTCCACCGGCAGTTTCCACAATACGACCAAGACATCAACAATATTCTCAAAGCGCTTAAATCCGGAGAGACTATAAAAGATATAAATCCAACGCCTCTTCTGTCTATGTTCAGACCTTCAGTACAGCCTTTTTTAATCAGTTGGATGCAATACAATCCTGAAAATTATATTACAGACATTGAAGTTCCCGTATTAATTGTAGGTGGCACCAAAGACCTGCAAGTACCGGTATCCGATGCTGAACATCTGCACAGTTTGTCAACAAACGCTCAACTATTGGTTGTTAAAGACATGAATCATGTCCTTAAAACTATAGAAGGTCAAGAACTTGAGAATAAGATGTCCTATATTAATCCTGATTTACCTGTTGCAAAAGCGCTTGTTCAAGGGATGTTAGACTTTATCAACAATTTGTAATACCTCGATTAAAGCCTATGCTATACTAAGTATAAAGACCAAAAGACAATAGTCAAACACATATGCAATCCATACAAGAATTTATCGACTGATTCATTAATATACTTAGAAACTAAAGTATTTTCAATAAAATTGCAGGGGTTTAATCTCTAACTAAATAACAAAAAACTTAAATAACTAAATAATATCACATTATTTCAATAAAAAGTATAATTTTTTAATAATTATTTTTTTTATTTTATTTTTTTTTACTACTTTTATACCCATCAATAATACAAAATACTTTATTTTTATGAAAAAATTTTTACTTTTTTTAGGTTTAGTCGGTCTTTTTACTGCAGCATCTGCACAAACAGTTTATTGGTCTGACGATTTTAATGATTTTGATATCTCTGATTGGACATTAATTGATGCTGATGGAGATGGAAACAATTGGGCAGCAACTCAAATTAATGATAGTAATGGTAACCCAGCCACTCCAGTATCTTTGATTTCAAGATCATGGATGCAGTCACCCTTAACTCCGGATAACTGGGCAATTTCACCTGCTATTGACTTATCAAGTGCTTCCGGAACTATTGAAATTAGTTATATTACACAAGTTGCATCAGCATCTTGGGATGAAGAAAAATATTCTTTATATGTTAGTACTTCTAATGATATAGCTTCACTAGAAGCTTCTGAAACACAAATGACAGAAGTTCTTGGAGACGATGGTAATACTGGAACACCTGTTAATCACACTTTTGACATTTCGTCATTTGCAGGTGAATCTACTGTCTATATTGCTTTTAGACATCATGATGTAACTGATATGGATTTTATTTCAATAGATGATGTAACTGTTGCATCTGGTGGAACAGGTTCTTTAGAAGATTTACAAGCTTTAGGTTTTACTTACTATCCTAACCCTGTAAATGATGTACTTAACCTAAAAGCTGATGTTTCTATCAACGAAATCAGTGTTTCTAACCTATTAGGTCAAGAAGTTTATCGTAGTACACCAAATATGTTACAACAAACTGTTGATTTCTCTAACTTAGAAACAGGTGTTTATATGGTTAGTGTTTCTATAGACGGAAACGAAGGTACTTTCAAAATTGTAAAAAGATAATTCTTTTTAAACGTATCATACCTGATACTAACTTAAGCAAAGAGTATTGGGTGTTATAAAACTCAAAAATCGCCTAAAATTAATTTTAGGCGATTTTTTTATACCCAACCGACAAACGAACTAAAACTTTGGTTGATAAATAGATATATTACAATTTTTTAGTATCTTTACTCTATGATACCACTTCATTTTCCTGCATATAATTTTAAGCTAAAAACAAAGGAAAATAAAACCTATATCTGGGATGAGATACGTAAAAAATATGTCATTCTTATTCCTGAAGAGTGGGTACGTCAACACGCCATACAATACCTTATCCACAACAAGGGGTACAATCCCCTATTGATGGTTGTTGAACGGCAATTTACGATTAACGGACTTCATAAACGGGCAGATATTGTCATTTTTGATCATGATATGAAACCCTATATCATAATAGAGTGTAAAGCACCCCATATCAAAATCACGCAATCTACCTTTGACCAAATTGCACGTTATAACTTATCACTCAACGCGCAATATCTCATGTTGACTAACGGTCTCCAACATTTTTATTGTAAAATGAATTTCAGGAAACAGACTTATGAGTTTTTAGAAGATCTACCCGGTTATGACCAGACTGTTGATTAATCATCAAAACAGTCTACACAGGTTAATTGTACTTATTTCAATTATAATTACGTAATGATAACATTAATTATTAATCCTATTTTTTTTTGTAATATTTGTATCACTTAACATTGAAAAAAATTATTTTTGTATCACTTAATATTATTTCAAATTTTTAATTTTTAAAACTATTTTTTATGAAAAATTTTACTTTACTTTTATTCGCATTTATCATGGTTACATCATTAAATGCACAAAATATTGTTATTTCCAGACCGGCTGACGGTAACGATGCCATTGTCTCCACGCAATCTTCTGAAGACAATGTGGGTATTTTTTGTGCTGACAACTTTGAATTAACTGAAGAGACTACTTTAGGTGAATTAGATATCTATGGTGTTGTCGAATCCGGTATTGATTACAGTTCTCATTTAGTAGGTTTAAATGTTTATATTTACGAGGACAACAATGGTGTTCCTGCTGGAAATCCTTCACAAACCGGTACAGGCGTTTTAGAATTACATAATATTGATCCATCCTTATTTACGCTTGAAACAAACACTGAAGGTCTTGCACATCTCAAATCAATCAACATCAAGGGTGCCAATGGTGGCACAGCAGTCACACTACCAGCCGGTTCTTATTGGCTATCTGTAAGTGCTTATGTAACGGGAACTTTTAGCGCTCAAGATATTAAAACATGGCATTGGGTGGGCTCTACAACTGTAAACTCAGCGGCTCAGGCTCAAATTATTGATCCTTCAAATTTATTTGGTGCAGAATTGACGTCTTGGAATACTATTGCCTCACTTTTAGAATCAGGGGTTTTCCCTACATTTGCTTGGGAATTGAGAGATGCAACTATGAGTTCAATTGAAGATAACATTATTGAAGGTTTTGAAATGTATCCTAGCCTTGTAGAAGATATTTTAAACTTAAAAGCCACTAATGACATCATCAATGTTAGTATTTACAATCTTTTAGGCCAAGAAGTATTAAACACACCTGAATCTACTGTAAACATGAGTAGTTTACCTTCAGGGACTTATATCGTTAAAGTGAATACTACCAGTGAAGTAGGATCTTATAAAGTAATCAAAAAATAAGTGATAACATATTAAATTTAGGCTTACTTTTAAACGGAGTATTAAGTTTTATAACGCATTGTACAACTAGCAGAAACTACTTTATCAAAAAACATCAGATACCATCCCAAAAAGTGTGTAAAGCATGTTTTTCATGTTTTTACGTGTTTTAGTGACTAAGCACAGTGGAAAACTATTTATACGTCTGTTTTTCTACACTTTAAATATGTGTACTTCCTGCTTTTTCTACAAATAAAAATCTACTTTTTTTATATCGAACTCATGTTATTTTAGTCTCAAAATCGTTTAAACAAAAAATGTGAAAAGCTTTCTTTTCTAATTTTTTTTCCCTTATTATTGCACGGTAAAATGAATGTTTACTGTTAAAATAAATAAAGTCATGAGGAAAAAAACGAAAATATTCTTAGGTGTATTAGCAATTTTTATTTTAATGATATCAATATTTCTTTATATCAATAGAGATAAGTTTGTTTATGTGGGATCAATAGATATCATTGAAGTTGATTGTAGTAAAAAACAACAAATCTTGAGCGAGGTTTATGAAAGTGACCAAAGGATTAGAAAAGCGAATGACCTCATAAAATATGCTAAAGAAGACCACAGAAATCAAGAATTAGTAATTAGTATTATTGAAAAATGCGGTATGCCAACATTAAATGAGGTAACTCAAAAACAAATGAACGCCATATGGCTGGGGCTACAACATACTACTAAGAAGTATCGAAAAAAGTACTTCCCTCTGGTAGAGAAGGCCGTAGAAAATGGAGACTTATCTAAACAGCAATATGCATTGATGAAAGATAGAATTTTAATGGATGAGGGCAAACCTCAAATATATGGTTCACAGATAAAAAATGGCAAATTGTATAAGTTAGCAAATCCTGAAACTGTAAATGAAAGAAGAAAGAAAATGGGCATGAAACCAATAGAGGATTATTTAAAGTATTTCAATATTCAGTTTAACCCAAATTCAGAGTCAGAGTAGATATCGTATTTAATGACTATTAATATGAACTATTTATTGATATTTTGTTTGTTTTTCTGTTGTTCAAAAGAGCCAATAAAGGAGTAAATAATGATTAAAAAATCTTGTTTATGAGGGATTTTGTTATTTCAGAATCAGGTAATTTGATTATTGATTTGACGGTCACTTAACTATCGATTAAACACAGAAGAGCTGCAAGATAAAACGAAAGAGTTTGTGCAAAAATATGATTAGCAAAAAAGCCCGGAGATTTATATATGGGTTGTAGACGATAAGTTAGCACAAAAGCAAAACCGACTCGTCATACATTAAAACAAGGACTTTCTATACTAATCTCAAAATAGATATAAGCATTAAAAAAAATCCGGTTTGTTTTGATATCAAACCGGATTTTTCTATTACAGGAATAAATAATATTTTTTTATAACTAACTCATTAACAACACAAAACAATTTACTAAATGAAGTTTAAAGACTAACCAAGCAATCCAAAAAATTATTTTTAATTAATCTAAATAAAACTGTTTTAACCGGTCAGGAATCAATAAAATGATTTATTTTTGCAGCCTAAAAACATTACTTTAAACTTTTAAATTTACTATTTATGAAAAATTTTATTTTACCCTTT
>PDWJ01001550.1_pt1 | contig 28038 bp, 31 predicted proteins | sample 1430881 | NCBI WGS metagenome assembly PDWJ01 (sample SAMN01162460, study PRJNA174530) | Oral metagenome, whole genome shotgun sequencing project. | biome: Marine environment; feature: Marine mammal; material: Swab sample of the gingival sulcus; isolation source: swab sample of gingival sulcus...
TTCTGCATATTGATCTCTATCAACACCACAAGCCCATACATCTTTACCACTTAAAACTCTGTCTTTTGCTTCTTTTATAACACCATTACCAGCGTTACCTGCTGCGTGGTATATTACATAAGCACCAGCATCATAAAGTTTGCTTGCAACTGTTTGACCTTTAGCTGCGTCAACAAAGCTACCAGCATACTCAACTTTAACTTCAAAGTTAGGGTCAATTGCTTTAACACCTTGCTCGAATCCAGCTTCAAACTTTTGAATTAGATCGAAATCTTCACCACCTACGAATCCAGCAACTGTTTTACCAGCTTCTTTCATCTTAAGACCAGTAGCAAGACCTACTAAGTAAGATCCTTCGTGCTCAGCAAAAACTGCAGAAATTACATTTGGCTTGTCAACAACTGAGTCTATTAATAAGAAGTGTTGCTCTGGATAATCAGTAGCAGCTTGAGTAATAGCATCAGTAAATTTGAAACCTGCAGCAACGATTACACTTAACTTCTTGTCAGCTAACTGAGCTAAGTTAGGATTGTAATCAGCTTCTGTGTTTGACTGTAAGAAAGAAACATCGTCATCTTTTAGGCCTGCATCATTTTTGAACTTTTGGATACCTTCCCAAGTACTTTGGTTGAATGACTTATCATCGATTCCACCAGTATCAGTTATAAAACCAACCTTGATAGAAGCTTCCTCTTTTTTAGGCTCTTCTTTTTTGCCGTCTTCCTTCTTGTCTTCTTTTTTGTCGTCCTTCTTCTCTTCTTGTTTTGGTTCTTCTTTTTTCTCAGCTGGCTTAGCGCAAGCTACTACAGAAAAAACTAAAACTAGAACTAATAGTAATGCTAATAATTTTTTCATTACATTCCTCCTTCGTAATAAACAGTTTATCAAATTTTTGAATAAAAATAAAGTAAAATTTTAAAAGGTTGCTAACCCAACGCATCCAGGACCTGCGTGCGTTCCCACAACACTGCCTAGACCCGATATATACATATTTTCAATTTCAAAATTATCACTAATATACTTTATGAAATTTTCTATATCAGATTCGCCTGAATAACAAAAAGCACAATGCTCTATTTTGCCATCTTTATATTTCTCTTGCAATACATTTAAAACCCTTTTATAGGCCTTTTTTCTTCCCCTTGCATTAAAAAACGAAACCAGTTTACCATCTCTCACGGTGAGTATTGGCTTCATATTTATTAAGTTACCAACAGCAGATTTAGTTGAACTTATTCTCCCACCCTTTTTAAGATAGGTAAGAGTATCCACAACATAATATGACTCAACTTTTGATAATAACAAACTAAATAGTTCTTCTTTATCAGTTTTTCCATCGTACATCTGGGCAAATAGTAATACTATAAGTCCTTCCGAGAAAGTAACATTTTTAGAATCAAATAAAGTTATCCTATCGGTGTTTAGTTCCTCTTTTGCTAGAACAGCCGATTGAAAAGTAGCGCTTAATTCAGAAGAAAGACCTATGTATATTATTTCATCATATTCTTTGAGATTTCTCTCAAAAGATTCTATAAATGCTTTTGTACTTACGCAAGAAGTAGTTGGATATATATCTCCATTTACAAGTCTGTCATAAAACTCATCATTTGATAAGCCAACACCATCAAAGTACTCTTCTTGTCCAAATATAACACTTAGTGGTACAGATTCAATATTATACTTCTCTAAGTACTCGCTTTTTATATCAGCTGCACTATCAGTAATTATTTTATAACTCACAATTTCTCCTCACTAGTTCATACACAACTATAGCTACAGAATTAGAAAGATTTAGACTTCTTATATCCTCGTGTTCTACCATAGGTATTGTAACCCTATTTTCAAAAAACATTTCATGAATGTGTTCTGGTAATCCACTACACTCAGATCCAAAGAGCAAAGTTACATCGTCTTCGTATTCTACATCAGTATATCTCTGCTTTGCCTTTGTTGTAACTGGGTATACTGGATATTTATATTTATCTAAGAACTCTTCAAAAGAGTCATGAATTTCTATATTTAGTTTATCCCAATAATCAAGGCCAGCTCTCTTAAGAGCTCTACTATCAAGCGAGAAACCAAGCGGCCTAATTAAATGGAGTATGGCTCCTGTTGCCGCACAGGTCCTTGCAATATTGCCCGTGTTTTGGGGTATATCGGGTTCAAAAAGCACTACATGAATCAAAACAAATACACTCCTATTAATAAAATAACACCAAGCACTATTCTATAATAGGCAAACACTTTAAAATCATGCTTCTTTATATAATTCATAAAAAGCCCTATTACAAAATATGCTGTTACAAACGATACAACTGTTCCAAGTCCTAGTTGATAATACTGAATAGTTGTTATTTCAAAACTTGAGTCAAACAGTTCAACAATTGTAGCTCCAAGTAGTACTGGCACAGCAAGATAAAATGAAAACTCCGCTGCAAAAGACCTACTGAACCCAAAAAGTCGTGAACCAATTATCGTCGATGCAGATCTACTCATACCAGGTAGTATAGCAAGTGTCTGGAAAAAACCTACCTTTAGCGCATCTACAAAAGACATCTTCTTATCACTATCAACCCTAACCTTTACCTTCATATTTTCAATAAGAATAATACATATTGCACCAACTATTAGCATGATTGCTACAAATGTAGTATTGAATAATTTCTCTTTAATAAAATCTTTAAATAATATACCTATTATTCCTATTGGAAGTATTCCGACAACGACTTTCATCCAAAAAGTTATATATTCTATGATATCTTCTTTTCTAAAAGACTTCGGTATAAATCTCTTAAAGAAATATACAATAACAGCAAGTATGGCTCCAGATTGTATGACTATTGCAAATAGATTTGCAAAGTTGCCTTTCAGTTCAAGAAAATCATTAAATATTATTAGGTGACCTGTCGAACTTATAGGTAAAAACTCCGTTAGACCCTCGATGATTCCTAAAATTATTGTTTTTAACCATATCATAGTTTTGTCACCCCATCACAGCTTGCATATAGAAGTACTATTCCTGAGTCAAGTGGTCTTATTCCAAAATCAAAATTGAAAAAAGCATCACAATCACGTACTTCAAGCTTCTTTATTAACTCATCATAACCATCTTTAATGAACTCTTCGTATTCACTTAGGTATTCACCTTTTATATTCACAATTAAATTGTTTATGTCAAACTTAATTGATGTATTTAAAACATGAGTTTCAAACACATTCTCTTTGAATTTATATTTACTCTTGTCATAATCTGATTTTCTAATTATCACTTATATCCCCTTTTTCTTACAAAGATGCTCTATCTTACACTTATCACACATAGGCTTTCTTGCCTTACAAACTCTCCTACCATGAAATATTAGAAGGTGATGCATTTTCGACCACATGTGCTTTGGTAAAACCTTTTTCAAATCCTCTTCAACTTTATCTGGCTCCGTATTACTCGTGAGTCCTAACCTAAAGCTGACTCTTTTAACATGTGTATCAACCGCAATCGCAGGCACATCAAATGCATTGCTTAAAACTACATTCGCCGTTTTTCTACCAACACCATTTAGCTTAACCAATTCTTCCATATTGTCAGGAACTTTTCCACTATAATCCTGCAACAACTTCTCAGATGTAAGCATAATGTTTTTCGACTTCTGTCTATACATACCACATGTCTTTATTATATCCCTAACTTTAGTTTCGCCTAGCTCAACCATTTTGGCTGGGCTAGGCGCATATTTAAACAATGTTTCTGTAACTATATTTACTCTCTTATCAGTACACTGTGCTGAAAGAATAGTCGCTATAAGCAATTCAAACTCATTTGAAAAGTTTAGTTCTGCCTTTGCATCTGGATACATTAAATTTAACTCTTTATAAAGCAAATTTACACCCATTAAATCAGTTCCATCTTCTTTCCTACTTTTTCAAAAATATCAACAGCTTTTTTAAGTTGCTCTTTAGTGTGTTCTGCACTAATCATACATCTCAGTCTTCCTGTACCTATTGGAACAGTTGGGAATACAATTGCACTCACAAAAACTCCTTCAGCAAGTAACGCTTTTGAGAACTCAACAGTCTTAGCCTCATCTCCGATTATTACTGGAGTTATAGGTGTCTCTGAATGGCCCGTATTAAACCCTAACTTTCCAAGTTCTTCTTTAAAGAATTTAGCATTGTCCCATAACCTGTCTGTAAACTCTGTAGTAGATGATAGCAGTTTTACACCTTCTATTAATGCTCCAACTGCAGCTGGTGGTAAAGCTGTAGAGAAAAGTATAGGTCTACCTCTGTGAGATAACCACTCTCTCATTGTGTTAGATCCAGCAACATATCCTCCAACAACACCTAATGCTTTAGAAAGTGTTCCAACAATAAAGTCAACTCTTCCATGAAGTCCAAAGTGATCAACTGTTCCTCTTCCGTTCTCACCAAGCACTCCAGAACCATGAGCATCATCAACATAAGTCATAGCACCGTATTCTTCAGCTAATTCTACTATTTCAGGAAGTTTAGCTAAATCTCCATCCATACTGAAAACACCATCAGTGATTATTAGTATGTTGTTATACTTACCTGTATTTTCCTTTAAAACCCTCTTTAAGTCTTCCATATCACTATGTTTATATATCTTTTTATCTGCTTTTGAAAGCTTAACTCCATCTATGATAGAAGCGTGGTTTAATTCATCAGAAATTATAAGGTCTCCCTTATCAGTAATCGCCTGAATTGTTCCAGCATTACAGTTGAAACCAGATTGATAAACCATAACTGCTTCTTCTTTTTTAAATTCAGCTAGCACTTTCTCAAGCTCTTCATGAATATCCATATTACCTACAATTGTCCTAACTGCACCCGCTCCAACACCGTATTTTTCTACAGCATCTATTGCAGCTTGCTTAAGTCTTGGATGATTTGCAAAGCCAAGATAATTGTTAGAAGATAGGTTAATAACCTCATTCCCGTTTAGGTTGATTACTGCTCCATTTGCACTATCGAAAACCGGTAGTTTTCTGTATACACCATCTTCTTTTAGCTTCTCTATTTTGTCTTTTAAGTAGTTTAAATCGTGAACGCTCATTTTTTCCTCCTTATCCACATCTACCCCTTAAAATCTAACATATTTATCACAGTTTATTTACAGTTAAAATTATATCATTTTTTACAATTAATTCAATTAACCTCAAGTATAAAATAAGTAATATCATCCTCAAGAGAATCCTTATATGGTTCTATCTTATCATTGATGGTTTTATATACATATGATAGGTCTTTATTAATAGTATGAGTCATTATCCGTTTCAACCCACTTACAGACAAATCTATACCTTTTCTCGCATCAACAAGACCATCAGTGAAGAATATAACCCTATCGCCTTTATCTAACTTAAGGATAGAAGATTTGTATTCAGGTGTATAATACTCTCCCATTTTGCATATTGGGAAACCTTCTGAATCATCTAGTTCTCTAAGTTGTCCATTGCGCCTAGCAAGAATTGGAAGCATATTCATTCCTCCACTTACATAACTAAGAACCTGAGTTTTAAGATTGTAAGAAGCCATAAATATAACTAGATGCAACTCATCAGGGAAGTTCATGTTGTTAAATTCATTATATAGTCGCTTTAGATTGTTATGAGGCTCATTTCCCATATATTTCTCACTTCTTTCTGTTGAACTTCTAATATAATTGTAACAGAATATGCTAAGAAGCGCAGCGTTTATTCCATGTCCTGATACATCAAGTATGTACATGCCAATATTTTCGTCATCGTTTTTATATATATTAAAGAAATCTCCACTAAGCTTATCACACGCATAATTAGCAGTAACAAACTTAGCACCTTGAAAATTCAACTTGTTTTTTGGTAGTATTGATTTTTGAAGCCTTATAGCACTATCAATCTCACTGTTCAATAGTGTATTCATATCTTCAAGCCCCTTTGTTCTCTTCTTAATTTCCTCCTTAAGACGTCTAGCATAATTGTCCTTTTGCTTATTTAATTCATCTTTTTCAAGAAAATAGAAGGTAAACAATTGCCTATAGAATGCATTTGCTAAGAATAAAACAGCAAGCGTTATTAACATCTGTTTTACTAACACTTGACTCTCTAATGTTGGCCCTCCCTGTGGAAAAATATTGACGGTAGTATATATGATTATAGTAAACAACATGCTACCACTTATCAAATTGCCATTTAGTATATATTTAAATAAATATCCTATCGCATTTATATATGCCAAGACATATATTATTAACCTTACAAAACCAAGCCCATATCTGAAGCTAAGTAGTGTTAGCGCAAAAAAGACTCCTGTTATTATAATAAAAAACAGTACAGTCTTTCTTCTTGAGAGATGCCCTAAAATACTTCCCTCTGCAAAAAATATATTCATTAATAAGAGTATCTGTATTAAAAACATAATTATAGTATTTGAATCCAGCGCAATAAGCTTATTTACGATATCTATTGATATGAATCCCTTTATATGACTAAAGAAGTCCACACTTGTATATATAAACAATAGTAGTGTTGCCACTATGAACAGAAAATACTGCCACTTGCTTTCAATAGTAAAAGAATAGATATTTATAAGCAAAATACTAAACAAGACAATTAGCGATAACATTTTTAGTAAGAATATCGCATTATAGTAGTTAGTATTAAATAAATCAAAAACTTCTGAATTTGAAGAACGAACAAATATAACATATAAAACAGCTATTATTATAAAGAATATTATATTGTTTATCCTAGTCTTAAGGTTTTTATTCATAGACTCTCCATTAGCCAATAAACTCTCTTAGTATTGATTGAGGTGGTATCCTACTCTCATCATTAATATCTTCAAAGTAAGAAAGTATATTCACTAACCTATTTGCACTTGGATACATTTTATCGTCAGGTTTTACTTCCTTGAGCAATGGCATAGCATATTTCTTTAACACATTTATTTCATAGACTAGCGCTGTATTAAATACTACATCCGCATTTTCCTGAAATTTAAATATAGACTTTTCCTCGCCTCTTCTCACGCTTGGCCATCCTTCAAGAGTAGTTCTAGCATCACGACCTCTTGTCCTACTATCTCTAACTATTCTCCTTATAAGACGATTGTCTGTTGTAGCAACCCTATTATGTCTATCCAAGTTCAGTTGCGTTAGTGCTGAAACATATATCTTAAATTTATCTTTTTTGAAAACAGAACTCGTAAGCCTATCATTTAGGCCATGAATCCCTTCCATTATTATTATCTGATTTTTTAGAAGCTTAAGTCCTCTAGCTTTACTCGGATCCCTAGAACCAGAAATAAAATCAAAATATGGAATTTCAGCTTTACCTCCCTCTAATAAATCATTTAAGTCATTGTTTAACCTATTTAAATCTATCGCTTCTATGGATTCAAAATCGTATTCACCGTGTTCATCAATTGGTGTGTCTTCCCTGTCTACAAAGTAATCATCAAAAGAAATCATCTCCACTTTTTTATTTAAAACCCTAAGTGCAGTTGATAGTCGCTTTGAGAACGTCGTTTTTCCAGATGAAGAAGGTCCAGCTACAAGCACAATACGCTTGTTTTTCTTAACTATCTCATTTGCAATTTCAGATATCCTCTTCTCCTGTAACGATTCTATTGTTTCAATCTTCTCATTGATAGCATCCTTTTCTACCAGCTTGTTTAACTGATGCAAAGAACTAATGCCTGCAATAGTTGCCCAGTCTTCAGCCTCTTTGTGAACTAAGTGAATTTTTGGCTCCTCTACAAACTCTGGAAGTTTACCCTTAGTAAACTGATTTGGGTGCATAAGTATTACCCCTGGTGCGTACGCTACTATATCAAACTCCGTTATATAAGATGTATCTGGTAGCATATAACCGTAAAAACTGTGATAATAATCACCACATTTGTATACAGTTATCTCCTCATCCTTTGAATAGTCAATTATCTTGTTTTTAAAGAGCAAGCCCTGCTCTTTATATATTCTTTTCGCATCATCTATAGTCATGTTCAGTCTTTCAAATTTTAGCTTTTTCGCTATTATTTCATTCATCTTCTCCTTAAGACTTTCGACAAAATCTTTATTAGGAATAAATGAACTAGAAAACTCTATATATAGACCTTTACTTAAAGAATGAAACACATTCATCCTAATCTCTGGTTTCACCTCTTTTAAAGCAATATAGAATACAAAAAGTAATGATCTTTGATAAAATCTAATACCATCTTCATTATCAAGACCAAACTCTATTATATTATCTCCTTTTTTCACATTGTAACTTAAATCTTTTATCTGATTATTTACATATGCTCCAACAATACTTTTATCTTTTATTTTATTTATTAGTTTCAAATTTTCCTCCACTTAATATTATACCATTAATTATGTCATATTTCTGTTTAAATAATTTAAGTCCAATTTCTTCTAAAATTCTTGTTAAATCGTCTATGATGTCACAAGGGTCTCCATATGCCTCTACTATGTCTGAATATCCAACAGAAAAGAATCCATGACCCACTATAGAATTATGTCTAAGGTTTATTAAGTTTCGCATCTTATCATTTAAAATTTGATTAACTATATCCATATTTTTGTTCTTCTTCTTAAAATAATCCGCTACTGCAAATATTATATTGTTATTATGAATTTTGTGTTTATTGCTTAGCAGTTTTAATTGATAGCGTTTATCCATCTGTTTACTGTAAAAATCAACATCACCAAATTCAGAAACTGCAAACATGTACTTAAATACCGACTCATTAAATCTAAATATCCTGCCAGAAAAATCAATATACTCTTCTCTAACCGCTTGAAAATAGATATTGCATATGAGTTCATTAAAAATGGAATCAGCATCACCCTCAATTAATTTATAAGCATTTTCTATAAGTTCTTTAGGTAGATCTCCCTTTACTTTTAACAAGCTATCAAGTGCCGATTTAAAATTAAAGTTATTACAATCGATTGCATATTTAACTAGCAATACACTCTCTTCACTTAAAGATAGCTCTTTTCTTAAATAATATAGCACACTATAATTATATGAATTTAATAACACCTTTGTCATATCTAACTTCTTTAACACTAAAAAGCTCCTTTACTTTACGCTTAACTTCATCATTTATATATACATACTCTTTACCATCTACCCTTAAATAATAAGCGCTGAGTATGAATTTTCCATTTCCACTGCCATACTTTTTATCATTATATAGCGGCCTATTTATACTTGCTAAACTAGCTCTTATCTGATGACTTCTGCCAGTTACTATTTCAACATCTAAAAGTGTATACTTTTCGTTGCTTATTAAAGGCGAAATCTTAGTCAAAGTGGATTTGCCACGAGAGTCAACATAGGATTTATTTTCTGTCTCATTTTTTTTAAGCTTAACATCTATGACAACTTCATCTTCTATAATCCCACTTGCTATTGCTAGGTATTTCTTTTTTATCCCATTTTCTCTAGATAAGTCATTTAATTCTCTAGCAACCGCGTACTTTTTAGCAAAAAGCATAAGGCCTGAAGTATTATAATCTAATCGACTAATAGGTGAAGGTGAAAAAGTAGGTGTAACATAGTCCTTTAGATAACTCTGCACTCTCTCTGTAATTGAATCTCTAGCCGTATTATCAACTATACTTAGGAACCCTGCCGGCTTATTTACAATAAGGATAGACTCATCCTCATACACTATATCTAAATCAGAAAAATCATAATCTGCTAGTTCTTTTTTCTTCCATTTATCAAATAAATCTGGTTTTAAATATATATATAGCACATCTCCCGTTTTAAGCATGTAATTCTCTTTTACTCTGCTGGAATTAACTTTTATATCTTTTTTTCTAAAGAGTTTATAGATCTCGCTACGCTTTGCATTAGGCAAAAGTTTAAGCAAATATCTATCAATTCTTTGACCAGATTCATCATTAGTAATAATTTTTTCCATATTTCCTCTTTGCTTTTTTTATAAAAATCTGTTATCTTATTATTAATAAAGGAGAGTGAAATGTTAGAAAAGATAAAAGATATTTTATATGATTTAAGCGACTTTCTATTAATGTTTGTAATAGTGGCTGTAATAATACTTTCTATATCATCAATTATGTCATCAACCTTTGGGATAGATTTGCAAAATAATGCATCCACTAATATAGCAAAAGACAAAGTCTCTAAAGTCGATGAAGACAAGGTTGAGAAACCAAACACGGAAGTAACTACACCTAAAGAAGATGAAAAAACAAATTCTGATGAAACTGATAATAGCGTAGATAATCAAACTGATAACTCTAACCAACCTGATAAAAAAGACAATAAAGATAATGAAGGTACTACTACTGATAATACTACCACAAATGAAGAAAATAATGAAGGTAATACCACAGATAATACTACCACAAACGAAGAGAATACAGAAGTTGTCTTCACTATAAGTCAGGGTACTACTCCAAGGGATTTAGCAAAATCTTTAAAAGATAAAAAAGTAATCTCTGATAGTCAGAAGTTCTTACTATTATTAGTTGAGAAAAAACTTGATACAAAGATCAGAACAGGCACTTTTAAACTTAAGACTAACATGACTAATCAAGAAGTGTTAGACGTTATATTCAAGAAATAAACAATGTAAAATGAAAAACAGATAAAGGGCGCAAATGCAATGCGACCCTTTATTTTTCTTAACAATAAAATATAACAACTCGCTAATAAAAAAGATAAAGCTACCATTAAAAAAGCATCGAAAACATTCATGCCCATAGCCAAAACACTAAATAGTTTAACATCACCATAACCAAAAGAATCTGAAAAAAAATAATTAACAATATAATAAAACAAGTTCATTACAATACTGATTAAAATAAAGGAATATACATTCCCAAAAAACATAAAATACACAGCTATCAAAAGTAGCATTTTATCTTCAATCCTGTAGTGCAAAATATCATATGCACTTATATAGAGTAAAATAAATATCATAAAAAAATATTAGTAAGCAAATCCACCTTTATCAATAAAGACTAAACTCTTTTACAATTTGAAACAAAAAAAATAGACCGCAGTCTATTTCCCACCTAGAATTGAATCTTTAAGGTCACCTGCTTTATCTTTTAAATCTTCAGTAACCTCTCCAACTTTTTCACCTAGCTCTTCTTTTTTATCTTCAACAAAGTCTTTAGCCTTATCTACAGCATCTTCTACATATTCTTTAGCTGTATCTTTAGCTTCGTTAGCTTTCTCTTCTACAGTATCTTTTAAACCGTTTAACATATCGTTCATAAAACTCTCCTTTTTATTTCTTGTTAAAGTATTATTACCCAATTAAAAAAAATATTATCAATTAAAAAAGGTGGTAATAAAACTTACCACCTAAAAAGCATTATTTAAGCTTTGATACCAACTCTTTCAACGTAAACCTTAAACCTGATACTGGGTTATAGAAAGTATCTGATTTCTTATCATACTCAAACACTGTATAAGCGCTCACATTAAAATCAACAGTTGCTCTAGTTGAAGCAAGAAGCAGATAGACTTTGCTCTCCTCAAGTTCTAAATAGTCATGAATATATATTTTAAACTTCTTCTTAGCCTCTTTTCCAACAGGCTTTGCTACATACTCTCTTCCAGCAGACTTGTCTTTTAATTCATCCCTTAAGCTTTCATACCACTGTGCTTTTGTGACTATTCCTCCACGAACCAATACCTTCAGATCCTTTTTATTTGGTTCAAGGCTTTTAACTAAACTATCATATTTTTTTGCCTTTTTATCAATAAATTTAAGCTTTTTTATATTATAGACAGTTTTAGGAATAGGCGAATTCTTTTTCATTTTAGTCTCTTTATAACTCGCATCCTCTATTAACACAACTTTAGTTGCATACTCTAATATTGAGTCTAAATCTTTTTCATTAAACACAAGTTTACCTTCAAAAACCTGCTCTTCAATTACTTCTTCATCTTTACTCTGTTCTGCTTTTTCACCCTTATTTGAGCACGCATTTAAACTAAATATCATAGCAAAGGCTAAGACTAATATAATTATTTTTTTCACTCTTTTCTCCTATCATTTCAGCTTTGATACCAACTCTTTCAAAGTAAACCTTAAACCTGATACTGGGTTATAGAAAGAGTCCAATTTCTTGTCATACTCAAACACTGTATAAGCATCAACATTAAAATCAACAGTTGCTCTAGTTGAAGCAAGAAGCAGATAGACTTTGCTCTTCTCAAGTTCAACATAGTCATGAACATATATTTTAAACTTCTTCTTGGCTTCTTTTCCAACAGGCTTTTCTACATACTCTCTGCCAGCGGACTTGTCTTTCAATTCATCCCTTAGGTTTTCATACCACTGTGCTTCTGTAACTATTCCTCCAGATACTAATACCTTTAGACCCTTTTCGTTTGGTTCAAGGCTTTTAACTAAACTATCATAATTTTTTGTCTGTTTACCAATAACTTTTAGCCTCTGTACATTATAGTGTGTCCTTGGTATTGGATAATGATCTTTCAATATTGTTTCTTTATAAGTTGCACCTTCTACTAACACTACTTTAGTTACATGCTTTAATATTGAGTCTAAATCTTTAGGATTAAAAACAAGCTTGCCCTCAAAAGCCCGCTCCTCAATTACTTCTTCATCTTTACTTTGTTCTACCTTTTCATTCTTAACTGAACATGCACTTATACTAAACATCATAGCAAAAACTATGACAAATAGAATTACCTTTTTCACCTTTTACTCCTCTCACTTAAGCTTTGACAACAAATCTTTCAAAGTAAACCTTAGCTTTGATACTGGGTTATAGAATGATTTTGATTTCTTGTCGTATTCAAACACTGTATAAGCATCTGCATAAAAACTATTTGTCTCTTTATCAAGGTTTGCTAACAACAAATATATCTTACTTCCAGCAAATTCAGCATATTCATTATTGTATACTTTCATTTTCTTTTTAGCTTCATTTCCAACAGGTTTTTCAACATACTTCTTACCAGCAGACTTGTCTTTTAGCTCATCATTTAAGCTCTCATACCACTGTGCTTTAGTAATTACTCCACCGTGTAAAAACACTTTAATGGAATCTTTATTTGCTTCAAGGTTATTGATTAGATTATCAATATTTTTAACTTCTTTATCAATAATCTTAAGCTTCTCTATATTGAAAGCCCTCTTAGGCGCTGAAGAGTTTTTACTCATCCTTGTTTCTATATATTTTGCGTTCTCTATTAATACCACTTTATCAGTTTTACTTATAATTGATCCTAAATCTTTAGGGTCAAATGCAAGTTTAGCCTCAGACACATACTCCTCAATTACTATCGACTTGTTACTTTTTTCTTCCTTTTCACTCTTAACTGAACACGCATTTAAACTAAATATCATAGCAAAAGCTAAGATTAATATAATAATTTTCTTCATTTGTTCCTCCTCGTATAGTAAAGACTCTTGCTTTAGAGTTATTTAAATTTATCAAAAAACAAAACTTCTCCAGTGTTATCATCTATTACATAAGAACCCCCTACATCTAAATAATAAGAGTCTACAGTATCATCAAGGTACTCTATATAAGAAATCTCAATTTCCCACGCAGTAGTATCTTTATAAGATATTCTTTTCTTTGTTATTTTAAACCTCTTTTTTTCAGGTTCTTTAATTCCTTCAGACTTCATTAAATTTAAATACTTGGTCTTTGCAATTTTAACAGCCTCACTTTTGCTTATGTTTGAACTGTAATTATCACTTATGAATGTGAAAACAACGTAAAGCAACACTATTAAAACCAAAGACACTATTACATATTTTTTCCTATTCATTAATACCCCTCCACTTATATAGAAGGAAAAAGGACAAAAAGGTTACATGCAAATAAAAAAAGAATAGATATAAATCTACTCCTTTTACACAGAATTATAATTCTTCTTTTACTTCTTCAACTTCCTCAAGTACTTCTAGTTTTTCTTCAGCTTCTTCTTGTAGTTCTTCAATTTCAGCTGGTTCCACTGCTTCATCTTTGCTAAAAGAACCTTTTAAGTCTTCTGCTTTGTCTTTTATCTTTTTGCTAACAGAATCGAAAGCTTCGCCCAAATCTTCTTTTTTATCTTCAAGGAATTCCTTAGCATCTGTTGCTGCTTCTTTAATATATTCTTTAGCAGAACTACCCATACTTACGAAGTCATCCTTTAATACAGTTGTCTTTTCACTAAACTCTTGATTTTTTTCTTCAATAAGTTGATTTAATTCATCTATTTTTTCTGAATAACTAGCAATAACATCTTCTTCTATTTTGCCATTTTTATTCATCTCACATACGCTTTTGCCAAGCTCAATATATAAATCTTGAACATCCTTCTTCGCACTTGAAACATCAATTTTAAGTTTAGTTGTTTCTGTAACACTCTTTGTTTTTTCACCAATAGTATCTACTACTTTTTTAATATTGTCCTTCATAAATATCCTCCTAAATCTAAATTACCCTAAAAGTACCTTTTATAACAAATTCTTTAGTTTATTTATAAACTCTTTATCGTTCGAATATTCTAATGATTTTAAAATCTCATGTAGGTGTATCTTATTCTTATCAGCTTTAACCTTAGTAAATTCTCCCTTGCTATCCATTATCCAACTCTTTTGATTATCAAGCCACATAAGTTTTAGTATTAGTTTTATCCTCTCTCGAATCGTTTCATCTACCACTGGTGTTAATAACTCAATTCTTCTATCAAGGTTTCTACTCATGACATCAGCAGATCCAATATATAAATCGTCTGGATTACCATTTTTAAAATAGTATATCCTAGAGTGTTCAAGGAACTCTCCTATGATACTTTTAATGTGTATGTTTTCGTTAAGTCCCTTAACACCTGGTATTATAGAACATATACCTCTAACTACTATATAAATCTGAACATCATGTTTTGATGCTTCATATAACTTGTCTATAATCTCTTTATCAAGTAGAGAATTCACAACAATTTTTATCATTGCCTTTTTGCCGTTCTTGCTAGCATTAATCTCATTATCAATAAGAAGCTTTATCCTATTTCTTAAGTTATCAGGCGCATATACAAGTCTGTTCATGTTTCTACTTGATGCAAAACCACTTATTAAGTTAAATATGTGAGATGCGTCAGATGCTATATCTTCTCTAGATGTAAACATTGAAAAGTCAGTGTATAGTTTTGCCGTTATAGCATTGTAGTTTCCTGTAGCAATATTTACATATCTTTTTATACCATCATCTTCTTTTCTAACAACGAGTAGAAGCTTAGAATGAGTCTTAAGACCTGGCACACCGTATATTACATTTGCACCTGTCTTCTCAAGCACCTTAGCCCAATGAATATTATTCTCTTCATCAAACCTTGCCTTGAGTTCAACTAACACAGTAACTTGTTTTCCATTCTCAGCAGCCTTAATAAGAGCTTTTATTATTTCACTATCACCGTTAACTCGGTAAAGAGTTTGCTTTATAGCAAGTACTTTATCATCCTCACTTGCTTTTTTTACAAAGTCCGTTACATAATCAAAACTGTCATATGGGAAATGGAAGAATAGGTCCCTCTCCCTTATAACACTGAATATATCCTTCCTATTTAGTGACTTTAGCTTCTTTGGTTTATGATCTACTCTTAAGAACTCAGATGAAGACTGAGGCCCTTTTAACTTCATCATAAAAGTCATATCCATATACTCATCAATTATATATATGCATTCTTCTCTAACGCCAAGCCTATTAATAAGATTTTCTATGACCTTATCATCATATCCTTTAAGTACTTCAAGTCTAATAACCTCGCCCCACTTTCTCTGTCTAAGTGAGTTTTCAATAACCATAAGTAGGTCTTCTGCATCATCTTCATTTATCGATAAGTCACCATTTCTAGTTATTCTAAATTGGGAAACGGACTCAATTTTAGCATCTTCAAAAAGTATATTGAGATTATTTTTAATAACTTCTTCTAGTAATATTACTTTAACTTTTTTAGATGTCCTACTTATTTCGTATATTCTTGGTATTATAGACGGTACTCCAAGTACCACTGTGTTTATCTTATTATCTCTAAGTATTTTTATTGCAAGATATATCGTCTTATTTGCAAGCAAATGGAATGGTCTTGATGGATCTATTGCAAGTGGTGTTAAAACTGGAAAAATATCACTTTTAAAATAATTCTCTACTTCCTTCTTTTCATTTTTAGATAGATCTTTATACTTTATAAACTCCAGACCATTCTTTTTAGATTCTTTAATAAGCTCGCTAGCAAGTTCCTCTTGATGTTTGACTAAATCTTTAATCTTTTCATTGCTTTTTATAAACTGAGCTTCTGGAGTATATCCAGCAAAGTCCTCTCTATCATATCCAGCATTCATCTGATCTTTAAGCGAGCCAAGTCTAACCATAAAGAACTCATCTAAATTTGAACTAAATATTGATAAAAACTTAAATTTATCTATTAATTTTAAATCCTTATCAGTTGCTTCTCTTAGAACTCTGTAGTTGAAATCCAACCAACTGAGTTCCCTATTTATATATTTTTTCATTTGACTTCCTTTACTATTAAGTTAAGCCCGTACACATGCTTTATTATGTCCTTATTATAATCTATTGCTATATTCTCAAAAATGGTTTCACCCTTTGTAGAACACTTAACTGTCAAATTGTCATCACTTAGCTCTACAGATCTTATAGATATCTTTTGTTTTTTACTTGCATCAAAGGCATCTGATATTGTAAGAATTGCAGCGAGTCTAACATCCCTTTTGTTGTATTCATAGTAATCATAATCCTTATCGCTGAGTTTTCCCATTATTTCACACACACTAGATATCCTAGTCACATCTTTCCTATCCACACCATATAATCTAAGCCCCATAATCATAGAAGCGCTTGAACCATAATAATCATTTAAGTTTAGACTTTTTCCTATTTCATGGAGATATGAACTATGTCTTAGCACACTTACATCACTCTCAGGTATTGAGAATTCATCTTTTATCGCACTCACAATGCTTAACGATGTATTATGAACATACTTAGCATGCTTAGTATTTATCTTGAAACGTTTAGCTGTTTGATAACTAGAATAAAATGGATCTTCATTGAAATCGCAGTATCTATCCTCATTAGAGTTTTCATCACAGATTTCAGCAATAAGTCCATCTATTAAAGATATGTTGGTGATTATTATCTTATCGGTGTTGAATATATCAAAGAAAACCTTGAAGAATATAATGCTTGGAAGTATTCTATTCCAGTCACTACCACAGTTAACGCATTTTTCAATGATAGTTCTATCTGAATCAATGGCCTTATGGTACATCTCCAAGTACTCATCTCTAGATATCTCGTTTCTTCCTTCAAAGAACATATCTCTTATTACATTTATATAACCGCCAATTGCAATATAGTGTTTAATGCTACGTTTTTTTAAGATGTTGGTCATGTAGTCAACTTTAGTTTTTATGTACTCTTCAAATGAAATATGATAATTAATAGAGTTCGACTTCATTTTAGAGAGCATAACTCTTTGAACTTGAGACCCTAAACCTATTTCATCATTTCTTATTAGCTTATTCTTACTTATAAAACTAACGTCACATGCACCACTTGTTAATTCAACAATAACAGTCCCATCGAGTCTATAAGATTGGTACTCATTTACATTGTCACGTATAGATTTATATGTTATGTATTTTTCGAGGCTATCATCAATTATATCTACCTTAAGAGCAGTTTTTCTAAATATCATCTGTACTACATAGTCACTGTTTTTAGCATTTCTAAACGCACTTGTAGCAACAGCCTTATAATCAGAAACACCATATGAATCTATTAGTGATTTATAGTATATAAGTATGTTTATCAAATTATTTGTTGATTCTTCACCTATATAGTTAGAAGTATAAACCTCATATCCTATGTCGATTATTTTGCTAACATATTCAATTGTATTTAACTCTTTGCCATTGTACTCAGCAATCTTCAACTCTACAGAGTTTGAACCGATATCAATAGCACCGTAAATTGAAGTTTTCATTTTAACTCCTCAATAAATTTCTTATCTTTTCTATCCTATCTGCTGTCTCAATTGACAAATATGATGAGAAAGAAAGACCATCGCAAACACTTAAAATCTCATCCGTGATATTCTCTAGAGTAAGACCACCTGTTAGGATTATAGGAATATCTGTTATAGACCTTATTAACCTAACTTCTTCAAGTTCCATAAGTTTAGCTTTTATTTTATCAGTATCAAAAAAGATATTTCCAGCGAGTAAGAAATCAGCATGTGATGCAGATGCAACCTGTATGTCTACAAGACTACTAGTCCTGTATCCAATCAGTTTTCTGCTCCCGATCCTATCTCTTACCATTATTGCATTCGCATCATCCCTGCTTACAACAACTCCTCCAGCCCTAGCTTCAACGCATAAATCGACATCGTCGTTTACAAGTACTATTGTCCTTTGACATAGAAAAACAAGTTTTTTTACATCTGCTAGTTTTTCACCAAAAGATTTAGTTTTTGACCTATAGATTATTACATCTACCTTATTAACAATCTCATATATTACATCCCAATCAATCATCTCAGGAGTAATAAAAAACAATTTTTTATTCATACTTACCTCAATTATATTATATCAAAAATGAATGGCTATTAAAAGTTGAATTTACCCCAAAATATGATATATTTATATTGGAGGTGTATGATGAAATTAGAAGCTATAGGAATTCATAAAAGTTATTCCGATTTAGAAGTTCTAAAAGGAATATCTTTTAGTATAAATTCTGGAAATGCAATGGGGTTTCTCGGAAGAAACGGAGCCGGTAAGACAACATTTATTAGATGCCTTATGGACGTTTTCAAACCCACTTCTGGCACATTTAAAATTGACGGTAAGGAGTTTAACAAAGACGACTATAAAATAGGATACTTGCCAGAAGAGAGAGGTATGTATTCTAAAGAGCAAATACTTGGACAATTAATATACTTCGGCAGACTTAAAGGAATGCATGGCCAAGACGCTAAAAAGGAAGCTATGAAATGGCTTGAAAGACTTGAGTTAGATAGCTACGCAAAAAAGAATCTTTCAATATTATCAAAAGGAAATCAACAAAAAGTACAACTGATTCAGACGCTTATAAATGACCCCGATATACTTATACTTGATGAACCATTTAGTGGTTTAGACCCTGTAAATTCAAAAGTACTAAAAGAAATAATTGTAGAAAAAATAGAGTCAAACAAAATCGTAATATTCTCATCTCATCAGATGAGTTATGTTGAAGAGTTCTGTGATGACATATCTATAATTAATAAAGGTGTAATAGTAGAAACCGGAAATCTAGATAACTTAAAGCATAAGATGTCAAATAATAGATATAGAGTTCTATCTCACAACAAAGAAAACCTAAAAAGCTTTTTAGAATCAGAGGAATATAATTATAAGACTAAGAAAGACGGCTTTATAGTTGACTTAAACGGTAAAGACAAAAATAAGTTACTATTAGGTGCGGTTAATAATGGTATAGATATTGAGGAATTCTCAATGTATAAACCTACTCTAGATGAGATCTTTATAGAAAGGGTGGGAAAAAATGAAAATATTTAGTCATATACTATCATTTGAGTTCAACTCAATAATAAGGAAAAAAACATGGTATGTAACAACAATTATAATCTCTTTAGTAATTATAATTGGAACTAGCCTTCCAACTATCATGGCATTCTTCGATAAAGATGATGATAAAACGCCTAAGGATGCAAAAAGCATTTGTGTATTTATAAACACAGAGGATTTAAATTCTAGTGAACTTTCTAAATTTATTAACACAAAAATCAAAGAAGTTGATGATAGTCAAACACTTAAAGATGGTGTAATCGAAGGAAAGTATAAGTACGGAGTAGAGATAGATTCACTCTCAAGTTATAAACTATATTTTAAGGATAAATCACTCTCTAACTTCTCTCAGACTAAAATAATAAGTGAAGCATTAAAGAACATAAAGAAAAAAAACTATATAGAGGGTAATAATTTAGATTACAACGAATTCTTTGAACTAGAGAATCAAAAGATTTCAAGAGAAGAAATTGTACTAGGCACAGATGGAGTTAACAACTTCCCTATAACTTACTTGCTTATATTTATAGTATACTTTCTAGTTATATTCTATGGACAAATGGTATCAATGAGCGTTGCTAAGGAGAAAAGCGATAGAACGATGGAACTTCTTATAACAAGTACCACTCCTACAAAACTGATGTATGGAAAGGTAATTGGTGGTGGTCTAGCTGGACTTCTCCAGTTTTCAATATTTGGTTTTATTGGAATTGCCTCATTTATGGCAAATAAAGCTTCGTATCCTGGCCAAGTAACTAAAATGATAACATTTACCCCTAAACTGTTTGGACTGTTCCTACTGTTTATACTACTAGGCTACCTATTGTACCTATTCATATTTGCTATGCTAGGAGCAACAGTATCAAAACTAGAAGAACTCAATCAAGCAGTACTACCAATAACAATAATAATGATAATATCATTTGTTGCTACAACATCAAGTATGCAGTATCCAGATTCAATGGTTCTGAAGGTAGCAAGTTACATCCCATTTTCAGCACCGCTTGCTATGTTCGCTAGAGTGTCGCTATATAGTGTGAGCAATATAGAGTTAATAATATCTATTGTGATTCTAGTAGTTACTACGATACTATTTGGCTTTATAGCTACTAAAATTTATAGATCAGCAACACTGAACTATGGAAATAAAATGAAATTAAGTAATATACTTAAATTAATCTTTAGGAAGGAGTGATTTTTTATGGACACAAAAATGAACGAAAAAGTTTTTGACTTTTTCAAGAAACTAACTGAGATACCTCATTGTAGTTTCAAAGAGGAAAAGATAGGAGACTATCTACTTGGGTTCGCTAAGGAGAGAGGGCTTGAAGCTTATAGAGACAAAGGAAACAATGTCTATATAAAGAAGCCATCTACTAATGGAAAGAAAGAAAGTCCTGTTATTCTACAAGGCCATATGGATATGGTTTGTGTAAAAGAAAAGGGGTTTGATTTCGACTTTGAAAAAGACGCTCTTCAGCTATTCACTGAAGATGGATTTTTAAAGGCAAAAGGTACTTCACTTGGTGCTGATAACGGTATTGCTGTTGCTATGATACTCGCTATACTTGATAGTGATGAAGTAAAACATCCAGGTATTGAAGCGATTATAACCACTAGAGAAGAAGTTGGTCTACTTGGTGCCGCTGAAGTTGAAGGTGAAAGATTTGAAGGAAAAACTTTAATAAATATTGACTCTGAAGAAGAAGGTATATTTACTGTTTCATGCTGTGGTGGTGTTAGACACCTAATTGAAATACCAATTGTATTTGAAAAGAACAGCTACAAAAAAGCTTATAAAATAAGTGTGACTGGACTAAAAGGTGGTCACTCTGGTATGGAAATAAATAAACAAAGAGCTAATGGTATTAAAATAATTGCCAGAACTCTTTTAAAACTTGATGACTACTCACTTGTTAAAATAAGTGGTGGTGAAGCGATGAATGCAATCGCTAAAGACATAGATGCTGTTATCACAACAGATAAAGATATCACTAGTAAAATTGCAGAACTAGAACAAGAATTCAAAAACGAGTTCCAATTTACCGACGAAAATCTAAAACTAAGCTGCAAAGAAGTAGAAATACCAGAAAGTGTTATAACTAAAGAATCAGCACTAAAAGCTGTAGATTTAATACTAGCACTTCCATTTGGTGTTCAAAGAATGAGCGATACTATTGAAGGTTTAGTAGAAACTTCTACAAACCTAGGTGTTATAGAAACAACTGGTGAGTATATAACTCTTGAGAATTCTCACAGATCATCTGTTGAAACAGAGAAACAAGAACTAATTGATATTACTGATTCTATCTGCCGATTAGCTGGCGCTAATTCAAGCACTCATGGAAACTATCCAGGATGGGAATATGTAGACAATTCAGTAATTAGAGACTTGTTTGTTGAGGAATACAAAAAACAGTATAAAAAAGATCCAGTAATAGGAGCTATTCACGCTGGTCTTGAATGTGGTATACTACAAAAACAAATCGGTAAACTTGATATGATATCAATCGGACCTGATATGTTTGATGTTCACACACCAAATGAAAAGCTTGATATAGAATCAACTCATAGAACATTCGAATTATTGCTAAACGTATTGGAGAGATTATAATGTTTGAAAAAATAAATGAATCAAAAAAATATATTGATACCATAATAAAAGATAATATAGATATAGCTATCATCCTTGGCTCTGGCCTTGGTGGACTTGTTGAAACAATTGAAAACAAGGTAGTAATAAAGTACTCTGATATACCTAACTTCCCTCAAGTAAGTGTTAAGGGTCATAAAGGTCAACTAATATATGGTGACCTAGGTGGTAAAAAAGTGCTCTGCATGGAAGGTAGATTCCACTACTATGAAGGCTATTCAATGAAAGAAGTTACCTACCCTATATATTTATTCAAAGAACTTGGAATAGATAAAATGATAGTAACTAATGCCGCTGGTGGTGTTAACAGAGATTTTGAACCAGGTACACTTATGATAATCGATGATTTCATCAATCTATTAGGTGATAATCCACTAATAGGCAAAAATGACGAAAGATTTGGTCCAAGGTTTCCTGATATGAGTGAGCCGTACTCTAAGGAATTAATAGATAAGGCTAAAAAGATAGCAAACAACCTAGATATAAAGTACGAAGAAGGTGTTTACACCGCATTCTCTGGTCCATACTATGAGACAAGAGCTGAAATAAAGATGGCTGAAGTTTTAGGAACAGATGCTGTTGGAATGAGCACTGTGCCAGAAACAATTGTAGCTAACTACCTTGGTATTAAAACACTTGGTATATCTTGTATAACAAACATGGCCACCGGTATACAGACAACTAAACACTCACATGATAAAGTTGTTGAGATAGCAAATAAGGCTTCTCTAACACTTTGTAAATGGGTGGAAGCGCTAATAGAAGTGATATAAACAAATACCCCTTAATCAGTGATTAAGGGGTGTATTTCTCTAGCAAGCATTCTATTTATTAATACGTCCATCTAACGGAATAATTATAAGTTCTTCACTGTCTGGAGTAAGAAAGACTCCCATATAATCATATATAATTTCCTTTATACAAGGATACATATGAATATGATATACATCACTATATGCAAACCTTATCAATTCAGTAGCTAATCCAGTTATTGCTTCTTTCGTAAGATTCATGTTAACTACATATTCACTAGAATCCTCAGTAAGAGGCTTACCTAAGTAGTCAATTAAAGCTCTTGCCTCTTCTTTATATTGTGATACTTCATAAGTATTATCCTTTTCAAGGACTTTGTGTTTTTTGTACTTACTTAAAATACTCATAAATATTCTCCTTTTCTACACAATTTACAACTAACTTAGCACTCTTACTAGAAAACAAAGTTGAATCAAGTTCATTTAGTACTATAGAATCACCTGTTTTTACTTCATTAGCAAATCTTAACAATTCCTCACCTAAAGTAAGTATTTGTTTTCTATCAATAAATAATTGTACCCTTATCTCATCAGTGTTTTTGATACCATTTTTTCCCACTGTTATTGTCCCAACATTAGAGTCATTTTCATTATATTTATCATTCTCACTATTATTTATTTTAACAACAAATTTCATAGCTGGCCTCCTATAATTATTGCTCACACCGCTATTGGTTTTACCCAAGAATGCAAACTAAATAAAATGCATTTCTTTCGTCTATATTTACATTGTTTTTGAATATTACAATAACTTTTACTATATAGTAGAAAATTTAAAGATTATTTGCAAATAGAAAATATAGTATTTGGAATATATATTTCTTGATGTAAAAGGTAATTATTTCCCTACGATATAGATATTATACTTATATGTATAAATTCTAGCATCCTCAAAATCATATACATATTCTCCAGATAAAATATCATCCGGTTTTCCGTAATTGTTTTCTAACCACTTCCTATTTAATATTTCTCTATCTCTAATGCCCATATATCTGTAATCATTTTGTTGCATAAGTACATCTAACACAATCTCTTTAAGCCTATCCTTTTGAAACAAGAGCGAAACAAAAAATACCATACCATTTATTTTTAACCCAGTATTGCTATACAGACTTTTCGCCTTCCAATTAAATACTCTGTATTTTAAACTTTCTGGTGTAATGTCATCAAACAAAATCCTTATATCAATTGGTATCTCATTTAAACTTTCACCTATACTTATCTTCTTTCCTCTTAACTCTACATCCATTTATACCTCCCTTATTGGAGCATAATTTATTATATGTTATTTACTTCAATGAATATTTGATCGCTACCACTCCTAGGATCATTTTCAGAATATATTTTCCCGTCTTTGAACTTATATGTATATCCCAATCTTTTTATAGCGTCTGGTTCACCATAATTATCTTCTAACCATTTATTGTGAAGATCATCCTTATGCCTTATTTTTGAATATTCTTCATCTTCTTGTTTATCCACAGCTACCAAAATGATTTTTGTAAGTATATTATTGTAAAAGTATAAATGTAACCAAAAAACAACTCTGTTTATTGTAAAATAGCCCTTACTTTCGTATATTTTAAACTCATCATCTTCTTTAGCGTTTCCAATAATATAAAACTCATTCTTTATCTCCATAGGTATATCTTTATAATTATTACCTAGACATAATTTGTTTCCATTTAATACTATATGCATTTATATCTCCTTTTGCTAGGATATAAAAAAACTCTCACACTTCCAATTCCTTGGTCAAATAAATTCTCTGTATTTGCTACTTCACAATAAACCTATTCTTTTTTATTACTGTGACATTCATTTTATATTTTATCAACTATTGTCTATTGACCTAAGAATTATTTACCTAGTCACATCACGACCAAGTTCGACAACTCATCACATATCACTAGTATTTAAATTAAAAACAATTTAGTCTCTCAATATCCACTGCTTCATATCAGCTATATTTATAATCTTAACTGGATATTTTAACTCTCCACTAAACTTTTTCTCATATTTAGCTAGTGTCTCATTTAATAGCATTTGTTTTTCTCTATCATTACTTTCATTCCAAATATCAAAGTCGTAGAACAAAACTATATCACTTGATAGGGTTCTCATTGGAATTTCACCTTTAACATAAGAAACAATCCTACCATTTCCATTACCTTCATAACTATCGATGACTAACTTGTATGTCCTATCAATCATATCTATATCTGCTTTATTATTCTTTAACATAGCTATATCTTCTTTGTTCATATGCTCTATAAAAAATGTATTTTTTAAATAAATATAATCAGAATTAAGTTTAGATCTATCTTTGAAATATTTGTGATCATCAAAAAGAAAAATATTATCCTTTTTAATCTGATACTTTGTATTATGGCCATTTTCCTCAAGCTCTCTATTTAAATCATCAAGAGATAATTTAGTATTCAAATATTTACACATCAACTTTCTATATTTATCTTGCAATTCTTCATAACTTCTTGTAATGTGATACTTTGATGTTCCAGCACCTTTATTGTATGCTCTTTCATAGTCAAAAGGGAAATGAAAATGAATTCTTGAATATGTCACAGAGTATATGATATTGTAGACAATCATTCCAATAATACATAGAATAACTATGATAAGAAATATTTTAATCAATTTATTATTTTTTTTCATATCTTATCACCACCAATGTATTATAATCATTGTTGAATGAACTTGTTATAAATCCTTAATTTAAAGAATATATTATAAAACCTCTAAATTCTCTGAATTCTTTTTACTTGTTTTATCAAACTTCCACTTTCTTTTTCTTCATTATAAGTTTTAATAAAGCGTTTAAACTCTATATCAGAAATTTCATTATTTTCATAATTTATGTAAATATTTTCCTGATAAATATCTTGTATGATGTTTATAATTTTATTACAATAGATTATTCTACTGCTATTAGGCATGATAAAACTTCTATGAGCTTTAAGCACTTTAATATAATACTCAATTAATTGAAATTTGACAAAATAACATTTTTCTATTTCAATCAGATAGCAAATCATCTCTAAAAAACTGTAAACTAATTCAGCCTGATCGTTTTTAATTCTAGAGATAAACATGTATATGTCTCCAATATTTAATACTTCTTCATTTTTCACTTGTTTCAACAATTCATCTACATGACTCCTTAACCATTCTTGCTCTAACTTACTAGTAATTCCATACCCATAGTATTCATCAAGCAGTCCATTTTTGTAAATAGATAAATGACTTCCTATGTTATCTATATATATTTCCCTAGCTCTATGATACTCAAAGAGGTCAATAGTTGTATCTTCTAAAATCACATTCACACATTTATTTAAATTATTTGAGTTTGATTTATTCGAAATATCCATATCCCAATATTCACATATTTCATCAAATATTCTAAAAACACTATCACGTAAATCTTTTTGTTCAAAATCTAATAAATTTTCAGCGTTTTCAATTATAAATAAATAACCATCACTTTCATATTCCTCGTTATTTAAAAGATAATTTTTATAAGACATAATATCTTCTTTTTTTATTGAATCTATTTTCGAAGAATATTTCTTTTTCAAAATATCCAAATAATCATCAAACTCTCTAGCTTTTGAGCCGTCAATTTCTATAACACTTATATCAAACTTTTTTTTTATTTCAAAAGCTATATATGATGTTTCTGTTTGACTATTAGTTCTATATACTTTATTGGTGAATTTTTTCATTATTCGCCTTCTCTCTTTTATTAATGGACTTTATTTCCGACCTTCCAAACAAATTCATTACCAATCTTTGCTTTTTCATAATAATTTATAGCCTTGTTTTCAAGCGCCTGAGTTACCATTTTCGAATCATATGCTTTGCTAATTCTATAATTTCCAAATTTCCCATAAGCAATTATTAATCCAACAATATAACCAACAGAATAGAAAATATCTTCAAAGAGTTAGCGTACTCTTCACCAACAATTGGCTCTAAAGCCGGTTTTATTCGACCTATACCATTGTTAAGCTTTTATGCTAAAGTCTATAGGAACTAATGTAATCGATATACCTACAAACAACTCTATTTCCACTTTCATATGCCTCAGAAATATCCTTAGACTTTTTATCTTATATTTATTATAACCCAATTCTTTAATTTTATCTTTTATTAATTTATCCTACATAGAAAAATGCATAATCAACTATCAATCTATGCTCACAAAATTAGCTTTACTTAAATACCTTCACGTTTACTATATCGTAATTACATTTAAGACTTATATACCAAAATACCCCTTAATCATTTGATTAAGGGGTATCTTTTCTTATATTTATTTTGGAGAAGCTAAGCAAGTAATTTTAATAGTTCAGCAACTCCTATACCAAAGAATGTTCCGGTTATTACTCCAATCAGAGCCATAAGAACAGCAATTGGTACTAATGCTTGTGAATAAGAAGCAGCTAGTACTGGAGATGATGCAACACCACCTATATTTGCTAGCGATGCAATACCACAAGTAAATAGGTCAAGTTTAAATAACTTACTGATAATTGCCATTAATAAACCATGAATACCTAGAATTACAAATCCTGAAATAATATAAGCAGGAGCTTCAGTTAATTCATTGAAGTTTGCATTAGATGCTATAAGTCCAATTAGTGTATATAGTAACACGTTAGATACTTCTGGTGCACCAGGCATACGTCCAAGTGGAGTCATCGCAGCTAAAATACCAAGTATTGTAGTAATGATAATTGTCCATGCAGTTCCACCTAAGAATGAGAACGTTGGCATTGCTCCCATTTGGGCACCTATTACACTTGTAAGAGCACTTACACCGAATCCAATACCTAATAAGAAGAAAATATCTGGGAAAGTTATTTCCTTAGTGATACTTGCAAACTTATCAGTTAAGTGTTTGTTTATCTCATCAACTTTAGAAGTATCAGC
>PDWJ01001681.1_pt1 | contig 28026 bp, 28 predicted proteins | sample 1430881 | NCBI WGS metagenome assembly PDWJ01 (sample SAMN01162460, study PRJNA174530) | Oral metagenome, whole genome shotgun sequencing project. | biome: Marine environment; feature: Marine mammal; material: Swab sample of the gingival sulcus; isolation source: swab sample of gingival sulcus...
GACGCCATCAAATTTATGTTCAGAAAAAACGGCATCTAACTTGGCTTCATCAGTTACATCAATTTGATAAAACGGCACTTTAACCCCAGTTATTTTAGCGAGTTTGTCTAATACTTCTATTTTTGAATTAACTAAATTGTCGACAATGACGACCGAATGACCACTATCTAATAATTCAACAACTGTATGACTACCAATAAAACCCAAGCCGCCTGTTACTAAAATGTTCACCTTTTTTCACCTCTCTTTTAATAAAAAAGTTGCCCATTTGATAATCAATGAGCGGTTTAATACGATAACTTAAAATACTTATTTAACTGTTTTTCCAATAATTGACAAAGAACGCTGCAAATACACCGAGCATCAAACCCAATACTGCGCCAATTGCCAAGTTAAGTGCTTTGCGCGGCGCGACTGGACTTTGCGGAATAAAAGCAGGTGATGCCACTAAAATTTTATCGGCGAAAACGTCAATGCGACCATTTAAGATGCTCTGTTCATCATCTGTATCTTTTTTTTGCAGTAGCAGTTCTTTTTCAGATTTTAATTCAGCCAAACGCTCTTTATTATTAAATAGTGATTCACGTAAATTAATCAACTCATCTTTAGTTTCAAAATACTTGTTTTCCATCGTAAAATAAATGCCACGTGCATTTTCTTCTACCAACATGCTTTGCGATAATTCATTTAAATCTAAATCAAACTTATCCGCATAAGCCGCAGCCGTTTCTGGATCGTTAAACAAGGATTTTTGTAATGTGTAAATTGGCTTAATCTCGTCGAGTAATGCCTTGCGTTCGGTCAATAAACGTTCTTTACTAGTTATGCTAATAGCAAGATTATCAATATTGCGTTCATAGTTCATGATAAAACGATCAATCGCTAATTTTTTATAATTGATACGCTGCTTATCAATAAATGTATTGACAAGCGCTGTATTAATCTCTGCCGCTTTTTCAGCCGATTCCGCTTTGGTCAGCACGACAAAACGGTTGGCATCTTTATCTTGTTCTACCGTAATACTTTTTTGAAAACCAGCAATTGTCGTATCTATTTTTTGCTGCGCAACAACTTTTTTGACAACTTCGCTGGATTTAATAAAATTGATATAGTCTTTCGGGTTATTAGACAAAAACTCGAAAGCGCCATAACGTGTAGAAGAAGATAGCACTCCGCCTTTTTTAGGTGCCTCTATGATTAATTCACTACTAGCTTCATAAACTGTATCAGCAATAAAAAAAGTGTAGATGCCAGCTAAAAAAATAGCAGCAATTGTAATGGCTATAATCCATTTTTTTTCGGTCCAAAGTGCTGTCAACAATTCTTTTAAACTAATTTCATCGTACTGTTCATTGTACTGTTGTTCCATTTTATCCTCCAATAATTAATTGTTCTCGCCATACTTAAACGTTGGAATATACTGCTTAAGTACCGCCTTTATATCGCCATTATTGCGACAAGCAGCATCTAAATCGCTTAACATTGTATCAATGTATTCACTTGAAAAGTGCTCAGGGCGTTCAATAAATATTTTTTCGTTTTCGGTTTTTATTGAATTGTCGCGATTTAAAATCAGTTCTTCAAACATTTTTTCACCTGGTCTTAAACCGGTAAATTCTATCTTAATATCAATGTAAGGCTTATAACCCGACAGACGGATTAAGTTTTCTGCCAAGCTGACAATTTTAATTGGTTCACCCATATCAAGTACAAATATTTCACTGTGCTCAGCAAAACTACTGGCTTGTATAACCAACTTACAGGCTTCGGGTATTGTCATAAAATAGCGTTCGATATCTCGGTGTGTTACCGTAACAGGTCCACCTTGTTCAATTTGCCTTTTGAAAATTGGAATAACCGAGCCATTTGACCCCAGCACATTGCCAAAGCGCACCGCGACAAAATTGGTTGTCGTGCTATCAGACTTAGATTGAATAATCATTTCAGCAATCCGTTTACTGGCGCCCATCACATTGGTCGGATTAACTGCCTTATCGGTACTGATCATAACAAAGCGATCAGTGCCAAATTTTTCAGCTGCATCAATGACATTTTTGGTGCCAAAAACATTGTTTTTAATTGCTTCGTAAGGGCTGGTTTCCATTAATGGTACGTGTTTATGCGCAGCCGCATGAAAGATAATTGCCGGTTTATACATTTCAACAATATCAAAGATACGCTTGCAATCACGAATATTGGCAATCACCGATAATACATTTAAATCATTATACTTATGTTTAAGTTCTAACTCTAAAAAGTAAGTTGTATTTTCATAATTGTCGAGAACAATGAGTTGCTTAGGGCTATACTTGGCAATTTGGCGGCACAGTTCTGAGCCAATTGAACCAGCACCACCTGTTACCATAATCACTTTACCTGTAACATAGTTGCGCATCGCATCGGTGTCTAGTTCAACTTCTTTGCGACCTAACAAGTCAGCGATTTGAACATTTCTTAACGCTGAAACATCAACTTGACCATCAATCAGTTCATACATGCCAGGCACAATTTTAAGGTCACAATGTGTCTTGCTTGCCTCGTCGACAATTTCTCTAATCGTCAATTTATCGGCGCTCGGTATCGCAATAATAATCTGATTGACGTTAAAACGATTGGCAAATTCTCTGATACTATAACGCGAACCAACTATTGGTACACCGTTCATTGTTTGACCAATTTTTGATTCGTCATCATCAATAATGGCAACAGGGCGGCTTTTTAGTTCGGTGTGTGATTTTAGTTCTTTGATAATCGCAGCACCTGCTTGACCAGCCCCGACGATCATGACGTTTTTTACTTCAGCAACACCATAGTGACGACGTTCTTTAAACACGCGCAGCGTACGATAGCTTAACCTAACAGCGGCAAACAACAGTGTATCGAAAATAAAGCTTAAAACAAATATGCTGCGTGGCAATTTCTCTTGCATGATCAACACATAACCCATAAAACCGGTCGTTGCAATTGCTGATGCAAAGACAATTTGCAGCGCCTCTTCAATTGAGGCATACTTCCACAGTGAAGAATACATACGCATGGCATATAATACAATTAGTTTAATTAAAACAACTGTAATGACAATTCTAGACAATGTTTCTACATATGAGGCTAGTTCTGCATCAAAAAATAACATCTTAAATTCAAAGCGCACAAAAAATGCCAAAAATAATGAAATCAAGATGGCTAAAATATCATATGTAACTAAAAAGAGTTGTCTTGCTTTTTTCTTCATGCTAAACCTCTAAAATATCAATGTCTACATTTTACGTTAAGTCGGTCAGATAGTCAATGAAGATTGAATAAAGTATTCTTATTGTAATCTTTCTATTTTGCGCAATGCCATAAGATCATTAAGTTAATCCACCCACTTTTCCCATAACAAAAAGTGAAATAGCTTAATCCATTCAAATATAACATTTTGAATATCTTCGCGATTTTTAAACCAATGTTCAGCATCAAACGTATCATAAGGTGTCGCATAAACGTAAATGTCGCGACCTGTTTTATTAAAAATATTCTTAAAAATCCAGCTAGCGCGCTTACTGTGATATTTAGAGGTCACAATAACGAGCTGCCGCTCAGTTGAATGGTCTCCAAAAAACGATTTTAATAATAACGCCTCATCACGCGTACTGGCAGCTTCGCCCTCAATAACAGTAATATTTGCTTCAGGTATACCTAAATCACGAAGCGCCCTAGCAGATAAATCAGCAAAGTTGGGCATAAACACACTGCGTTCTTGTAATAACTCTATACCTTTCATCTGAGATTTAACGACATAAATATGATAATCGGGCATCTCTTTTACTAAATCGTAAGCACCAAGTGTTCTATCGGGTAAACTGCCCATTAAAAGCATAATATCAGTCGATCGCTGTTTAGAAAATGAATCTGAAGCAACTAAAAATCGACCAGCTGATATCACAAGAACTACTATAAAAAATAAAAATGCTAGGGTAGCAAAAAACAATTTTTTCTTCATAAGATAATTCGTCAATATTTTTCATCCAGAGACTAATATCTCTTAAATACAATGTATCACTTGATAAGATTACAAGTTTGAATACATCTTTTCATAATAATTAACATAATCACCAGATATAACGCGCTCAATCCAACTGCGATTTTCGATATACCACTTTATTGTTTCAGCCATGCCACTCTCAAATGTATATTCGGGTTTCCAGCCAAGTTCAGTCGTAATTTTGGTATTATCTATCGCATATCTTCTATCATGTCCTGGTCTATCTTTTACATACTTGATTAAATCTTCCGATTTTCCTAAGGCATTAATGATGAGTTTTACAATTTCTATATTGGCTTTTTCGTTATTGCCGCCTATATTATAAACTTCGCCTGATTTACCTTTATGTAAAACTTTATCAATTGCCGAACAGTGATCAGAAACATGCAACCAATCTCTTATCTGCATTCCATCACCATAAACCGGCAATTTTTTTTCGCTTAGGCAATTGTTAATCATCAACGGAATCAATTTTTCAGGAAATTGATAAGGACCATAGTTATTACTACACCTCGTGATATTTACTGGCATACCAAACGTTTCATGATATGCTCTTACAATCAAGTCAGCACTTGCTTTTGAAGCCGAATATGGACTGTTCGGCATCAGAGGCATAGTTTCAACAAACATGCCTGTTTTTCCTAATGCACCATAAACCTCGTCGGTAGATACTTGTAAATATTTAACGTCTTCTTTATATTGTTTACAATACTTATCATTTGGGTTAATCTTCCAGAATTTTTTTGCAGTATCTAATAGCACTTGTGTGCCAATAATGTTGGTTGTTAAAAACACTTCTGGTTCTTCAATACTTCTATCTACATGTGATTCTGCAGCAAAATGGACGACATAATTGATTTCGTTCTCCGCAAAAATTTGCTCAATAGCTTCTCTGTCTCTAATATCAACTTTTAAAAACTGATAATTATTATTGTCTGCAACATCAGCTAAATTCTCTAAATTGCCAGCATAAGTTAATGCGTCGACGCTAATAATCCTATAATTAGGACGTTTTTGCAACATATACTTTATAAAATTGCTTCCTATAAAACCTGCTCCGCCTGTAACTAAAAGTGTTTTCATAGCACTAATCCTCCTAGCAATTTAACTCATTAATAAATCTATTCAAGGCATCTTTCCAATGTGGCATTCGCTCAAACCGAGCCTTGTCAGTGTTTTTTTGAGATAATCTTGAATTTAACGGTCGCTTTGCTTTGGTGGTATAATCAACAGTTAAAATTGGTTTTACAACCACATTAGTTTTAGTTATATCAAAAATTGATTTAGCAAAATCATACCAACTACAAAATCCGTCATTGACACCGTGATATATCCCGTATTTTTCAGTTTGAACTAAAGAAACAATAAACTTTGCCAAATCTTTAGTATAAGTTGGCGAACCAATTTGATCGCTGACAACATTTATCTCAGCTTTTGTCTTGGCTATATTTAACATCGTTTTAACAAAATTATTTCCGTTAATTCCATATAACCAAGATGTCCGAATGATAAAATGCCTTTCCACTAAGGTTTTCACCAACAATTCTCCTTGTTGCTTTGTAAGACCATAATAATTTACAGGATTTGTTTCATCTTCTTCAAGATGAGGATCTAAGCCTTTTCCATCAAAGACATAATCCGTGCTGATATATACTAATTTTGCTCCTACGATTTTTGCCGATTCAGCAATGGCTTTCGTCCCATCGACATTTACTGCTCTACACTGTTCTTTTTCATCTTCAGCACGGTCAACAGCTGTATAAGCAGCACAATGTATTATTACATCTGGATTGTTTTCTAAAATAAACCGCTTTACTTGTTCACTATTTCGAAGATCAAAGTTATCTATAGTCGGCGATATAATATCTGCTCCCAGTTGACTTAGACACTTAAAAACATCAAAACCAAGCTGACCATTTATACCTGTAACCATAAACTTCAAACTAAAATTGCTATCACTTTCACCTAAAAGAGGTGCACTTAAATCTTTCTCAGATAATATCGGCGCTTCTATCCCCCAGTCAATAGCAAATTCTTGATCGTCATAACGAATACTCCTATCGTGCTCAGGTGAATAGTATTCATCAACTTTATACTGTACCTCGACATCATCAGTAAGTGTTAAGAAACCATGAGCAAATCCTCTAGGAATTAGTAACTGCCTTTTATTCTCTTCTGATAATTCTACAGCAACCCACTTTTTATAAGTTGGTGAGCCAACTCTAATATCAACTGCAACATCTAATATTTTACCTTTGGTACATCTGACTAACTTCGTCTGAGCTTTTGGATTAATCTGAAAATGCAATCCACGTAACGTCCCCTTCTGAGCTGAAAAAGAATGATTGTCTTGAACGAAATCAATTTCTATTCCCATCTTCGTAAGTGATTTCTTAGAATATGTTTCTGTAAACCAACCACGGTGATCACCGAAAACTTTAGGCTCTATTATAATTACATCATCAAGCACTGTTCTAATAATATTCATCAAAAAACCTCGCTAATATTTAATTTTACCTTCTGTAACTTTTTTGAGATGCTCACCATAAGGAGATTTGCCGTATTTTTGGGCTGATTCTAAAAGTGTTTGTTTATCTATCCAATTATTATGATAAGCAATTTCTTCTGGAGCTGAAATTTTTATACTTTGTCTTTTTTCAATCATCTTAACAAATTCAGCTGCTTCTACCAAGCTATCCATGGTCCCTGTATCTAACCAAGCGAAACCTCTGCCTAAAAGTTTTACATTTAGACTGTCATCTTCGAGATACATTCTATTTAAATCAGTTATTTCTAGCTCTCCCCTAGCTGAAGGCATAACGCGCTTAGCAAAATCTACAACTCTGTTATCGTAAAAATATAAACCCGTGATACAATAATTAGATTTAGGTTTCTGAGGTTTTTCTTCAACCGAAAGAACTTTGCCCTCTTTATCAAACTCAACAATGCCAAAACGTTCTGGGTCATGCACATAATAACCAAATATGGTAGCCTTTCCACCTTCTACATTTTTAGTTGCTTCTTTGAGGATTCGCGTAAAACCATTACCATAATAAATGTTATCACCCAAAATCATAGCAACGTTACTGTCTCCAATAAAATCTTCACCAATAATAAACGCTTGAGCCAATCCGTCAGGAGATGGTTGTTCAGCATACTCTAATCTAATGCCAAATTGATTACCGTCTCCCAATAATTTTTTGAAATTTGGTAAATCATGTGGTGTTGATATAATGAGTATTTCCTTAATGCCAGCTAACATTAAAGTCGATAGAGGGTAATAAATCATTGGCTTGTCGTAAACAGGCAACAATTGCTTACTAGTCACCATTGTTAAAGGATAAAGTCGAGTTCCTGAGCCACCAGCTAAAATAATTCCTTTCATTTTACACCTTCCTTCTAATTAGATTAAATGCTAAATTGTAATAATATAAAAATACATCTGATTTCCTATAATATATCATAAAAAACACATTACTCATAACTACTACCAATAAAACTAAAATATAAAATGGAACGCCTTTAAAAAACACGTTTAAAAGAAAGTTGATAATTATTATATTTAATAGCAAGACTAAAGTTACAGATAAGTAGCGAGTAAAATATAAATATACTGGTTTTTCAAACCATCTTTTGTACAAGACATATGGCTCAACCCAAATTGAAGTTGTAACCATACTAGTAAAAGTGCCTAGAAATATTCCTAGAGCTCCTAATCTCGATGCAAAAAATAGTGATGCTAATATATTAATTAGCGCTTCAATAATAGGCTTATATCTAGTATTGTAAAATAATCCTCGTGCTTGACAAAATGTTCCAGCTGATTGTCTCATACCAGAAATATAAAAATTAATAACTATCATTACAATAAAAATATTATCCATTACATATTTTTGACCTAACCATAAAAAAATGAAAGGATTAAGCAAAAAATATAAACAGATTGTTGCGAAACCATACAACCAAAAATTCAAGAAGAAAACCTTGTTGAAAACATCATAAGCTTTATCGCTATTTTCCGTAGCGCTTAAATTTCCAATACTTCCAAGCATAGCAGTAAAAATTTGATTTAAAGGTGCGATAATATAATTAATGATCATTACATAATTTGAGTAAATTCCTATAAAAGTAACGTTAGTAAATAACGAGAGCAACAAATTGTCTGTTCCAAAAACAACTACAGAGCCAATTTTGTGTGAGAAAATTGCCATAATCCTTGAATAAATCACTCTTTTTTCAGAGTTTTGTATCAAGCTTACTTTTTTTCTGTCAATAAAATCATACTTTTTATTTGCTTTGAGAGAAATAGCAATATTAGCCGTTATTGTTATAACTATATTGACAATTAAGTATAAAATATATCTTCTAAATAATAACAATAATATTATTTGTATAGAGTGCTTTATAATATTAAAAACTAAATCGTATACGGAGTTTATATAACTCTTCTGATCTGCAATAAACAAAGAGCGTTTATAAGAAAATAAATAACTGATAACTAAATTGATTAGCATCAATAGATAAAACAATTCGACATTAGGGATGTAAGTGTTTGATTTTATTAATAGATCTATAAAAGGCAAAAAAACAATACCTAATATAAGTATAGTTATCGCAACAAATTTGTATAGTTTTGCATAAAAATAAAGCAACTTGTTTATTATCTGATATTCTTTTTTTGCAAACGGTGTATACATGAAATATGTAACTGCTGGACCAATACCCAATTCAACCAAAGATAGCATCATAAAAACATCTGAAAACAAACTATTAATACCCAAAAATTCTACTCCTAATGTTTTTATGAATACCGTCCTTGACACAAAAGCTAAAATTGAAGATAATAGCGTTTGCATTATAGCTAAGCTTGAATTATAAAAAGTTTGTTTTATTCTCATTTGTAATACCTTGACCAAAAAAATCCTAATGATTTATATTTACGCCAATAATTATACAACCAATTTTTAATATGGTACGGTGCCCTCATGATTTTCTTATATAAGGGTCTATTAATTTTAATAGTAGAATACTCTCCTCTTACTGAATAATCAATGTTTATCCCATGCTTTTTAAATAATGGATCAACGTCTTGCGTAACCCATTTACCACGAAATACTCCCATTCCATTTACATTAAACCCATAATTTATAATTCTATAATTGCTTTTGTTCGAACAAGAATAAAATTCTTTATGAACACCAAAACTTCTTACATTACCAAAAACTTCCCACTCCCATGGGGTTTCATGTGGCATAATGAAAGACATAAGTTCTTTAGTTCTCCACAAAGAAGCTTGTAAATTAAACCTATAGTCAGCAATTCGTGGCCTTTTTACGAATCCTTCGTATTTCACCGATTCTATATTATTTAAATCTTCTACTACTTCGAAAGAAAATACTGCAATGTTTACATCAGATTTCATCCACCTTATACAATTGTCAATTTTTTTTTGATTCACATATTCCCTTAAAAAAAAGTCATCCAATAGAATTATAACGAACTCAGTTTCTATTCTTACTAAGTGTTCAATAATTCTCTTCCCCCAAGGGACTTTTTCCCCTTGAGTATAAAGATTAAACGTCTTAATGTTTAACCCAGGATAACTGTAATCCTTGCTCTCTGTATTCAAAACTATTTCGTATGGACAACTCCCCCAATAATTATAAAACAATTTAAAAAAAGGATCCCATAAATCACTATAGTTATCACAACTATTTACCAAAATTGTACATTTTTTATCTATCATTTATTTACCTAATCTCCTAATCCTATATAACACTTTTAATAAAAATGGGAACTTCAAGTAAATATAAAGCAGTAATTTATTCTTACTACTTAATAAGGAATAATTCGACTCTACAAATTCAATATGCGCTGAAATATACTTATCTATTTCATTGTTAGTTAATGCTCCGACACAAAATAATCGAGCCTTTATATCATATGCTATTACTGCTTTAGCAAAATTGTTCAACTCATATTGAAAAAGTGTGTCAAATTGATGCTCCTTTAATAACTTTAAACGTTTTTCAAACATAGGTAGCTCATCGGTAATACTTTTTTTATTAAATCCCATTGTTATAGTACTACCACTCCTATTTACTAGATAATTATATTTGATATGATTAGTGCATACGCATTTATTAACTCTAAATAAAACTTCTGCTGTAAATACTATATCCTCATAAATTTTCCCTTCGACAAACCGAATATTATCTAATAATTCTCTTTTATATAATTTGTTCCATGGAGCAATAGGTATGGAATAGTTCTTATTAAGCAACAAAAGTGATTTAAGTGCTTCAAACCGATTGAATACATGTAGTGAATCAACAAAATATTCAGAGACAACTACATCTTCATATTCATCTACTTCTCTATAACTACACATAGCAATATCTGCATCATATTCATTAATTGCACCGAATAAAACTTCATACATATCTGAGTCTATCCAATCATCGGAATCGACAAACCCAATATATTGACCTTTACAACAATCTAAGCCAGTATTTCGAGCAGATGATACACCTGCATTCTCTTTATGGATTACAGTAACTCTATTATCATTATCCTTATATCTATTACATATTTCTAAACTACTATCTTTAGACCCATCGTTAACCAAAATGAGTTCAATATTATCAAAACTTTGATTTAGTATTGACTTAATACATCGTTCTAAATATTTTTCAACATTATAAACCGGTACAATCACACTTATCAACGGGGGATTAAACATAAATTCCTCCTATTCTTCTATAATATAATCAACTAAATATTCATTAACGATCAAAAAACTATTCACACTAATTGTTTTAAAAACAGAGATTCAGATATTGCGTTTTCCCAATAAAAGTCGTGTTTAATATCCTTTATTTTTTCTTTCTCTATTTTTATTTGAGAAAGGGAAAAGCTGTTTATTATATCTGGCCAATCCGATAAAAACGCAACATAACCTACTCCGTATTTATTTTGAACAGCAACAGTCTCACGCACAGGAGTAGAAAGGAAAGGTATTCCAGCTGTTAAATAAAAAGAGAGTTTTGTAGGATACGCCAAATTGTAATACAGCAATGTTTCATCATATGGAATTATACCTACATCACAACTCGCAACTATAGAATGGGCCTTTTCTTCCGGAAATGATCCCAAATATGAAACGTTTTCACCTACTATTTCATTGTTAATCCACTCTCCAGAACTTCCGAGCAAGTATAACTGTACTTCTTTATTTTTCAAAAAAATATTTATCATCTCTTCAATATTTCTTCCTTTATTAAGAGTTCCACAATACACATACTTTATTTTGTTATTATAAGCGGGCACACAATTAGCTTTCAAAGTGTTGCTTTTAATCCCACCATTTATTATCACATCTGTATTTTCAAACGGAATACAATATTTTTCTGCCGCATATTTTCTCATCGACTGTGATGCAAAAATATATTTTACACCCAACGAGAAAAATTTCTCTTCAAAATATTTATACGTCTTCATTTTATCAAAATTAATGCTCAATGCTTGACATTGCTCATATTTTAAATCAGATATATCAAATATTATTTCATTTTTCAAACTTGCATTTTTGACCAAAAGAATAAATATTTTGCTCAACCACCTCCCAACTAAAGAAGTGTTGAAAAGCGGTACACCTACAGTAACATATTGAAATATAATCGTTTTCTTTCTTGAAATAATAAGCAATTTCAAAACCTTTATAATATTATAATACCGATTGTTTGATAGTATAATTTCTTGCATATCACAAATATTTTCTCTCAGCCACCTCATTATAGCTAGATTTCTTGCTAACCCACCCTCATTTATATTTCTATTTTCATATAATAATTTATTATTCTCATTAACATACAAGACTTTCTTAAACATCTTAACCCTCACCACTATGACTTAAAGATTTTTTGGTATACTATATTTTTTTACTTATTATTAATACCAAAATATTCATACGACTAAAATCAATCAAAAATAAGTCGTTGCATATTTGACTAATTAATAATTAAATACCATTAATTACTTTCATAATCAGAAAAATCGCCCTTAATACCACAATATAATCCCTTGAAAATAACCCTAAAATTACTCAACCTATTTGGCTCAAAAAAAAGAACTTGTAATAAAAAGCCAAGATAAAATATAGTTTTTTTTATGCAAAAAAAAGTCTCTTTTAAAAAATAGGATTTCAATATATAAATATGATTTCTAGAGATAAAGAATTTTCGAACTCTAGAATGAATATTGAGTCTAATTCTCCATCCTAAAATATTTATAAACCTATTCTCACCTATTTGATGCTCCATAGTAGCATAATTGCATTGAATAATTTTATATTTTTTTGAGGCAACTTTTAAACAAAAATCAAAATCCACCGAATCAATAAACAGCTTATTTTCGTATCCTCCGACCTCTATCAGACATTCAATATTTACTAAATTACCGGAAGTAATAACGCACTTTTTTTTAGTATATCTTTCAACTATATTTCTATCTATACTGGGATTAATGCACAGACAAGCCAATTTATCTTTATAACCCGAATCTAATAGTGCATATACATCTACTAATTCTTTCACAGCACCTTCATTCAAAATGCTGTCTTGATCCATAGTCAATATCCACTTGAATCCATGATCTCTAGCAAATTGAGCTCCTCTATTTAATGCAAATGATAATCCTAAGTTCTTATCATTCTTAATAACTTTTACACCATTCAAATTCAAATCATTAATAATATCTAAAGTTTTATCTGTCGAAGCATTGTCAACAACAAGTATATGATTAACATTATCTATTAACGCAAGCAATGATTCTGCAATTATCTTTTCACCATTAAAAGTAACCACTACTGCGCACATATCATCCAAACTGATTTTATTGTAAATTTCCATAGTATCCTCGAATCAATTAAACTACCAATCTGAAATTTGATATTATAAAATATAATAAAAATAGATTCAAAATATTTTTATCTCTAAGGCTCAAGCCTCTTTTTGAACTACTTGCTATAATTATTAGCCCCAATATACTTGACAAAAACAGATCTACAACCCTGTATATGATCGCGACATTTATAAATCCAATATATAGTGTTAAGCCAATCAAAAACATAATCAAAAAATCATTATATAGTGTATTTGATTTTGCTCTTTTAGAAAAAACAAAAACTACAACAATCAAAACAATTATACGTATCAACGAACTTGCTTGATTAACAATAACTTCGTTTTTAAGATAAGGATGAAATCTGTGAAATAAAACCGGAATTGCTAATAAATATTTTAAAACTATAGAGAAAATAACATTACTATAGCCTAAGAAAACGACTGGCAATAGTAAGACTATCCATAATTTAATAACACCTCTATCTAACTGAGAACCCAGTTTTATTAGCGGCAAAGAGAGAATTACTATCAACAAAGAATTGTGCATAAACACACTTGTCAACATTATTATCCAAGAAATCCTAATTCCTCTCTTCATCAATGTATATCCGTAAAGAAATAAACCATAAGATAACCCTGCTCTTATTGCAATAAAAACATGCATAAATCCAAAAGTTAGCACATATATAATAAGCGGATAAAATACATCTACTTTTAAACGTTTAATATAGCCTTTTTCCTTTAAATAACGTTTTATTTGATTAATACTACAAACTATCAAAACTAAATTCAAAAATGCTACTATAAACAAAAAACCTCTTGCATTCATTTTCAATAAAAATTTAATTAATAATGCCAATAATATAAAACCGGGTTCCATATAAGATATTTCATAAATAGAACCTGCACTCTTTACTATATTTTCATAAAACTCAATGTAAGCTAATGTATCCGGTATGTTCTCGCTACGACTAGCAGCAACAAACGCTACAAGCAAAACATACAACACCGTAATAACCTTAGTAGCTCCCTTTAGATTTCTAGATATTAACCATGCTATTAAACTAATAAACAGTATTAAAGCATATTCCATCTGACTCTCCTGTTAATTCATTATTTATTATCAACATAAAAATTGTTTTTAATATATTTAAGAGAATTTGAAATATATTTTGATTTTTTTTTAATTCCAATTAAGCTAGTAACACTACTATCTTTATGAATAATTTCTATATTGGAATCATAATAACATTTCTTTCCAAAAAATAATACTTTTTCAGCAATATATGATTCTTCACTATACAAAAAAGGTTCGTATCTATTGCCACTAATTAGCTTAATCAATTTATCTCTCAGTAAAAAAAAACATCCATGGCATGAATATACATACATACTATCTTGTTTTTCTTTTCTAAAAAACATCCCTTTTATGATAGCAAATCTATGGTATAAATAAGCAAGAAAAGGTACCCTGTGAATCCAAATCAATCTATTTATTTTTGATAATTCTATACGATCTACATAATGAGGATTATCATATGACTTCTTTTGAGCTGAGTACACCGATGGGCCAATACACCAAATATCATCTGAATAATCATTCGAAAGAAAACACTCAAAAAACTTTTCGTCTTCAATTACAATATCAGTATTGCTTATTACGCTCCACTTCGGAATCTCTAAATACTGCTTAATTTCATTAAATCCATAAAAAGTTCCGTTCAGATATCCTAAATTTTCACATGGACAAAAAAAATCAATATGTAAATCTAATAAATCAAATTTACTTTTAAAATTTTCATAACTGATTGAATGTAATTCATTAACAACTATCACGAGATTTATATAACTAGACACTGTCTGCCGATTGATACAACAAGCATAATCATATACTTCATCTTCGTTTTTATACACAACAACGAAAATGAATAATTTATATTTTTGCCTTTCCTTTAGACATTTTTCCAAACAATCCTCCTAACATAATCCGTATACGACAAAATTATTCTTAAAACTTTATCCGATACATTAGGCATACTGTAATCAGTTACTGACCTCAGTGTATCCTTTTGCTGCGTTTCTAATACTTTAACACCTTGAAGTATGCGTTCTTTTTTTAAGCCAACCATCATTACCGAAGCTTCTTCCATTGCTTCGGGTCTTTCGTGCGCTTGTCTTATATTAAGCGCTCTGAAGCCAATTATTGAAGATTCTTCACTAATTGTGCCACTATCACTTAATACTATTTTAGCATTTTTTTGCAGTTTTATATAGTCATTAAAGCCTAGCGGTTTCATAGTTTTTATCAATGGATTAAACACTACGCCTTTTGCTTCAATCATCTTACGCGTTCTAGGGTGTGTACTGACAATCAAAGGTAATTGATAAATTTCTGCAATTGTATTAAGGCTATCTACTAAATCTAAAAAGTTTTGCTCAGATGCGATATTTTCTTCTCGATGGGCTGATACAACAAAGTATTCACTTGCTTTTAAGCCTAGCCTATTTAACACGTCTGAGTTTTCAATGTCTTGTTTTCTAGAATTAATAACCTCAAACATCGGGCTACCGGTTTTAATAATTCTATCTGCTGGCAAGCCTTCTCTTAATAGATATTCTCTAGCAATATCACTATACGTTAAATTGATATCTGCAATATGATCAACAATTTTTCTGTTCGTTTCTTCAGGTACTCTTTGATCAAAACATCTATTACCTGCTTCCATATGAAAAATTGGAACATGTCTGCGTTTAGCAGCAATTGCACATAAACAACTATTGGTGTCACCCAACACTAAGAAGGCCTCTGGCCTAACTTCATCTAGAATTGGATCAATTTTAACAAGTATATTGCCAATCGTTTCTACCACCGTACCTGTTGCTGCATTTAAAAAATAATCTGGCTTTTTTAAATTAAAATCTTTAAAAAAAACTTCATTTAATTCGTAATCATAATTTTGTCCCGTATGTACCAGTATATGGTCAATTGCTTCTGACTGTTCTAATTTGTTAATAACAGCAGAAAGTCGAATGATTTCGGGGCGCGTACCGACAACTGTCATTACCTTTAGCTTTTTCATCAATTATACCTCCAAATGATATGTATCAGGTTTTTCAGGATCAAATTGTTCATTTGCCCACATGACCGTAACAAGATCTTCTGTTTCAGACAAATTAATGATATTGTGAGTATAGCCAGGCAACATTTGCACCGCCTCTATTTTATCACCTGATACTTCAAATTCTATTACTTCGTTGCTGCCAACTTTACGTTCTTGAATAAGACCATGACCAGATACAACAATAAAAAATTCCCATTTGCTATTATGCCAATGTTCGCCTTTTTTGATGCCTGGCTTACTAACATTAACCGACACTTGCCCACAATTAATAAATTTAATTAGCTCTGTAAAACTGCCACGATTGTCAATATTCATTTTCAAAGGAAAACTAATCTTTTCTTTTGGCAAGTAAGACAAATAGGTTGAATATAGTTTTTTCTGAAAAGAATTAGCTGGTATTTCTGGTATAATTAAATTATTCGGCTGCTTTCTAAATAACGTTAATAAGTCGGCAATTTCACCTAACGTAATAGTATGTGTTGTTGGTACATAACAGTATTTACCAGTATCACTTGCTAGCGGTTTTACGCCGTCGTATTCGCAATGGTGTGCATTGCCCTCTAAAGCATCAAACATTTCTTCAATTAAATCATCAATATATAAAAGCTCTAGTTCTGTTTCTCTATCATTTATCTGAATGGGCAAATCATTTGCAGTATTATTGCAAAATGTAGCTACGACACTATTGTAATTGGGTTTACACCACTTGCCAAATAAATTTGGAAAACGATAGACCAACACGCTAGCATTATTTTCTTTAGCATAATTAAAAAATAATTCTTCGCCCGCCAACTTTGACTTACCATAGTCTGATTCGCCATAACGACCGATTAAGGTTGCCTGAATAGACGAGGCAAGCATTACAGGAGCGGTGTTGTTATATTTTTTTAAGGTATCTAATAGCGTAGACGCAAAACCGAAATTACCTGCCATAAACTCTGTATTGTTTTTAGGGCGGTTTACCCCTGCTAAGTTAAACACAAAATCTGTCTGTTTACAGTATGTATCAAGCAATTTGCTATCTGTATCAATATCATATTCGAAAATAGCTTCAATATTGATATTTCTCGTTCTATTTTTGCCGTCTTTGATATTATACAGATTTGCAACTAGGTTTTTTCCGACAAACCCCTTTGCACCCGTGACTAATATTTTCATCTTTTATGCCAACTTTCTAATTGTTCTTTAACATAATCAAGTTGAAGTAGCTTTTCTTTTATCTGTTTAACATTTAGCCTTTCTGTATTGTGCGAATTGTATTCTTTTTCTAACGATAGTTGTTCGCTACCGTCGACGAAGTATTTGTCATAGTTTAAATCGCGCTTATCAGCAGGCACACGATAAAATCCACCCATATCTTTAGCCACAACATTTTCTTCTTTTGTAAGCAGTGTTTCATATAATTTTTCACCATGCCGCGTACCAATAATCTTTATTTCGTTGTCAGCCTCGAATAATTCTTTAAGTGCTTGTGCTAAATCGCCGATAGTCGAAGCAGGTGATTTTTGAACCATAATATCACCTGCTTCGGCATTTTGATAAGCAAATACAACCAATTCGACAGCCTCTTCTAAGCTCATCAAAAAACGTGTCATGTTTGGATCTGTTACTGTTAAGGCTTGACCACTTTTAATTTGATCAATAAAAAGTGGAATAACTGATCCACGCGATGCCATGACATTACCATACCTTGTGCCACATATCAATGTCTTTTCAGCGTCGACAATCTTAGATTTTGCAACAAACACTTTTTCCATCATCGCCTTAGAAATGCCCATTGCATTAATTGGGTAAGCGGCTTTGTCTGTCGACAGACATATTATTTTTTTAACACCCATATCAATTGCTGCTGTCAATACATTATCTGTGCCTATTACATTGGTTTTTACCGCTTCAAGCGGGAAAAATTCACAAGACGGCACTTGTTTAAGTGCGGCGGCATGAAATACATAATCGACATCATGCATAGCGCTCTTTATGCTGGCAATATCTCTGACATCACCAATATAAAACTTCAACTTATCGTTTTTAAAGTATTTTCTCATATCGTCTTGCTTTTTTTCATCGCGCGAAAAAATACGAATTTCTTTTATTTCGCTATTGAGAAAACGTTTCATTACAGCATTACCAAAGGAGCCTGTCCCACCTGTGATTAATAGTGTTTTGTTTTTGAACATAAAATTATACCTCTTTTGTTTATCTAAAATGTCGCATTATTATTTCATAAGATGTGCGAGCACTGAAGTGTTTTTCTAAATAGCGTCTTGACTTTATTCCCATAGTCGATCGTAATGTAGGATCTTTTAATCTTTTTACCAATTTATTAAATGTCACAACATCGACACTTTCACACCAAAAACCAAATCCTCCGTTTTCAATAATATCACCTATGTCCGTGTATTTGTCAGTGGCAGCTAAAACAGGCATGGATGCCTGCATATACGAAAGTAATCTAGAGGGAAAATTAGGTATCGTAAATCTGAAATCCAAAAATATCAATCCGACATCACAACTATTCACTAGAATTTCATATTCATTACTAGGCAAAACATCCAATAATTTAGCGTTACTAGGTTTCTCATAGTCAAAAAAGTGCTTTATTTTTTTGTACTCCGTGCCTGAACCAACGATCAAAAAATAACTATCTTCATTATTTTCGTTTTCACTTATACACTTTATTAAAAAATCAACCCCTTGTGGTTTTCCAAGGTTTCCTCCATAAATAAAAATTGTTTTATCTTTCGGCAACTTAAACTTCTCTCTGATTTTTAACTTTTGCTCAAAAGACATATTAATATATGACGGTTCCAAACTGTTTGGACAAACTTCAACAGCGTTCTTTTCAACTCCCAAATTGTTCTCTAACACATACCTGACATTAGCTTCAGACATACATCCTATATAATCAGAAACCTTATATAATTGTTTTTCTTTTCTTCTAAAATAATTAAAAACAATTCTTGATAAACCCTCTTTTTTTAGCACGCCCATATCTACTGCGTTTTGAGGAAAAATGTCTTTTAATAACAAATAGGTTTTAGCATTATCTCTCATCTTTACAAACTCCACCGCTTTTTGCAAAGTAACGGGGGGGGTTGAATATAAAACTAAATCAAATTTCACGTTATCGAAGTACTTATTTATCGCCGTTTTAAACTTCGGTGCAAGTGTTATAGTAGAAATACCCTTTTCAATTAAATTTGTTTTTTGAATATTTCCGATTCGTAGTTTTAATATCCTTGTTTTATTATTATTAATTAAGCAAGTAGCCATTTTTTTTCTTTTTTCGGTAGGTGAAATCACGTATAGATTATTCCCTGCTTTAACAAATTCACGCATTAAATCTGTATATATACCCTTTTCTGAAATAGTTGAAAAATCTAGTAAAGTTAAAAACAAAACGTTCATTTATTATATCTCCGTGTCAACACCTCGCCATTTCAAAGCAAAAAACATCTGCCCTTTTGTTAATAATGAAACGGCTTAAAACTAAATTGTTGAAATTCTTCACCAACGTTTATAATAACCACACAAATTGTAAAAACTTTTTTATTTATAATTTATACACTAATTATTATATCCGCTCAATTTAAAATTCATCCCCAAATAGCACTTTTTTCAAATCTCTTAAATCAACTACTTTGTAATCTTCTTTTTTATCTTTAAAATACTCTCTGCTACTATGAACACCGTCTCTTAGAAGTCGCACTGTTTTAATTGGGTATATTGCACCTATATAAAAATCCTTTTCTGGGTTATCACCTACATAAACCATCTCGTCAAATTTCAAATCAAATCTATCTCGCATAAGTTCAAACGCCTTCGGATGAGGTTTCCAATACTGCCTACCAAATTCATCTGTAACAATTATTTCATCAAAATACCGCTCTGCTTGTATAGCCTTTAATTTCTGCCTCTGAGCGATAGCATATCCGTCGGTAATAATACCAACTTTCATTCGCAATCTTTTTAACTCTAACAGACATGGCAAAACATCATTATAAAAATTTATATCAGGTAAATGCCCTCTATACGCCTTAACTAAATCAATTATCATTTCTTCTGAATAATCTATTGAATATTTATCGTATAACCTGTTAAAAACATTAGAAAAACTTACTTTCGAAAGAACCATTAAATCGTCAAACACTTTTTCTTTAATTATAGAATATTTTTTTTCTATGACCTTAGATATATAACGATATCCACTTTTTATGTATTCGTTTTCAGATATTAGTGTATCATCTAAATCAAAAACTACAGCTTTTACCATTGAATAATCTCTCCGTTTTCGTCAATAGCAATACTATTATCAAACCTAAAAAACGAAATGTTTTCGCGATAGTCTTCATTATACTCTAGTTTTTCTCCCATTAACAAACGATATAAATTCTCACAAGAATCTGCCCCGCTCTGTATACTCATTGGCGCACCACCTCCAAATCGAGGGTTAATCTCAATATATTCAATGCCTTTTTTTGTTTTCTTCAGTTGTACAGTAATATGACCAATCGGCTTTAGCACAGCAACAAGACGTTTTATATCATTAATGATTTCAATATCTTTAACTATTTTACCTTTTGAAATTTCACCTCCTCTTGTCGCAATTCTTAATCTTGGAACCGCAGTAATTAAAATGCTATCAAAATCCAAAAATACATCGACAGAAAACTCATCACCTTCAATATAATCTTGGACTATCGGCTCTTTTATTAAAGATCTATAAATTCTTAATTCTTCAAAACTATTAACTTTAAATACATTAACGCTAGAACTGCCTGATTTTGGTTTTATGAACAAAGGATACCTTAATTTTCCCGCGTTTAATTCACTTTTAGAATACATCTTAGGAACTTTAAAACCATTTTCTTCAAGAAATTTTTGCGTACTTATTTTATCTCTACAAATGGAAACAACTTTGAAACTTGATACCAAAACTTTAGCACCTGTTGCTGCTTCAATTTTTTCTTTTTCTTTTGCTAAAAGAAGCAAATCTGTATCAATTGTCGGTATAACAAGTTTAATGTCTTCCTTTTTGCAAACTCTAATTATTTCATCAATATAATTTTCTTCATGTATCCTTGGTAATAATACTTTTTTATCTGCAAAATAAGTTGCTGGAGCAGTCATTACGCAATCTCCCGCAATAACATTTCCTGAAATGTTTAATTTGTTTACCGCATTCTGGAAACTCTGAACAAGTTCTACTCTTCTGCCCGTACTTAATAATAAAACATTATATTTTGTCATTTTTATCATTACATCCTTCGAAATATTCCATCGTTTCTGATGTTTCTGAACTAATTCCTTCTTTAATTGCAATTTTTCTTATTGTTAATAAAATTATTTTTAAATCACCTATTAAACTCACGCTATTAATATATTTAACATCTAAATCAAATTTTTCTTCCCAACTAATTGCGTTGCGCCCATTTACTTGAGCCAAACCAGTAAGACCAGGACTTACTAAATGCCGCTTTCTCTGATGGTTATTATACAACGGCAAATACTGAACCAACAGTGGTCGTGGACCTACGATGCTCATTTCCCCTTTTAGTATATTGAACAATTCGGGTAATTCATCTAACGAAGTTGCTCTTAACATTTTTCCAAATTTGGTCAACCTATCGGAATCAGATAACAATTCTCCGTTTTCATCCCTTTGATTGGTCATAGTTCTAAATTTATACAATGTAAAAACTTTTTCATTTAACCCTGGTCTTTTTTGTTTAAATAAAACCGGGCTACCAAGTTTTATTCTCACCAAAATAGCAACCACTATTAAAACTGGGCTCAATATAATAATTGCTGATAGCGATAAAATTACATCAATGGGTCTCTTGAAGAAACGTTGATAGGTACCCTTTTCCCAATGATAATTTTTACACATACTTACACCATTTACCAGTTATTTCCACAACGCCTTTATTATTTTACACACCCTTGCAAGATCATAGTCTGTCATTTTTGTATCTGACGGTAAACAAACCCCATTATTAAAGAGTTTTTCACTAACTTTTCCGCCAATGTAATCGTAATTACTAAAAAACGGCTGCAAATGCATTGGCTTCCAAACTGGTCTAGCTTCTATGTTCTCTCGCTCTAATGCTTGCATAACATCTAACGGTCTAACTTTATCATTAAGTGTTATTACACTTAACCAATAATTAGGTGTGTTCCAGTCATTTATTGGCATAAATTTTACACCATCTAATTGCTCTAATTCACTTCTGTAGTAATCAAATATATATTTCTTTTTTGCTACTCTTTTCTCTAATACTTTTAACTGTCCTCTACCAATGCCTGCCACAACATTACTCATGCGGTAATTATAACCCAATTCACTGTGTTGATAATGCCGCGCTTGATCGCGACTTTGTGTCGACCAGAACCTAACTTTTTTTATGCGTTCTTCATCATTGGAAACAAGCATACCACCACCTGAAGTTGTAATAATTTTATTACCATTGAAACTAAAAACACCGTATTTCCCAAATGTGCCCGTATGTTTGCTTTTATAATAAGCACCTAAAGACTCGGCAGCATCTTCAATAACAGGAACATTATATTTATTACATATTGTCATAATTGGATCCATGTCCGCTGATAATCCGTATAAATGAACCACCAATACAGCCTTGACTTTATCACCGTACTTATCTAAAGCAGCTTGTAAAGCGGTTGGGTCAATGTTCCAAGTTTTATGATCGCTATCTATAAAAACTGGAGTTGCATTTTGATAAATTATTGGATTGGCAGTGGCCGAAAATGTGAGACTAGGACATAATACAATATCACCTTTGCCTACTCCAACTGCTTTCAATGCTAAATGAATAGCACTTGTGCCTGAAACTAAAGCAGCAGCATATTTCGAACCAACTTTATTAGCTAATTCCGTTTCAAATGCATCTACATTTGGGCCAAGTGGAGCAACCCAATTAGACTCAAATGCTTCTTTAATAAATTGCATTTCATAGCCTTCATTACTCATATGTGGCGAAGCAAGCCAAATTTTTAAAGTTTCCATCATTTTACCTCATTATACCTTTAATTACTAGATAACTCCGTAACTCTAACCGAATATATATATGTCATTACGAAAACTACTGCCGTAACACTAATTATCGAGTCATTTATAACCCCCGTAATTACTCCCCCCACAATCGCCAATTTTACAAAATAGTCTTTTCTTATGAAGCCTAACATAATAATAATCACAATTGCAACTAACCCAACTAATCCAAAATTAATCGCAATTTGCAAATAAAAATTATGTGCTTTATCCACAATTATTCGATGATCATCCATTAAACGCCATTTGTCTAATAAATCAATTTGAGGATATATCAAAGCAAACGAATCTGCGCCGTAACCACAAAATGGACTTTTAATAACTTTTGGAATTGACCTATTCCATATATACCCTCTACTTGATAATGCTCTCTCATTATCAATTAGATCTATCTTATCAACAATATCATTACCAAAAACCGGACGTTTTAATATCGAAAAATACCCATTTTGGGGAAAATAATCAAACTTCATAACAGTATATAATTCATCTGTATAAGAATAAACTACCTCTACAACTCTTGTTTTAAAATCTAACCTTACGTACCCTCTATTTGGTAATTCATTAAGCTTTATTAAGTACCCCGTTTCCTCAATTTCGCCTTCATAAATATTACCATTAGCATCTTCCACCTCAATTAAATCTTTTTTAGGCCTCACAATAATTGTTTTTTCATCTTTTGTAGTAATAATAATTTTCTCTTGATTAGCATATGCGCTTTTAAAACAAGTATAAGAGTAATCTTCCATAAAAAAATTTCTAATTTTATTAATTTGTTTATGAGAAAATGGTGAAATAATATTTAAAAGAATCACTACCACAAGTGCAATTGGTACGCCTATTTTAACTACCTTACTTACTTTTAATTTTATCGCTAATAAAATAGCGTAAATCAGTATTATTATAATTACTGCAACTAAACCTGAGGTTGATCTTGATCCAATAAGTGATATAATAAGCGATACGCCAATTACACCATAAACCACACGCCAAATATTGTTTTTAGCTTCTTTTATCATATAAAAGACCAGTGGCAAGGTAACAGCGACAAAGCTGCCGACGTAGTTGGGGTTATAGAGAGTAGTGTAAGAAGTCCCCTCTGGCATTGTAAAGCTTAATTGGCTACCCATTTGTGAATATAATTTACCAAGCATTAGCATTTTAGCAAATTCGGTTTTGAAAAAATCCATTTTAAAAAACTGAAATGCGCCAATTATACCAACGACGCCGGCTGATAGCACGATGCCTTTGATTAATGTTGTATTGTGTTCTTTACAATTGGCAAAACTATGTACGGCATAGGCTGCCATGCAATAACTTAGCCAACTTAGTGTGCCTTCATAGCGATCAATATAACCAAACCATGCCACGTTTTTGTATTCTGAAAATACAAACGATAATATAATAGCAACCGCAAAGGCAATAAGCGCCCACACTTGCTTGGTCGGTTTAAAGCTAATTTTATATTTGAACTTAAAGACTAGCGCACTAACAAAAAAGATAATTGCACCCACCCAAAGCCAAACGGCTTTATAATAGGCGAAAAAATCATACATTTTATCAGTTAAGTACAAGTCTTGCATTTGTACTGGCACGCCGACTTGTTTGATATGAACAATTAGCGGCAGTACAAATAGCCATACAGCGATGGCGCGAATAAAAAACGTTCTGGCAGTACTTTCGCTGACGCCTGTTAATGCGCGATATTTATTTTTTGGTTTTTTTACGCGAGTTTTTTTGCTCATTTTTACCTCAATAGTATGTTAATAGTTAAACCCAAGATTTCTCCACATTGGTCGAAATGACATGATGTGTGAGATTTCTCGATGTTGCTCGAAATGACAGTGTGAGTGAGATTTCTGACGACACGCAATTTGGCTGTCTGATCAATTTTTATTCTCTAATTTCTAAACTTTCTAAGTCTTTTTTAAAACCGACAAATCATTTGTGATTATCTCCCAAATCAAAATCATTTTAATACCGTCATTGACAGATTTTGCTGTTTTTCATAGATTTTAATTCCACTATTTATAACTTGTTTATATAGATCTGAATCTGTTTCAATATGCGCGCTATCAAATAAATCTATGTCTGTTTCTAGTATTGTAATTAAACTGTCAAGTAAGCCGACAAAATTAAGCCCTTTTAACTGTCCACCACTATCTATCATAATATCTATATCACTTTTATTGGTTTGCTCACCTTTAGCATAAGAACCAAATAAATAGGCTTTTTTTACGCCGTAGCGTTTTAGTGCTGGCGTTATTTTTTCTTTTATTTGTTCTACTGTGTAAAGCATGTTAAGCTCCTTAGGGCTCTGCTGACTGCTAACCCTTAAAACCAAAACCCGAGATTTCTCAACTACACTCGAAATGACAGGGTAAGTGAGATTGCTCGACGCTCGCTCGAAATGACAACCGCCTATTTGTCATCTCGACTGAAGCGTCAGCGAAATGGAGAGAGCTCGCCTTTTAAACCCGAGATTTCTCGACGCTGCTCGAAATGACAGGGTAAGTGAGATTGCTCGACGCTCGCTCGAAATGACAACCGCATTATGTGTTACGTTGCTCATCTAACCACTTTTGACAATTTTTGCTTAACAGTGGTATATCATCATTTATAGTGTGCCAGATTATTCTTGTGTCTATTGCGCCATAGTTGTGCGCAAATATATTACGCATACCCCTAATGCTACGCCATGGGACATTGTCTTTCTTCATACAATAATTGCCTTTCGTTTTTCAAATTGTGTTTAAATTTTTTGTGTATAGCATCACCATTGCGATAGTCTAATGATTCAGCAGTTAAAAGATCAACTTGCTTATCTAATAGCTTAGATAAATCTTCTTGTAAGCCACACAATTCGAATAAACTTTTTAATTTGCCTTTTTCTATCAATATATCTATATCACTTTTATTGGTTTGCTCACCTTTAGCGTACGAACCAAATAAATAGGCTTTTTTTACGCCGTAGCGTTTTAGTGCTGGCGTTATTTTTTCTTTTATTTGTTCTACTGTGTAAAACATGTTAAGCTCCTTAGGGCTCTGCAACTGCTAAATCCTTAAAACCAACCCGAGATTTCTCGACGCTGCTCGAAATGACAACTTGACCGAATAGTTGCTTTTATTAAAAGCTAAACCTTATAAAGTAATGTCTAGTTTTCGCATCATATAAAAAATATCGCAACACTCCAACCGAGGCATCAGACCAAGACATTAGTACTTGTTCTTTATAACAGCTTTCTTGGCCTATATAGTTAATTATATTCCTATATTCAGATAATATAAATTGATTATTACGAGATAAAATTAAGTCTCTATCAAACCCATTGATCCAATTGGTTAACTCATCGTTTCCTTTTCTTAGCTCATCACGCACAATATCAATAATAATTATGTTGCCACTTTCAATTTTTTCTTGTAATTGTTTCCAAAATTTTTCAGCAAAATCAAAAGGATAATAGGTTTTATAGGGTGTTAAAATAGAGTTTGTGTCAATTAAAAAAGTTTTATTAGTTCTACTCATTATTTAACACCCGCTTGCTCGATTAAAGTATCAAATGTTTTTCTATTAGTGTTTGTCAGGCGATAAGCATCTGTAAATGCTGTTTCACCTGCATAAGCGCTGTTACTTAAAGCAAATAAAAATCTATGATCTAAACGACTCAGCGCAGTATTATAGTAGTTTCCGCCTGAACCTTTTCTTTTGTTTTTGCTGTACATTTTTTTGGCGATTTCTACTATTTTTTGATACTCATCTCTATTAATAAATTCATTATCTAATGCTCGCCTAGCAACCACTATCATACTACAATGAAATTTTTTTGAAAATCTTTGTATTTTATCATAGGTATCTTCAAATTGATTGCTGTTCCAACTCTTAATAAAAATATCATTTGGCAAAATAATTTCTGCAGCGATGGCATTACAATTAACTTCAATTTTTTTTGAATTGTTAACACCGTATTTATCGTTAAACAACGAATTTTGACCATACCAAATATGCGCAAGCTCATGCAATAAAGAAAATAGTCTTCCGTTATTAGAATCAGTTGCATTAATAAAAATTAGTGGCGCGTATTCATCAATTAAAGTAAATGCTCTAAACTCATCAATATTTAATTTTCTTTTAGTGTTTGCCCCTACTACACCGTTCATCATTACAATGACGCCAGCATTTTCAAGTTTTTTTCTAATTAATTTAAAAGATTCATCAGAATTTTTACTATCTTTGTACCAATCTACCATTTCATGAATTGTGTCAATCAAATTTCTGCTTGGTTTTTCTAGTTCGACACTATCAATTGTGCGATATTCTATCAATTCATTTTTTTCAACAGGTGGCTCATTTAAAAAGAAATATCCTAATGGAATATGTGTTGCTTTGCTGAAGGCTTGTATCTGCTTAAAAGTAGGGTCTTTTTCGCCTGCAATCCATTTTTTGAAATTTTCTTTCATGCAAAGTTTTAACGTTTCTATATTGACTTGATTTTTTACCCAATAGTAAATGTCTGGGCAACTTTTCTACTTTTTAGTATAAATAACAATGCCTTTTTCGTCTATATGCTGTTTAAGATCTTTATTTTGTATTTGATGGTAATCAATAACGTCAAAATAATACGGCATCGGGCTGTTTTCGTTTAGCGCGATACTTAGTTTTTTTGCGGTCTTATTATTTACCGCTTTACCGACAAGCGCTAAATCGACATCTGAGCCTTTTTTATAGTTGCCGATTGCGCGACTACCAAATATGATTAATTGTTCTATTTCAGTGTGCTTTGCCGTTTCAGCTATTATTCTTTTTATATCAGCATCTGTTAAGCCGAACATGTTATTTTTTCCTTAAAAGGGTTTCATAAAGCTGGCTAAACAACTTAAAATAGTCATTATGAATATTATCAACCA
>PDWJ01002458.1_pt1 | contig 27976 bp, 34 predicted proteins | sample 1430881 | NCBI WGS metagenome assembly PDWJ01 (sample SAMN01162460, study PRJNA174530) | Oral metagenome, whole genome shotgun sequencing project. | biome: Marine environment; feature: Marine mammal; material: Swab sample of the gingival sulcus; isolation source: swab sample of gingival sulcus...
GGTTACTCATCAGCAGCCATTTCAATCTTCTCTTCATAACCGACCAGTTCGATAATCGCCATACTGGCACAGTCACCCTGCCTCGTTCCGGTACGAAGAATGCGGGTATATCCACCCTTGCGATCTTCGAACATCTCTTTTATGTCTGAAAAGAGTTTATCAACAACACCTTTATCACGAATAAAACTGAGGGCCTGCCGTCGTGCGTGAAGGTCTCCCCGTTTTGCCAGCGTGATCATTTTCTCAGCGACAGGTCGTAACTCTTTTGCCTTTTCAACAGTTGTAACAATCCTTTCATGCTCAAAAAGAGAGGTGGCCATATTACGAAGCATGGCGACACGATGAGAAGTCGTCCGTCCAAGCCTTCTGCCTGCATATCTATGTCTCATTGTACTGTCCTCTATACAAATGTTGGGTAGCTTGAATAGTCTTGTAATTTACCGATCACTTGTCGTTGAGATCTTCCCGCTTGTCCGGAGCGACCCAGTTGTCAAACTTCATCCCGAGCGAGAGATCCATTTCACTCAACAACACCTTGATTTCATTGAGAGATTTACGGCCAAAATTTTTCGTTTTGAGCATCTCCTGATCGGTCTTCTGGGCAAGATCTCCGATATAGTTGATATCGGCATTCTTCAGACAATTTGCAGAGCGTACCGACAGTTCAAGGTCCTCGACCGGCTTGTCAAGATAAGGATTCAGCGGCTGCAGCTCCTCTTCTCTGCTTTTCACAACTTCAGAGCGGGCTTTTTCCTCATCAAAATTGATGAAAACGGTCAACTGCTCTTTCAATATTTTAGCCGCATACGCAAGCGCATTTTCAGGTTTAAGACTGCCATCGGTCTCGATCTCAAGAGTCAACTTGTCATAGTCCGTCTGCTGGCCGACACGGGCCTGGGAGGTAACGAATTGAATTCTTTTGACAGGAGTAAAGATTGCGTCCATTGGAATCTGACCAACGGCGAGGTTCTCTTTCGGCATTTTTTCTGCCGGCTGATACCCCTTGCCCCACTCAACAGTAAGCTCTGCCTCAAAAAGTCTCTCCCCGGTAAGGGTGCAGATCGGCTGCTCGGGATTCATTACCTCAACAACAGAGCTGCCGTCGATATCGCCGGCGGTCACCGTGCCCGGTCCCTGTTTCCGCACGACAACGCGTTGCGCTTCGCCCGAATGGAGACCGAGGCGGACCTGCTTGAGATTGAGGATTATCTCACTGACATCCTCCATAACATCCTTCAGCGGAGTAAATTCATGGAGAGCACCCTCTATTTTTACCGAGGTGATCGCAACCCCCTGAATAGAGGAGAGCAGAACCCTGCGAAGTGAATTCCCGATTGTCGTCGCAAAACCACGCTCAAGCGGTTGACAGACAAACTTCCCATAGGTTGCTGAATTTTTCTCAGAATCGATCTCAATTCGCTCGGGAGTGATCAACTCGAGCCAGTTGCGATGAAACGGAATATTCTCATCAGTTGCCTGAGTCATTATTCTCTTCCTGTTAAAAATAAACGTTCAGACAGCGACTGTACACTGCGGCCTCTCTGAATCACGGCCCGTCCCTGTCTTGCTCTCCCTCTCTTTCTCAGGAGATTTACAGCGTTTTTTCCTGACTCCGTTCAGACCCGGCGACGTTTTGGCGGCTTGCAGCCATTATGCGGAATCGGAGTAACATCGCTGATTTTGCTCACCTCAAAACCGGTGTTAATAAGCGCACGCAGTGCCGCTTCCCGCCCGGGACCGGGGCCTTTGACCCGAACCTCAACCTTACGCATGCCAAGATCTGCAGCTTTTTTGGCCGCATCAGCAAGGGCATTCTGGGCGGCAAAAGGCGTACTCTTGCGTGACCCCTTGAAACCAAGGACCCCGGCGCTGCACCAGGAGACGACGTTCCCCTGCCGGTCAGAGATCGTTACGATGGTGTTGTTAAAGGTTGAATAGACAAAAACAACCCCTTCCGGCACATTTTTTTTCACTTTTTTCTTCTTCGCAACAGCCATTATACCACCTGTATAGAGTCAATTATCTGCGACGGGCTGCGCCTTTGCGCGGTCCCTTACGAGTTCTGGCATTCGTCTTTGTGTTCTGGCCGCGACAGGGCAGTCCCATCCGGTGCCTCCGGCCGCGGTAGCAGCCGAGGTCAGTCAACCTTTTTATATCCATTGAGACTTCACGCCTTCTGTCCCCTTCAACAACGTACTCAGCCTCGAGCACTTTGCGAATACGATTGACATCGTCACCGTCGAGATCATCGCTGTTCATCGTGTAAGGCAGATCAACCTTATCAAGGATTTTGCGCGCAGAGGTTAATCCTATACCATGGATATACGTCAACGCCCGATCCATATGCTTATTTTTAGGAAGGTCTACTCCCGCTATGCGTGCCAAAATAATTCTCCTCTCTGTAGAGATTCAGGGGGCAGACAGTTTCAGCCCTGTCTCTGCTTATGCTTTTTGACTTTGCAGTCAACCCGCACAACCCCGTTACGTTTATACACTTTACAATCACTGCATATCTTCTTAACGGATGAACGTACTTTCATGACACACTCCTGTTATCACTGCTTTTCTTCTTACCGTTTTTAGAACGGAAGGTAACCCTTCCACGGGTAAGGTCATAGGGTGACAGCTCGACGGTAACACGATCACCGGGAAGAATTTTTATAAAATGCATTCTCATTTTTCCGGAAATATGCGCAAGGACTTTGTGCCCATTGTCCAGCTCAACCCGAAACATCGCATTCGGCAAAGGTTCAATAATAGTACCTTCGACCTCAATCGCCTCTTCTTTGGCCATACCCCCCTCCACCGATCTTTAACTGTACGCAAAACGTGCCATTATACCCGAATCGCAGAATTTTCGAAAGCATTTTCTGCGAACGATTTTCCACGGAGTTCCAGTGACGTAAGGCTTTCACCGGCGTCCTCTGATCTTCCCCTGCTTCATGAACCCTTCGTAGTTGCGCATGTGAAGGTGCGATTCGATCTGAGCAATCGTGTCAATGGCGACCCCGACAACGATCAGCAGCGCTGTCCCGCCGAAGTAGAAGGGGACATTAAACTGACCGATCAGCAGCGTCGGCAGGATGCAGACGACGCTGAGGTACGCCGCACCTGCAACGGTGAGCCGGGTGACAACCTTGTCAAGAAACTCGGCGGTCTTCTGGCCGGGCCGTATCCCGGGAATAAAACCGCCATTTTTCTTGAGATTATCAGCAACATCCTCAGGTTTAAAGGTCACCGCCGCATAGAAAAAGCAGAAAAAGACGATCATCGCCACATAGAGGAGATAGTACCACGGAGTCCCCGGGGAGAGCGCCGAACTCGCCTGTTGCACCCAGTCAATCTGAACAAACTGCCCGATCGTTGCCGGAAACATCATCAGAGACGAGGCAAAGATTGGCGGGATTACCCCGGAGATATTGATCTTGAGCGGCAGATGTGAATTTTGACCGGCATACACTCTGCGGCCGACCACCCTTTTCGCATACGAGATCGGAATTCTGCGCTGACTTGTTTCGAAAAAGACGATTGTCGCCACCACCAGAAACATAAAGCCAAGGAAAAGAGGAATAAAAAAGGGCTGAATACTGTCAGATTTAATTAACTCAATTGAGTGGGTGACCGCGGCAGGACCTCCGGCGACAATACCGGCAAAGATAATCAGTGAGATACCATTTCCCACCCCCCGCTCAGTCATCTGCTCACCAAGCCACATAATAAAAGCAGTCCCGGTGGTCAGCGTCAGGATGGTCAGCAAAATAAACTCAATTCCGGGTTCGAGTACAACCGGAACTCCGCCCGAAGTCATGGTCTGAAGGCCCCGGGCAATAAACGCACTTTGAATAACACTCAAAAGCACAGTCCCATAGCGGGTATACTGGGTAATCTTCCGCTGCCCGGCCTGGCCGTCCTTCTTTAACTCCTCCAGAGAGGGGATCACCACGGTCAGCAGTTGAATAATAATTGAGGCGCTGATGTATGGCATTATACCGAGAGCAAAAATAGAAAAGTTTTTCAGCGCTCCACCGGAGAACATGTTAATCATGCCAAACAGCGTATTACTGTTGTCTTTGAAAAAATCAGCGAGTGCAATACCATTGATACCCGGAGTCGGGACCTGAACCCCAATTCGGTATACTGCCAGCATTATCAATGTAAAAAAAATTCTCCTGCGTAACTCAGGAATTCCAGCTGCACTACCAATTCCACTCATATTTATTTCCTCTTACCGCACGAAGTATAAAATATTCTGTTTCAAATAAAAAAGTATCACCCCGCAGAACAGTTCACGGGGTAATACTTTCCATAAAAGAGAGGGGCATGGTAATTATTTCGGGACGAAACTGCCGCCTGCGGTCTCAATGCTGGAGATCGCACCTTTGGAAGCCTTGTCAACCTTCACCGTTAACGCCTTGTCAAGAACACCATTGGCAAGAATTTTCACGAGCTCACCGCGGCGGGCAAAACCGGCCTCAATAATGCGGTCAACTGTCACCTCGCTGCCGGCGTCAAACGTGTTCAGCTGATCAAGAGAGACCACCGTGTAAACTTTTCTGCAGGGATTGGTGAAACCAACCTTGGGCAGACGTCTCTGCAGCGGCATCTGACCACCCTCAAACCCGGGCTTGACCCCGGATCCCGAGCGTGATTTATACCCTTTGTGGCCACGCCCGGCAGTCTTGCCGTGGCCACTTCCGGGGCCTCTGCCAAGACGCTTGCGTTTCTTTCTTGACCCGTCCTGCGGGGACAATGTATCAAGTGTAATCATTTTTCTCTCTCCTCAATGCGAACAAGATGCCCGACTTTAGCAAGCATACCGCGAATTTCGGGAGTATCTTTTCTGGTCACAGTCTTCTGCATCCTGGTCAGTCCAAGGCCGATAAGAGTGGCCCTGATCTTCTGCGTACTGCCTATTCCACTTTTTACAAGTGTGAATGTCACTGTATCAGCCATATCAGTTCCCTGCTGTTTTTCAAATAAACCGGCTGCCAGGAAAAAAACAGCCTGACCGCCACAACAATCTATAAAAAGAGGTCAACCGGCATCCCGGTGCGCCCTGTGTCTCCTGCGCCTCAACTCTGAACACATCACAAGGGTAGCGAAGGTCCTCAGGCCTGCAGCTCTTCGACACTTTTGCCCCGTAATGCCGCGACCTGCTCTGCGGAACGCAGGCTTTTCAGCCCGTCGAGAGTCGCTTTGACCATATTGTGCGGATTATTGGATCCGATGCATTTGGTCAGAACGTTGGCAACTCCTGCAGCTTCGAGAACAGCACGCACCGGACCACCGGCAATGACTCCGGTCCCTTCAGAGGCCGGTTTCAACAGTACCCGTCCTGCACCAAAATGGCCCTCAATCGTATGCGGAATCGAGATATCTGTCAGTGCGACACTGAACATCGCTTTCCGCGCATTATCAACGCCCTTGCGAATAGCATCAGGGACTTGATTCGCCTTGCCAAGACCATAGCCGACACGGCCTTTGCCGTCACCAACCACAACGATGGCACTGAAACTGAACCGACGACCACCCTTGACAACCTTGGCGACACGGTTAATAAAGACAATTTTTTCAATCAGCTCATCAGCTGCCGGCCCGCGAGCCTTTTTATTCTCAGACAAGGAACCCTCCTTCGTATCAAAAGATTAACATCACCACCTGTCAATATCACTTTTCGGCACAGCCAACAGCTCAAAACTGAAGTCCCCCCTCACGGGCGCCTTCGGCAAGAGACTTCACCCGGCCGTGATACACCGCCCCTCCACGATCAAAGACAACCGTTTTCATCCCGGCGGCGACTGCTTTTTGAGCAAGCTGCATGCCGACACTGTAGGCGGCAGGCACCTTTGCACTCTCCTCTCCCGGAGTGTACCCCTTATCAAGCGTTGACATTGAGACCACCGTATGCCCGGTTGAATCATCTATAATCTGGGCATAAATGTGTTTATTACTTTTAAAGACGCGAAGCCTCGGACGTTCTGGAGTGCCGGATATTTTTTTTCGTATTCTGCGAATCCGCTTCAATCTTGCTGCGGTTTTTGGATTTGTTTTTGCCATGATTTACATACCAGTAATTGAAGATCAAAGAGGAGTGTCAATCTGCATCATAAAAGAGACACTGTTCTATTTTGCACCAGCCTTGCCGACCTTGCGGACAATGTGTTCGTTCTCGTAGCGAATCCCTTTGCCTTTGTACGGCTCAGGAGCACGCACCTGGCGAATCTTTGCGGCGACAAGCCCGAGAAGCTCCTTATCAATAGACTCAAGAGTAATTTTTGTGTTTCCGTCTACAGACGCCTTGACATTCTCCGGGAGTTCGAAGTCTACCGGATGCGAGTAGCCAACGTTGAGCACAAGAGTATTCCCCTTGACTGCAGCACGATAGCCGACCCCCTCAATGAGTAAAACTTTCCGAAACCCTTCGGTAACGCCGAGCACCATGTTGTTGATCAGGCTTCTCGTTAAACCACGAAAGGCGTTCACCTTCGTCGAGTTGACCATGGTATCGACAACAATGGTGTTCTCCTTCACCTCAACACTGATGTTATCAATGATATTGCGTTTGAGAGTTCCCTTACTTCCAGTGATTGTTATCTCACGATCTGCCAGCTGAACGTTAACTCCATCTGGAATAGTGACGGGTTGTTTACCTATACGAGACATCTCTCTCCTCCGATGGAATTACCAGACTTCACAAATAATCTCGCCACCAACGTTCATTGAACGTGCAACCTGATCAGCGACGACACCTTTCGATGTGGATACGACAGCGATGCCAAATCCCTCGAGAACCCGGGGAATTTCAGCGCACTTGCTGTACCGTCTCAATCCAGGCCTGCTGGTCCGTTTGATACCTCTGATAACAGGCTCACCTGAAGGGCCGTACTTCAAATCAATCTTCAACACACCCTGCAGGTTGTCATCCTCAACACTGTATCCTGAGATAAAACCTTCATCCTTCAAAACTTCAGCAACACTGACCTTCATTTTCGAACTCGGCATTTTAACAGAGTCAAACCCTGCTCTTACCCCATTACGAATTCGGGTCAGCATGTCTGCCAGAGGATCACTCATAGACATTGCACATACTCCTTTCTTTTCAAGCCGTTTGTACCCCTCTCTCTTACCAGCTGGATTTGGTGACTCCTGTTATTTCACCACTGCCGGCAAGTTTACGAAAACAGATCCTGCAGACCCCGAACTTACGAATAAATCCCCTCGGTCTTCCGCAAAGTGGGCATCTGTTATATTTGCGAACTTCAAACTTGGGCTTTCGTTGCGCCTTTGCAATAATAGACTTTTTAGCCAAAACGACCTCCGTTGTAGAGAAAACCTGTTGTCAGTTTGCTTTGAAAGGCATTCCAAGATTCTTCAGCAGGGAACGCCCCTCATCATCCGTGCCGGCACTGGTGACAATGGTAATATTAAGCCCCTTGATTTTATCGATCTTGTCATAATCAATCTCAGGGAAAATGATCTGCTCCTGAATGCCAAGAGAGTAGTTGCCCCGGCCATCAAAGCCCTTTGGGGAGATACCGCGAAAGTCACGTACCCTCGGCAGAGCGATGTTGATAAGTTTACTGAGAAAGTCATACATCTTGTCGCCGCGCAGTGTCACCCTGCACCCGATAGCCATCCCCTCTCTCAGTTTAAAGGTTGCGATTGATTTTTTTGCCCGGGTGATCACCGCCTTCTGCCCGGAGATCGCGGTAAGTTCTTCAACAGCACCTTCAACTATCTTCGGATTCTGGACAGCCTCACCAAGCCCCATATTGAGAACAATTTTCTCAATATGGGGTATCTGCATCGCGTTTTTATATCCGAACTCTTCTTTGAGAGCAGGAACGCATCTGGTTACATAGATATCTTTAAGCGCACCCATCGTTAATACTCCGTGAATTAAGGAATCAAGTATTCTTATCTATCGACTCTCCACAGCTTCTGCAGATGCGAACCTTCGAGCCATCATCAAGAATTTTTTTGGCGATTCGTCCAGCTTTCGTGCACTCAGGGCATATCAATTGGAGATTTGAAACATGGATTGGGGCCTCCCGCTCAACAATCTGGCCAGGTTGATTCATCTCCTGACCTTTGGTATGGCGCTTTATCATGTTAATCCGCTCAACAACAGCCTTGTCATCAGCTCGGAGAACACGCAAGACCTTCCCAACCCTGCCCTTATCTTTCCCGGCGATCACTTCAACCTGATCGTTTTTTTTCAGGTATGTTTTACCTTGTCTCATTCTGCAATCCTTATCTGTTCGACATCCTTAATCAGTCTGCCCTGCTACAGAGCTTCCGGCGCAAGAGAAATAATTTTCATAAAGCCAAGATTACGCAACTCTCTTGCCACGGGCCCAAAGATACGAGTGCCGACCGGCTCACCAGTCCCGGACAGCATGACCGCTGCATTGTCGTCAAATCTGACCCAGGTATCATCCATACGCCTCATCTCTTTGGCGGTACGGACAACAACGGCTTTCATCACGTCTCCCTTCTTCACCTTCGAGTTCGGAAGGGCCTCTTTGACGGTAACAACAATAACATCACCAATGGATGCATATCTCTTTCCTGAACCGCCAAGAACTCTGATGCAGAGCACTTTCCTGGCACCGGAATTATCAGCAACGTTTAGTAAGGTCTCTGTTTGTATCATAATCTCACCTGTGAAAGACCTCAGCACAGTTGATGCTGAGACCTGCCGAATGAAGAACCCCCTGAATACCCGCCCGCCCGTCTGTCCATCTTTTCGGGGACAGTTAAAAAACCTGTTCCGGGACAGCATCGATATCCTGGTGATATATTTTCTGCCGCATCGCCACTCCCGGCAGACAGCCACTCCCGGCAGACAGCATCAGTACCGGGACCCTGAAGAATCAAGCGGCCTGTTCGACAATAGTTTTTACCCGCCACCTCTTGCGTTTACTCAACGGACGGCACTCCTCAATCAGAACGATATCCCCGACGTTGCACCTGTTGTCGGGATCATCCGCCAGGTATTTGACACACGTCTTGACAAATTTACCATACAGCTTGTGACGAACTTTACGCTCCACCTTCACAACAACACTTTTTTCCATTTTATTACTGACAACAGAACCGGTTCTCGTCTTTCTTGACGTCTTTGTTGTATCGTTCATGATCACTCATTTAATAATTATCGATGAATCTGGTCCGCTACAATCCAAAACCGTTTTCAGTCCTTCATTTGAGAATTCTTTACGGTTTCAATTCGAGCTATGTCTTTTTTAATTTTCTTCAGCTGGGACGTATCTTCAAGAGGACGTATCCTGTGCTGAAAAGAGAGCTTGCCCAACTCTTCCTGCAACTCGACTTTTTTTGCCCGCAGCTCATCAGCGGAGAGACTGCGAATCTCATCCATTTTCATATCATTCTGCTCCTTGCAATAACTTTCGTTTCAAAGGGAAGTTTGTTACCGGCAAGCGCCAGAGCTTTCATTGCAACCTCCTCTTCGACCCCGGTGACCTCGTAGAGAATCGTCCCCGGTTTGATAACTGCAACCCACATCTCCGGAGCGCCCTTGCCTTTACCCATACGGGTCTCCGCAGGCTTTTTGGTCAGTGGTTTATCGGGGAAGATCCGGATCCAGACCTTTCCCCCGCGTTTCATTGTCCTGTTGATTGCAATACGGGCAGCCTCAATCTGTTGTGAAGTCATCTTCCCACTGGTTACCGCCTTCAGAGCATAATCTCCAAATGCGATGGATGATCCCCGATATGCAATTCCACGGGATCTTCCCTTAAAAACCTTCCTGTGTTTTACCTTTTTAGGACTTAACATAATATCTCCCTAAGAAATCATCCTCACGTTAACGCTTTGAGGCCACCTCGCCTTCCTGAAGGACTTCGCCTTTAAAGATCCAGACCTTCACCCCGATAATACCATAGGTGGTGTCGGCCTCAGCGAGGGCGTAATCGATATCTGCTCTGAGGGTATGCAGCGGAACCCTGCCCTCACGCACCCACTCACAGCGAGACATCTCAGCGCCGCCGAGTCTGCCGGAGCAGGAGATTTTTATCCCCTGAACACCAAAGCGAAGCGCCGAGCTTACCGCCTTTTTCATCGCCCGGCGAAAAGCGACCCGCCTTGCAAGCTGCTGGGCGATATTCTCAGCAACAAGCTGAGCATCCGCCTCCGGTCGCCGGACTTCGTGAATGTCTATTGACACTTTGCGCTGAATTTTTCGCTCGAGATCATTTTTCAGAATCTCAATCTCCGAGCCTTTTTTGCCAATGACAATACCAGGTCTTGCCGTCGAAAGCTTAACTCTTACCTGATCCCCGGTGCGCTCAATTTTCACATCAGACAAACTGGCATGCTGCAGTCGTTTTTTGAGATACTTCCTGATCTCCTGATCTTCGATCAGAAACGCGGCATACTCTTTGTCCGCATACCAGATTGACCCCCAGGTACGGGTAATATTTAGTCTCAGTCCTATTGGATTAACCTTCTGGCCCAAAATAACCTCCAACTGTTAACAGTTAAATTGAAACATCAGCGTCTCAGCTACGACAGAGTTACATCTCATCGAGGACGACAGTAATGTGACTGGTACGCTTTATAATTCCGGTAGCTCTTCCCTGGGCCCTTGGTCTGATGCGCTTCAAAGACGGCCCGCCATCAACGGTAATTCGCTTTACATAAAGATTATCAATATCCGCCGCCGCATCCTGAACCGCATTGGCCACAGCAGATTCAATAATTTTTTGGATAATAACTGCACCCTTTTTGGGCATAAACCTCAACGTGGTGATCGCCTGATCAGCACCCATTCCACGAATAACATCGGCAACAAGCCGCGCCTTCTGTGGAGAAATCCGTATATACCTGCCAACTGCTCTCGCTTCCATTAGTAACTCCCGATGACTTTAGCTGAGGACTCAACCCCCTCTTACTTCCTGCCCTTTCTGTCTGAGGCATGACCGTAGTATGTACGGGTCGGAGAAAATTCACCCAGTTTGTGGCCGACCATATTCTCAGACACAAAGACCGGAATAAATTTTCTCCCGTTATGGACAGCAAATGTAAGACCGACCATTTCAGGACTGATGTCTGACCGTCGAGACCAGGTTTTAATAACCTTGCGTGAGCCACTTTCATTGGCGGCATCAATCTTTTTCTGAAGGTGATCGTCAATGAACGGCCCTTTCTTGATTGAACGTGACATACCTGAATCTCCCTATGATCTCTTCTTGACAATATATTTGTCTGACGTCTTCTTCTTCCGTGTCTTGTAGCCTTTGGTCGGGACGCCCCAGGGAGTACAGGGGTGGCGTCCCCCGGAACTCCGTCCTTCACCACCACCCATCGGATGGTCAACAGGGTTCATTGCGACCCCTCTCACATGAGGTCTCCGGCCCTTCCACCGGTTTCTCCCCGCCTTTCCCATCTTCTGGCTTTCATGTTCACGATTGCCGACCTGGCCAATGCAGGCACGGCACCGGTTATGAAACTTTCGCACCTCGCCGGAAGGGAGGCGGACCAGAACATACTTCCCCTCTTTTGCCATCAGCTGGGCCGATGTCCCGGCGCTGCGAACCATCTGTGCGCCCTTGCCGATCTTGATTTCGATATTATGAATGATTGTCCCAAGCGGGATATTGGCAAGAGGCAGGCAGTTGCCGGGCTGAATATCGACATGATCACCAGCGAGGATGGTATCGCCGACCGAAACCCCGTCAGGAGAGAGAATATATCTTTTTTCGCCATCGATATAGCTGAGCAGCGCAATATTCGCCGACCTGTTCGGATCGTACTCTATTGAGACCACTTTCGCCGGAATGTCTGTCTTGGTCCTCTTAAAATCGATTATCCGATATTTACGCTTGTGCCCCCCGCCGATATGACGGGCGGTTATTCGGCCATAATTGTTCCGGCCACCACTTTTGCTGAGGCTTGTAACAAGGCTTTTTTCAGGTCCGGCAGCAGAGAGCTCTGAGCTGCGGGCTGAGACGTGCTGTCTCTTTCCTGCAGATGTTGGTTTATATACTTTAATTGCCATGATTTCCCAATCGCTCCATCATAATGAGTTTACCCGGTTTACCAAAAGAGTCCCCTACAGCTCACTGGTAAAATCTATGCTCCCTTCTGCCAGAGTGACATAGGCCTTCTTCCAGTTTCGGGTCATACCGAACGTTCTCCCGGTCCGCTTCTTTTTTCCGCGCACGGAGACGGTATGCACCTTTTTGACTTTGACATCAAACATCTCTTCGACAGCCTGTTTTACCTCAATTTTATTGGCTGCAGGGTGAACTTTGAAAACGATCTTCCCCTGTTCCTCCTGGTAGAGAGTGGCCTTCTCGGTAAGACGCGGGCCCTGCAGTACCTGGTACATATTTTTCATGCCAAAACCCTTTTTTCAATATTTTTAATGGTCGGCTTTACAAGAACAAGTTTTTTGTGAAGCAGAATGTCATAGACATTCAACCCTGCCGACGCCATGACCTTATAGCCATGAACATTGCGCGAGGACATGGTGACACTCTCCGGGGCATCATCCATGACAATCAAGCCGTTACTGACCTCAAGCCGATTCATGATGCCGACAAAATCTCTGGTCTTGATCCTCTCCATCTGCAAATCGTCAAGAACAATGAGATTGCCTTCATTCAGCCGCGCACTGAGAGCCATTGCCAGCGCCTGCCGGCGGACTTTGCGGTTTACTTTGAATGCGTAGCTCCGCGGTTTCGGGCCGAACGCACATCCACCACCCCGCCACAGCGGTGATGTTCTCGTTCCGGAACGGGCACGGCCTGTGCCCTTCTGGCGCCACGGTTTCCTGCCGCCACCGGAGACTTCGACCCGATTCTTTGTGCTCGCATTTCCCGATCTTCGTGCCGCACGCTGCATCCGGACCACTTCATGGAGGATATACTCCTTCACTTCGCGGTTGAAGACCGCATCGCTGAGCTCCAGCTCCCCAACACTCTCGTTGCTGGTATTGACAACATTTACTGTAGACATAGTAATCTCCTCACACCTGCTGACGGCATCATCTGGTGAAAATTTTGAGCAGTCCGTCTTTGGCACCCGGCAGCGGGCCCTTGAAAAGAACGACGTTCTCCTCTGGCCGAACAGCAACAATTTCTACATTTTTGCGGAGGACAGTATCGTTTCCCATGCGTCCGGGAAGTTTTTTCCCTTTGATAACCCGGGCCGGCCAGGCACTGCAGCCAATCGAACCGGGCGCCCGATGGAACATTGAGCCATGGCCGGCGCCGCCTCCGGCAAAGCCATGTCTCTTGACAACACCCTGAAAGCCCTTGCCTTTGCTGATCCCCTGGACATCGACCCTGTCGCCAACCTTCATCAGCTCATCAACGGCAATATCCTGGCCGATCTCATACGCGGAATCTTCAGGAACTCTGAACTCTCGAACATGGTAATAGCCTTCAGAGCCAGATTTCTTAAAGTGCCCGGAAAGCGGTTTGTTGACCCGGCTCGCTTTCTTCGCACCAAAACCGACCTGAACTGCGGTATAGCCATCTTTTTCCAGAGTTTTAACCTGCAGTACCCTGCACGGACCGGCCTCTACAACCGTTACCGGAACAGCTTCTCCGATTTCAGTATAGATGCGGGTCATACCAATCTTTTTCCCTAATATACCCATTGTTTTCGGCATGACAGTACCTGAATTGTCTGTTGGCGAACGGAACCGGGTTCCTCTCAACCGTCACCATGAAACGCAGAACGCATGCTGCTGTTTCGGTGCTGACGGACGAAAAAAGCCTGTCCCCTGTGGCCGATATTTTTTTGCCTTATGGCAACTTGATCTCAACATCAACCCCCGGACTCAACTCAAGCTTCATCAGCAGATCAATCGTCTGTTGGGTCGGTTCGAGGATGTCAAGAAGTCGTCGGTGTGTTCTCATTTCAAACTGCTCACGCGATTTTTTATTTACATGCGGTGAACGCAGTACACAGTATTTGTTCACAGATGTCGGCAGAGGAATGGGCCCGGCGACAGCAGACCCTGTTCTTCGCGCGGTATCGACAATCTCGGATGTCGATTGATCAAGCAGTTTATGATCATACGCCTTCAGTCGGATACGAATTTTTTCAGTAGGTATCATTCCACACCCTTTTACTCAATAATTTCACTGATACCCCCGCCACCAGCACGCTCTCTTCGCGCAGTACAACGCGGAGTCCGAAATCGACGGCACGCGGAGTAATCTTTGCTGTTCGAGTTCTACATTCCCCGAATTTTTTTAATAATTGTCTCTGCCTTCTTCGGCGGGACGGCATCATACTGCTTGAACTGCATCGTAAAGTCAGCACGCCCCTGGGTACTTGACCGCAGGCTGGTCGAATAGCCAAACATCTCCGCAAGCGGAACCTCCGCACGCACGATCTGGACAACGCCTTCAGCATCGACCCCGGCGATCTTTCCACGCTTACTGTTGACATCGGCAATAACATCGCCGACATACTCATCAGGCGTTCTGACCTCAAGCTCCATTATCGGTTCAAGAAGCAGAGGCCCGGCTTCGGCTCCGCCTTTTCTGACCGCAACCGCCGCAGCAACTCCAAAGGCCATCTCCGTCGAGTCATCCTCATGGCTCGACCCGCCGACCAGCCTCACCCTGAGATCGGTGAGTGGATAACCGATCAACGGCCCGGCATCAAGGGTGTCAACGACCCCCTTTTCGATTGCCGCAAGAAACTCTCCGGGAATGGTCCGCTCGTCAACCTCGCTGACAAAGAGAACCCCCTCTCCACGTTCAAGAGGTTCGAGAACCAGCTGAACATGCCCATACTGGCTTTTGCCTCCCGCCGGCTGTTCGAACCGGCCTTCAACTTCAACAGCAGTTGATATCGCCTCTTTATAGGCGACCTGCGGTGTTCCGACTCTGGCCGCGACCTTGAACTCGTTGAGCAGCCGGTCAACGATGATCTCAAGGTGGAGCTCGCCCATACCGCGAATAATCGTCTGCCCGGTATCACTGTCGGTCACAACACAGAAGGAGGGGTCTTCAAGAGCGATCCTGCTGAGCGCCTCCTGCAGGTTCTTCTCCTCAGCCTTACTCGACGGCTCTATCGCCACCCCGATAACCGGCTCCGGGAAATCCATGCTCTCAAGGACGATATGATCACCCTTGTCGCAGAGAGAATCACCGGTCGTTGTAAACTTCAGTCCGACCAGTGCGACGATATCCCCGGCACCGGCCTGTTGCAGCTCTTCGCGTTTGTCGGCGTGCAGGCGCATGATCTTTGCGATCTTCTCCTGCTTCTTCTTTCCCGGGTTCCAGATCTTCTGCCCGACTGCTATCCGGCCGGAGTAGATGCGCAGAAATGCAAGGTTTTCAACATACGCATCAAACATCAGTTTAAAGACCAGTCCGGCAAACGGCCCGCTGACGTCGGCCCTGCGTGCGATCAGCTCTCCTCTGCGGTCAAGCCCTTCGATCCCGCCGGTATCAAGCGGAGAAGGCAGCAGATCAACGACACCATCGAGCAGCGGCTGCACCCCCTTGTTCTTAAACGCACTGCCGCAGAACACAGGGACGACATCAAGATGCAGTGTCGCGGTACGGAGCGCAGCTGTTATCTCTTCCGCAGTTATCGGCGTTTCATTGAGATACTTTTCCATGATCCCCTCATCGAAGTCGGCCAACTTCTCGAGGAGATTCATACGTGCGGCCGTGAAATCATCTCTATATTCAGCAGGAACAGCAGTTCGCTCAACCTCCTGCCCGAGACTCTCTTCATTGAACTGGAGAAGGCACTCTGCAACAAGATCAATAACGCCTGTAAAGTCGCCTTCTTTTCCCGCCGGTATCTGTACCGGCAGAGGAACCGCCCCGAGGCGCTCCTCAATCATCCGGGTACATCGGAAAAAATCGGCTCCGATGCGATCCATCTTGTTCACAAAGGCAATACGCGGAATTTTATACCTGTCCGCCTGCCTCCAGACTGTTTCCGACTGGGGTTCAACCCCGGCGACAGCATCAAAAACCGCTATCGCGCCATCAAGCACCCGCAGACACCTCTCGACCTCTACGGTAAAGTCGACATGACCCGGGGTGTCGATGATGTTGATCTTCTTCTCTCTCCAGAAACAGGTGGTTGCAGCCGAGGTTATCGTAATGCCCCGCTCCTGTTCCTGCTCCATCCAGTCCATGACCGCGGTTCCGTCATGGACCTCACCAATCTTGTACGATCGCCCGGTATAGTAGAGGATACGCTCAGTCGTTGTCGTCTTCCCGGCGTCTATATGGGCCATTATACCGATGTTTCGAACATCGGCAAGTGTGTTCAGGGTTGTCATAGCACTCCTTCAAGCCTCCTCCACAGCCGCACCCCTGAACCGAAACCACCCCTCTCCTACCAGCGGTAATGAGCAAACGCCTTGTTTGCTTCCGCCATCCGGTGGGTATCGTCACGCTTTTTCACCGACGCGCCGCGATTGTTGTAGGCGTCAATCAGCTCTGCAGCCAGCTTCTCTGACATCGAGTGTCCTGAACGGGAGCGGGCAAAGCCGATAATCCAGCGTATTGCCAGCGCATTCTGCCGCGCCTGACGAACCTCCATCGGCACCTGGTATGTCGCCCCGCCGACTCTTCGCGACTTCACCTCAACCCGGGGACGAACCTTGCCCATCGCCTCTTCAAAGACGGTAAGGGGCTCTTCTTCCTTTATCTTCTGATCAACGATATCCATCGCGTCGTAGAAGATACGCCGGGCAAGACTCTTCTTCCCGCGCTCCATAAGACCATTGGTGAACTTTGCCACCAGCACGCTCCCATACCGGGGATCCGGCTCAACCGGACGTTTTTCTGCGGCTCTTCTTCTTGACATCACACTCCTCCTGCACCTGTAAGGACAGCCACCCTCTCCTCCCTCCCCCCGAAGTCAACAGTGCGGGGGTCAGGGTCTCGATACTGCTGTCAGGACGGTTTTTTCGCACCGTATTTGGAACGACCCTGACGACGATCCGAGACCCCGAGGGTATCGAGCGTCCCACGAATAATATGATAGCGGACACCCGGAAGGTCTTTTACCCGCCCTCCCCGAATCATCACAACGGAGTGTTCCTGGAGGTTGTGCCCGATACCCGGGATGTAGGAGGTAACCTCGATCCCGTTGGTAAGACGAACCCTTGCCACTTTCCGCAGCGCCGAATTCGGTTTCTTCGGTGTTGTCGTATACACCCTTACGCAAACTCCTCTCTTCTGAGGAGAACCCTTGAGGGCCGGAGTATTGGTCTTTTTGACCGCCTTCTTCCGCCCCTTTCTGACGAGTTGATTGATTGTTGGCATCTGCTTGCAACCTTTTCTTAACACACGGTTACGGGCTCCTGAACGGAGACCGCTCACTCTCTGGCCATACACACGAAAGAGGAAAGATTTACCGTAATTGGACACCCTTGTCAACAGGAAATTTTCCGGCCTTTCACTTTCGCTCTTCTTCTCTGTTCCCGGCAATTCCGGTACCGGCAGAGATCAGCCGGCCCATGATCACGTTCTCTTTCAGACCGGCCAGCTCATCGACGCGGCCTGCCACCGCAGCGTTGGTCAACACCTTGGTGGTCTCCTGGAACGAGGCCGCCGAGATAAAGCTCTCGGTCGACAGCGACGCCTTGGTCACCCCGAGCAGCAGCGGCTCTGCGACCGGCGGTTTCCTGCCTTCGGCAAGCAGACGATCCCTTTCGAGCTCAAACTTCCACAACTCGACCTGTTCGCCGATCATGAACCGGGAGTCACCAGCCTGAACGATAAGCACCCTTTTCAGCATCTGGCGGACAATGACCTCAATATGCTTGTCATTGATCTTGACCCCCTGCAGCCGGTACACCTCCTGGATCTCATTGACAAGAAACTTTGCCAGCTCTTTGATCCCGAGTACCGACAGGATATCGTTGGGGACAACAGACCCCTCCATCAACGCCTCGCCGGCCTGGACATAGTCGCCTTCATGAACGAGGATATGCTTTGCCTTGGGGATAAGGTACTCCTGCGGCTCACCGTACTCGGGAGTAACAACAACCCGCCGTTTCCCCTTCAACTCCCTGCCGAAACTGACCCGTCCGTCAATCTGGCTGATCGTCGCCGGATCCTTCGGTTTACGAACCTCAAACAGTTCGGCAACCCGCGGCAGACCACCGGTAATATCTTTGGTTTTCTGGGTCTCGCGCGGAATTTTACCGACGACCGTTCCCGGCAGGATCTCCTCACCCTCGGCAACAGAAAGGATCGAGCCGACCGGCAGACTGTAGCGGGCAAAGGCATCACTTCCTTCGAGCTTTTTGGTCTTTTTCTTCTCGTCCTTGACCGAGATTCTCGGGTTCATCTGCGCCCCGGCCGGGGTATGGATGATCACCAGAGAGGCCCGCCCGGTGACCGGGTCAACCTTCTCCTGCATCGTCACCCCTTCAATAACATCTCCATACTTGATGATCCCGCCGATCTCGGCAACGATCGGGATCGTATAGGCATCCCAGTCTGCAAGGACGGTATCACGCTCGACCTGCTGCCCCTCTTTGACATAGAGCTGCGCGCCATAGTTGATCTTGAACTTCTCCCGATCACGCCCCAGCTCATCCTGGACGGCGACCATCGCACTGCGGTTCATTACAATCTCAATACCCTCTGAGTTGGTGACCGTATGCAGATTGGTAAAGGCGACAGTACCACCAAGATTGGTCTTGATCTCCGCCTGCTCGACCGAGCGGCTTGCCGCCCCGCCGACGTGGAAGGTGCGCATCGTAAGCTGGGTTCCGGGTTCACCGATCGACTGGGCGGCAATAACCCCGATCGCCTCACCGATGTTGACCATATGGCCGCGTCCGAGATCCCGCCCGTAGCAGGCGGCACAGACACCCCTGCGGGCACGGCAGCTGAGGACCGAACGGATCTCGACCCGGTCAACCCCCTTCTCCTCAATCAGCCGGACCTTCTCCTCATCAATCTCCTCTCCCGCCCTGACAAGGACGACAGACTCATCATACGGATCGACCACATCTTCAAGGGCAACACGACCGAGGATACGATCGCCGAGAGGGACGATAATCTCACCGCCGTCCATCAGCGGTTCGGCAACATTTCCGTCGAGGGTCATGCAGTCCTTCATCACAATTGTTGACTCCTGGGCCACATCAACAAGACGGCGGGTCAGATACCCGGAATTTGCAGTCTTCAGCGCGGTATCGGCAAGCCCCTTCCTCGCTCCGTGGGTTGACGTAAAGTACTCAAGGACATCAAGACCCTCGCGAAAGTTTGCCTTGATCGGAATTTCAATAATTTCACCGCTGGGCTTGGCCATAAGCCCGCGCATCCCGGCGAGCTGGCGAATCTGATCCCGCGACCCCCGGGCACCCGAATCGGCCATGATAAAGATCGAGTTGAAGCTCGGCGTCTCGACCTCTTCACCGCTGCGGGTTTTGACCACCTCAACCTTGATCTCATCCATCATCGCATTGGCGACATCTTCAGACGAACGCGACCAGCAGTCGATCACCTTGTTATACTTCTCTCCGGAGGTGATCAGACCATCGGCGTACTGCTGCTCAATCCCTGCCACCTCCTCTTCGGCGGCCCTGATCAGGTCAGCCTTTGCATCGGGAATCTTCATGTCCTCGACACAGATCGAGATCCCGGCGCGGGTTGCGTATTCATAGCCGATATCCTTCAGGCGATCGGCGAGAATAACCGTGTCTTTGGTCCCTGCATGGCGGTAGACATGGTCAATAAGTCTGGCCAGCGCTTTTTTGGTCAGCCTCTTCGACAGAGCTGAAGAGCTTGCCCTCCCCGGGGACATTGAGTCTCTGACGGGTCATATAGTAGAGCCCGAGGACGATGTCCTGAGAAGGGATGATGATCGGCTCACCGTTTGCCGGCGAGAGGATGTTGTTGGTTGACATCATCAACACCCGCGCTTCGACCTGCGCTTCGACCGAGAGCGGGACGTGAACGGCCATCTGGTCGCCGTCAAAGTCGGCGTTGAACGCGGCACAGACAAGCGGGTGGAGCTGGATCGCCTTGCCTTCGATCAACACCGCCTCAAAGGCCTGCATTCCAAGACGGTGAAGAGTTGGCGCGCGGTTCAGTATCACCGGATACTCGGTGACAACCTCATCAAGGAGGTCCCAGACCTCTTTGTCTTCACGTTCGACCATCTTGCGGGCCGACTTGATTGTCGAGGCAAGTCCCCGGCGCTCAAGTTTGTTGTAGATGAACGGTTTGAACAGCTCAAGAGCCATCTTTTTCGGGATCCCGCACTGGTGCAGGCGCAGATGCGGCCCGACGACAATAACAGAGCGCCCCGAATAGTCGACCCGCTTTCCAAGCAGATTCTGGCGAAAGCGCCCCTGCTTGCCCTTCAGCATGTCGGAAAGCGACTTCAACGGCCGCTGGTTGCCGCCGGTAATAACCCGGCCGCGCCGGCCATTATCAAAGAGGACATCGACCGCCTCCTGAAGCATCCTCTTTTCGTTGCGGATGATGATATCAGGAGCGTCAAGCTCAAGCAGCCGCTTGAGCCGATTGTTGCGGTTGATAACCCGGCGATAGAGATCGTTCAGATCAGATGTTGCAAAACGCCCGCCCTCAAGGGGGACCAGCGGCCGCAGGTCCGGCGGCAGAACCGGGATAACCGTCAGGATCATCCACTCAGGCCTGTTGCCGGAATCCCTGAACGCCTCGATACTGAACAGCCGCTTGCCAAGCTTCTGGCGTTTTGTCTGACTGTTGGTTGCCGCCATCTCTTCGCGCAGCTGCTCGGAGAGCTTCTCAAGATCCTGGGCCGCAAGCAGCTCACGGATAGCTTCAGCACCGATACCGACCCGGAATTTCCCGGGATAGTCGGCAAGCGCTTCGCGGTACTTCTCTTCAGTAAGGGTGTCGCCCGGCTTAAAGGCGTCTGTCTCTGATTCAATAACCGCGTACTGCTCAAAATAGAGAATTTTCTCGAGCTGTTTGAGCGTCATATCGAGAACCGCACCGATCTTGGACGGCAGGCTCTTCAGAAACCAGATGTGGGCAACCGGAGCGGCGAGCTCAATATGGCCGAGGCGCTCACGCCGCACCTTCGACTGGATCACCTCAACGCCGCACTTTTCGCAGACAACACCGCGGTGTTTCATCCGCTTGTACTTGCCGCAGTTGCACTCAAAGTCTTTGACCGGACCAAAGATCTTGGCGCAGAACAGGCCGTCACGCTCCGGCTTGAAGGTCCGATAGTTGATGGTCTCAGGCTTTTTTACCTCGCCATGGGACCAGTCCATGATCTTCTCCGGAGACGCCAGAGAGATCTTCACGCTTTTAAACTTGACGGGAGCTTTCGGCTGTTGAAAAAAATTGAATAATTCTTCCACGAAATCACCTCTCCTTCCTTCTATACCGCCACCACCGTCAACGGTGGCGGCGGATTCAAGCTGAGGTGCAACCGGCATCAGGCGCGGGTTGCCACTCAGACCATTCACCTTTGGACACTGCGCTCTGCTCTCAATCTTCGACCAGAACCATATCAAGGCAGAGAGCCTGCAGCTCCTTGACAAGGACATTGAACGATTCCGGCAGGCCGTTGGTCAGAAAATTCTTGCCATTGACAATACGCTCATACATTGCGGTCCGCCCCTCGACATCATCAGATTTGGCGGTCAAAAACTCTTTGAGCGTATAGGCGGCACCGTAAGCCTCCATCGCCCACACCTCCATCTCACCAAGCCGCTGGCCTCCGAACTGAGCCTTCCCGCCGAGCGGCTGCTGGGTCACCAGCGAGTAGGGGCCGGTCGAACGCGCATGAATCTTGGTGTCGACGAGGTGATGCAGCTTCAACATGTACATAACCCCGACCGTCACCTTGTTGTCAAAAGGCCTGCCACTGAGACCATCGTAGAGCTGGGACTGGCCGATCTCGTCAAGCCCTGCAAGTTTGAGGAGATCACGAATCGACTCTTCGGGAGCGCCGTCAAACACCGGAGTCGCCATATGCAGCCCCTCCGCATGTTCACGGGCCCAGCGGATCAGCTCGTCATCACTTCTGTCGGCGGTTATCTGCTGATACTCTTTTTCGGAGTAGACAGCCTGCAGCATCTTCCGGATCTCCGCGACCGCTGCCTGCTGTGCAAGAAGGTCCAGTTTCTCACCGAGTTTCTTTGCGGCAAAGCCGAGATGAACTTCAAGCACCTGGCCGATATTCATCCGCGACGGAACGCCAAGCGGGTTGAGAACGATGTCAACACTGGTCCCGTCCTCAAAGAACGGCATATCCTCTTCGGGCAGAATTCGCGAAACAACCCCTTTATTCCCATGGCGGCCGGCCATCTTGTCGCCAACAGACAGCTTGCGCTTTGTCGCCACATAGACCTTGACCATTTTGACAACCCCCGGAGGCAGGTCATCACCCTTCTTCATCCGCTCGATAATGCCATCGTAGCGTGAGGTTATAAGATCGGCCTGGCGGTTGTAGCGCTTGTAGATATCTTCGATCTGTTCAATATACTTCGCCCTGCCGGAGAATTCGACATGCTGCAGAGCCGCAAACCCGATGGTTACAGCGTCTTCCTCTTTTATCTTTTTACCAAGAGGGACAACAATTTCGCCATCAGGAGCCTTGATATCGGTCTTTGCGGTATTGCCCGCAAGCAGCTTGCCGATCTCACGGCAGACGCCTTTTTTCAGGCTGTGGATCTCGTCCTGTTTGTCCTGGTCGAGACGTTCAATCTCAAGATCTTCAATCAACAGCGAACGCTCGTCCTTATCAACGCCCTTGCGTGAGAAGACTTTGGCATCAATAACCACACCGGTAACCCCGGGAGGAACCCGCAGCGAGGAGTCCTTCACATCCTGGGCCTTTTCACCAAAGATTGCCCGCAGCAGTTTCTCCTCCGGAGAGAGCACCGTCTCCCCTTTCGGGGTGACCTTGCCGACAAGGGTATCGCCGGCGTTGATCTCGGCACCGATGCGGACGATACCGGAGTCGTCGAGGTTACGCAGAGTCTCCTCACTGACATTGGGGATATCACGGGTGATCTCCTCTTTGCCGAGCTTGGTATCCCTTGCCATCGTTTCGAAAACCTCGATATGAACAGAGGTGAAGGCGTCCTGTTTCAGCAGGCGTTCATTGACAAGGATCGAGTCCTCAAAGTTGAACCCGCGCCACGGCATGAAGGCGATCGTGATATTCTTGCCGATTGCCATCTCTCCAGCCTCACACGAGGGGCCGTCAGCAAGGACATCTCCGGCGCTGACCCTCTGCCCGGGAAGCACACTCGGCCGCTGAGTAAAGCAGGTGCTCTGATTCGATTTTTTGTACTTCTCAAGGCGATAGACAGCAATACCGGTTTCGTGGTTGTCGGTACCGGGCTCATCATAGTGAACGACAATACGATTTGCATCCGCCTCTTCAACGACCCCGTCACCGGCACTGAGCAGGCAGGCACCGGAGTGGCGGGCAACATAGTACTCCATCCCGGTCCCGACCAGCGGCGCCCGGGTCACCAGCAGAGGCACCGCCTGACGCTGCATGTTCGCCCCCATCAGCGCGCGGTTGGCATCGTCATTTTCGAGAAAAGGCACCAGAGACGCCGCCACCGAGATCATCTGGTTGGGGGCGATATCAAGGTGGGTCACATTCTCTGAAAACGTCGCCGAGACCTCTCCCTCCTCACGGACAATCAGTGAATCGGGAACAATACGCTTCTTGTCGTCGAGCGGGGTCAGTGCCGGAGCGATAAACTGTTTGCGCTCCTCAATTGCACTGAGATACTTCACCTCATCAAGAGCAATACGGTCTTTGACCAGGCGGTACGGCGTTTCGATAAAACCGTACTGATTGACATTCGCATAGATCGCCAGCGAGACAATAAGACCGATGTTGGGTCCTTCAGGAGTCTCAATCGGGCAGATCCGGCCGTAGTGGGTCGGATGGACATCACGCACCTCAAACCCTGCCCGCTCGCGCGACAGCCCGCCGGGACCGAGTGCCGAAAGCCGCCTCTTGTGGGTCACCTCCGACAGCGGGTTGGTCTGATCCATAAACTGCGAGAGCTGACTGGTGCCGAAAAACTCCTTGATCGCAGCGGTAATCGGTTTCGGGTTGACGAGGTCATGAGGCATCAAAGTCTCAAGATCCTGAATGTTCATCCGCTCCTTAATCGCCCGCTCCATCCTGACCAGACCGGTGCGGTACTGGTTTTCAACCAGCTCACCGACGGTTCTCACCCGCCGGTTCCCGAGGTGGTCAATATCATCAACCTTGCCCTGGGTATCTTTGATTGTCACCAGCTGCCGCACCGCGAGCAGAATATCCTCACGGGTCAGTGCCCGGTTTTCGATATCGACATCAAGCCCGAGCCTCGCGTTGATCTTGTAGCGCCCGACCACAGAGAGGTCATAGGTCTCCATACTGAAAAACAGATTGTTAAAGAATTTTTCAGCAATCTCGCGGGTCGGCGGACTTGACGGCCGCAGACGCCTGTAGATCTCAATCAACGCCTCTTCGCGGTTCTGCGCCTTGTCAAGAGCAAGTGTCCGGCTGATTGAGTCCGAGTGGTGAACCCCGTCTATGTGCAGGCAACAATCATGCCGACAACAGAGTCTGAAGAGATCGTCAGCGAGGTGATTCCTGCGGACGCAATTTTCCTGCACAGCGCACGACTCAGTTTACGCCCCTTTTTGGCGAGCACAGAGCCGTCTTCCGGATGAATAAGGTCAACCTCAAGGCGCCGGTCACGCATCGCCTCGGCGTCAAAACTGATCGCCCACTCTTTCTTGTCTCTGGTAATGGTGTGTAACGTGTAGAACTTTTCAAGAAGCTCTTCTGCGCTGTACCCGATCGCCTTCAAAAGGGTTGTAACCGGAAACTTTCTCCGCCGGTCAATACGGACGTGAAGGATATCTTTAATATCAAACTCGAGATCAATCCATGACCCGCGGACAGGAATAATTCGTGCCGAATAGAGCAGTTTGCCGCTGGTGTGGCTCCTGCCGTTGTCATGGGTAAAAAAGAGTCCCGGAGAGCGCTGCAGCTGAGAGACAATGACCCGCTCGGTCCCGTTAATAACAAAGACCCCCTCTCCACTCATCATCGGCAGAGAGCCGAGAAAGACCTCCTGCTCCTTGATATCACGAATAGACTGCGCTCCGGTCTCCTCATCGACGTTGTAGGTTATCAGACGCACCACTATTTTGAGGGGAATTTCATAGCTCATCCCCCTCTGCAGGCACTCGGGAACTGTATATTTGGGAACACCAAAAATATACCTGACAAATTCAAGCGAGCAATTTCCATTGAAATCATGAATAGGAAAGATATCTTTTAATATTCCCTGCAGGCCGAAATCTTCCCGCTCTTCGGGATCGACATTTTTCTGCAGGAATTTATCGTAGGATTCACGCTGCATCGAGATAAGATGCGGCGGCTCAAGCAGAGTCTCTGCCATGGCAAAGTTCTTACGTACTATTTCCATATTGTTCCTCGAAATTGCCTGGTTATAAAACATGACAGGTGAAGCCTGCAACAACAGCGAAACACCAGCCTTTTTCGCAGCCTGTGTCGTTCCGGTGTTGCGCCGACTCCAGGGGACCTTGAACAGCTGCCTCTTCTGCCCATCTTCTTCGCTGCAGTCGAAAATGTCTCCTCGAAATATCAGTCAAATGGCTGCGCTCCATTTTCTCCTGCGCCTCGATTATGAACAAAGAACAACAACAGTGAAGGTCCCCTCCATTTTGGGGTTGCGATATCCCGGCAACAGAGTATGTTGACTGATACGCAACAGGCACCGCAGAAAGCGGCGGACAAACAACGTTATGCCGGGGCGCACCTGTGCACCTCGGCCATGCTGCATGATCTCTTCGTTCTCACGCTTCTTCCCGAACCCCTTCCTTTATCCATCTTCAAAAGCTGTCCTTTGGACCCGAAAGGCCCGAACACACCCTTTTGAACTGCTGTCGCACCCAGCAGGACATCCCGCGACAACAGGGAGGAAAAATGTCTTTAAAAAACAACCTGCACACGTCACAGCGCGACAGCACGTCGCCCGCTGACGAAAATCACAACACGCCACGGAGCAGGGCGCCGCAGCGTGTGTGAATCAAAAAAAGCCTTCCGGAGACCTTGAATACGTATCTCTTCTGCCCATCTTCTTCGTTGCAGTCGAAAATGTCTCCCCCCTCAGGGAGACCAGCCTGATGCCTGCGGAACATGTTCTCCCGCACCTCGGATATGGACAAGAGTCTTCAAGATGCCCCTGAGCAGATACTGCCTGTTTCTGCAGGATTACTTGATCTCGACCTTTGCTCCAACGGCCTCAATCTTGCCTTTGATCTCGTCAGCATCTTCTTTGCTGATCCCTTCTTTCAACGGTGCCGGAGCGCTTTCTACAAGAGCCTTGGCCTCTTTCAGACCAAGTCCGGTAATACCGCGAACCTCTTTGATCACCTTGATCTTTTCACTGCCGATCTCTGCGAGGATAACATCAAATTCAGTCTTGGCCTCAGCAGCAGCACCGGCATCAGCGGCAGCAGGGCCGGCAACACCGGCAACAGCAACAGGAGCCGCAGCGGAGACACCAAACTTCTCTTCGAACTCTTTGATCAGTTCAGAGAGCTCCAGAACAGACATTCCAGCGATAAACTCAATGACATCTTCTTTGGTTACAGCCATGGTAATTACCTCTTTTCAGTATGAATTTACGGGCATATTGAACAGGAACAGCTCAAGCAGTCCACAATATCCCGTACTGTATTGTCGTCACTGCCTGCCTGAGCAAATCAGGCGGCAGACTCCTTCTGTTCCTGAACAGCCCGCAGGAGATAGACAAAGTTCCGCGGCACTGCACTGAGTACCTGAACAAGACCTGTCGGGACGTTGTTCCACGTTGAGGCGAGCTGCCCGAGCAGAACCTCCCGTGACGGGAGTTTTGACAGGGCAACCAGCGACTCAACCGGGATCTTTTCTCCATCAAGAGCAGCACTGCGAATGACAAACGTGTCATGGTCGTCAGCAAATCCGGTAAGAGCTTTTGCCGGCCCTACCGGATCAGAATAGCCCATAACAACAGCGGTAGTACCAGTGAAATCCTCACCAAGCTCCGCAAGGTCTGTTCCGTCAACTGCTCGTTTCAGGAGAGTGTTTTTGGCAACACGAATCTCTGAGTCACACTTCTTCAGTTCGACACGAACTTTCTGAAACTCAGAGACCTTCAAACCACAATAATCGGCGACAACAGCCAGCCTGGCCCGATTGAACGACTCGTTCAATTCAGAGACAATGGTCGCCTTTGCATCACGATTCAAAGCAGTCCTCCTTGAGTTGAGATTTATACGTTTGAAACAGCAGTTCGATGACACAGGCGGAATTGAGTTCAACTCCTTGTCTCGGCAGGCCATCCACAGAGATGATTAAACACAGGGACCCTGAATAACAGCACAGGAGTATTCAGGGTGCCCCGCAGTACCTGCTGTCTTAGACTGCGGTTCCTCTTCTGACTCCACAGCCGGTCACCCGGTGTGGAGGGACAACACAATCCTCTCTGCCCGCTGTCTGTGAGCCCGGTTCTTCTGTTTTGTAAGAAGCCGGCTCTCAAAAGAGTGGGTGGGGAGAGGGGCACGGCCGACTAACTGAGCAGCGTTCTGAGCTCAACAGGATCGATCTTCACTCCGGGTCCCATCGTCGAAGAGACCGTCACTGAACGCAGATAGACCCCCTTACTGGCCGAAGGCTTGAGCTGTATCAACCGGGCAACAAATGCCTTCAAATTTTCGCTGAGTTTTTCCGGGCCAAAGCTTATTTTACCGATCCCGGCATGAATAATGCCGGCCTTGTCGACCCGAAAATCGACCTTCCCGGCCTTAATCTCTCTGACCACACCGGCAACGTCCATCGTCACCGTGCCCAGCTTCGCATTCGGCATCAAATTACGGGGACCGAGTATCCGCGCAATCTTACCGACAACCCCCATCATATCGGGGGTGGCAACAGTCTTGTCAAAGTCGAGCCAGCCACCCTGAAT
>PDWJ01001556.1_pt1 | contig 27954 bp, 20 predicted proteins | sample 1430881 | NCBI WGS metagenome assembly PDWJ01 (sample SAMN01162460, study PRJNA174530) | Oral metagenome, whole genome shotgun sequencing project. | biome: Marine environment; feature: Marine mammal; material: Swab sample of the gingival sulcus; isolation source: swab sample of gingival sulcus...
TTGATTGATTGCTTTGCTCATGTCAATTTCCTTTTTATTCGTTAAAGCTAAGTAGGGTAATTGATAATAAGCAGTTACACAATCTTATTTACAGTCTCGAGGGGGCAGATGATGACATCCCTGCTGTTATTCCAAATGAGATGTCATCTAAAGAGTCACGGCAAAACTGAATTTGATAAGTTAAATTTTCATGAATTTAACTTATTCGTTATACAATATTACTTATTTTTTTGATCGTCTATCCTGTGATATTAAGTATTTATTATTTTCTGAGTCTAATTCTAAAATTACATAACCACAATTTAGAAATCTATCTGCTATCTCATAATCTTCGTAATTCCAATGGAAAAAACGCATTAAAAAAATTAATGCAGTGATTCCATGGGTACTGATCAAAACTATTTCTGTCCACTCATCTGTTTTGAAATCTCTATATAATGTTTCCAGAAATGTCGAAATTCGATCATAGACATCTGCACCTGATTCTCCTTCTTTTATTCTATAAAAGAAATAACTATGTCTTTTGCGATTCTCATTCTCTCGTTTTGCTTGGTCTAATGTATAAAAATTCCCCCATTCTTGTTCTCTTAGCCTGGGATCTTCTTTTATCCTTATTTCAGAATTTTCTATTTGAGATAAAATAATATCTGTTGTTTGTCTTGTTCTCAACTAGGGAGAATTCCAAACGGTTATTCTTTTATTTTCTAGAATTGTCTTTAATTTTTTTACGCTCCATAAATCATGTTTTTTTTGAAGATTCATCCAGAAATCGAGAGTTGCGCCAAAAAACCTGGATAACCTCAATACCATTTCAGGTGTGACAGAGCCTTTTTTGTTTACAATTTTTGATAGTGTTTTTCTGGAACCACCTAATTTTTCGGCCATATCTTTAATACTAATCGACAATGGAAAAGAGATAGTCTTCTTTAATTATTTTGCCTGGGTGAGTTGGTTTTCTTGTCATTTTTCGCATAATCTTACCTCGCTAATGATAATCCCCGTAATTAAAACGGTTAAAACCGGAACCGGTTCAGGCCGGAAAACACTGCGGAAATATCCCCCATGCACTGGTTCACAAACGCCCTGTCATCTTCAATCACCCGGTAATCAGAATCATAGGTTGCCAGCGCGCCCGGTTTGTAAGAGGCCAGTGAAAAGACAAACAAATGGTCCGGATAAATCAGGCCGTAATCATCCCAGCTGGCGACCTCGGCATAGGTACGCGCAGCACCGGACAGCAGCGAGGTGCCCTGGGCATAGGTTTCCGGTGCATTCGTCACGCCCAGCAGGGCCATGAAGGTGGGCGCCACGTCCAGGTGGCTGGTCAGACGGTCCACATCCCCGGCTGGCTGGCCCGGCATCCGCATCAGGAACGGTACGTGGGTCTGAAATCGGGTAAAGGCGCTGTTATGCCCCAGGTGCCCGGCCTCGTAAAATTCCTCTCCGTGATCGGCGGAAATCACGATCACCGTGCTTTCCATCAATCCTTCGGACCGCAGGGCCTCGAGCACCCGGCCCACCTCATGGTCACTGAACCGGACCGCATTCCTGTACCCGTTCTTCAATCGGCCGGCATCGGCCTTGCCAAGGGTCAGATAGTTGGGTGTGCGCTCAGCCGGGGTATCAATTTCAAAGGCATCCGGATACGCATACGGCCCATGAGGGGCGTCATAAAACAAAAAACCAAAGAAGGGTGCCGTTGAATCCCTGTTTTTCAGCCAGGAGATCAGGTTGTCCGTTGCTGCGGGGTCTTTTGTGACCGCGTCCGGGCCTGGGTGGTCATCATAAATCCGGTCTTTCACATTCACGAAACAGGTTTTGTTGAATTCCGGATTGCTGCTGGTCACGCTGGTGATTATCCGGATATCATACCCGGCCGTTTTCAGGGTGTCCACCAGCACCGGACCGTTTCGTTCTTCGAGCATCCGGTGCCAGTAATAGCCGTTCAGGCCGTAAAACAGGGAAAAGACCCCGAACCGCGTACAGTTCCCGCCGCTGTAGTGCTGCCGGAACCGCAGGGCTGTTTCTGAAAAGTCATGGATATTCGGGGTCAGTTCCGGGGTCACCATGTCAAACCGCATGGCATCCACGAGAATCCACAAGATATTCATGTTGAACCCGGATGGATCCCGCCGGATCGGTTCATGGGGGTAGTTCAGGCCGGAATTCACCAGATCCATGCCTTCAAGGGCTGCCGGCGCCGGCTCATAGCCGAATTTTTTTCGCATGAACCGCTTGATGGTCAGTGGCTGATACAGGGGATAAACCTGAGAAAACCGGGTAACAGACCGTTGATTAAACAAATCTCCCACCGCATAGGTGGCCTTGTCTGCCAAAACCATGAAAAAAACCGCGGCCAGACACCAGACCATGGGCTTTCGGCTCAGGGGCCTGTCCCCGAACCGGTGATGGAGCCGGCAGCCCAGCAACACCTCGCCGGCCAGCACACCGCAGACCATCACGGCAATGGCCGCCTGGGTCATCAGACTCAGGTGAATGGAATCGCCGGTGCCTTCGGTAAACAGCAGGGTCAGCACCATGCCGTTGATATGAAACTTGAAAAGCCGGTAGATAAAGAGATCGGATAACAGCAGCAGCTGGCAGAGGCCGAGCATCAGTGCGGCAGCCGTTACCAGCCATCGGCCGGCGCCTTTCACATAAACCCCGGCAAAAAAGGCCAGGCTCACCGCCAGATACAGGTGGGCGGTGTTTGAAACCCCTGCCATGGCGATGAACCCCCAGCTCATAAAGGATACGATATTCCGGGTAAAAAAAGGATAGCAGGCCGCCAGCACAAGGGAGCACGCAAAGTTGATACAGATCAGACGATACAGGGTTCGTCTGACGCGTTGTCTTATCCGGTGTTTATCCAGTGTCACAGGGTAATGCCTCCGTATTTCCGGGCTTTTTTTCTCGCCTTGTCAAACAGGACTGTTTCAGGTTCTGGCAATATCAGTCCGGCATCCGTGTATACGCGTAGCCCGTCTATAATAAACGATTCAGCAGCTGTTTCAAGGGCGATATACGCGCTTTTCATCACATTGACAAGGTCGCTGGATCGTTTTTTACGGGTGATCTTTCGCACATTTTCAAGGTCAATGGGAATTATGCGGCCATCATCCGCTGCCAGAAAGTTGACCAGATTCGCATCCCCGTGCGTATAGCCGGCCCTGTGCAGCCGCGTGATCAGATGAAAGGCCCGCTGGATCCAGACCGGTTCCCGGGTGCGGGCCAGGACGACCTGTACATTCTCACAGTCCAGGGCTTCCTGCACCAGAATTCCCCGGTGCCGGATCCCCCATTTCCATTCCTCGCCCCAGGCCAGGACCCGTGCCACCGGAATCCCCAAACCGGCATACACTTCTCCTGCCGTTCCTTCCCGTGCCGCATACCGGGGCCTCAACCGGTGAATGGCCAGCCGTTTGGCCGCTGATCCGTGCCCGGTGTCTGTGGCCGCATACCATTTGACAAATACCCGGTCACAGGGCACACCAGCAGGATACGGCAAAAACCCGCTTCGCCGGGATGGCAGATGCCTGGCCACCGGCACCTGGTCCGGGTGTGCGATCACCCCTTCCAGCCAGTTCCTGTCCATGTCCGGATCAATCCTCAGCCGGAAGGCCCCGACCCGGAACCGGATCAGTTTCCCGGCAGTCATCTCAGCAGTCCTCCGGCGGGTTTCCCGCTGTTTTTTTAATTGGAAAATCCCTGAAATTCATATATGAGTTCCTTTTTATGGAAGTTTTTTAACGCCAATCAGATGCCTTCTGCGCATCAGATACAGAATGCTGTCATGAACGCTGCTGACGCACCGGGCAGTCCCGGCCCGCGCTTACTTTTCATACCCGTATCCGGTCCCAAAGGGGCCGGTGAATATATCCGTTCCCTGACACTGGCCCAGGCGTGCGTGAAACAATGGCCCCATGCCTTTATCCACTTTATTCTCAGCAAAAAGGCCGTATATGCCCGCTCAGCCCCGTTTGACACCACGCTGATCAACGGGTCTCCAACAGTCAATACCGACGCGGTGCTGGCAACCATCGACCGGTTTGCACCAGATATCTGCATCATTGACAGCGGCGGCCGTACCCGGCTGTTCCGGTATCTCAAAAAAAAACAGATTCCTGCCATCTATGTCAGTTCCCGGGCATCCACCCGGCAGCGGGCCTTCCGCTGGCTGTGGATGGGGCTGATTCGCCGCCACTGGATTGTCCAGCCATCGTTTGTCGGCGGTCCCCTGACCCGCATGGAAAAACGAAAAATAAAATGGACACGGTCCCAGCCGCCCCTGTTCCTTGAAACCCTGTTTCCGGCACCGGACACGGCAAGGCGTGCCGCCTTCTTTTCAGAACTCGGACTGACCGATGACGCCCCTTACCTTGTCTTCTGCTCCGGCGGCGGGGGAAAACGGGGAGACGGAAAACAGGCACCGGATATCTTTGCAGAAGCCGCCCGGCAGGTATCTGCCCAAACCGGTATACGCTGCCTGGTCATCATGGGCCCCAATTATCCCGGAGCGCCGGAACCGCATCCCCGTGTGATCACCCTGAAATCAGTCACAAACGAAACCTTCATCGATCTCATTGCCGGTGCTCACATGCTGGCCATCGGGGGCGGCAGCAGCATTGCCCAGGCCCTTGCCACCCGAAAGGTGGCTGTCGTGGCGCCAGCAGCCGGAGACCAGCAGAACCGCATCAACCGAACCAATCGTCTGGGTGTCATCGACAGTGCGCCCCTGGATGCAGATGCCATCAGTGCCCATTTGCTGGCCCTGCTGTCAGATGAAAACCGCGTTACCCGCATCAAACACAAGCTCGATGCATTAGGTCTTACCAACGGTCTGCCCCGGGCAATGGCATGCCTGTCCGGCATCTGGCAGACGGTTCAGGAAGAAAGGAGATAAGGCCGGTTTACCCTCCGCCCTGCGGCACCCTGCCGGGCACCACCACAACCGGCACCCATGAACCGCACCGCAAAATCGATCCTGCTCTGGAGCAACGGGTATGATCTCCCCTCGTTCCGCCACCGGATCCGGAGCATGATTCCGGCTCTCGAGGCGGACGGCTGGAAATGGGATATCCTCATCCTCCCGTCCAAGACCTATTACCGGCGTATTATCCGTCACCGGCGCCTGATTCAGAAAGCGGATGTGGTGCTCATGTCCAAGCTCAAGCCGGTTCCCCTTGAATCCATGCTCATCCGGAAATGGGCCAGACGCGTGGTCTATGACATCGATGATGCCATCTACTACAAACGCCCCCGAACCGTCGGAGATCCGCCGGGAAAATCCTGGTGGCGCATGAAAAAATTCGGTACCGCCTGCCGGGTATCTGACCTGGTAATCGCCGGAAACACGGTGCTGGCTGGCAAGGCCGCCGCGTTCACGGACAAAATAGAAATCCTGCCCACGCCCCTGGATACCTCCCGGTATCCGGAGGTGCCATCCGGCACCCGTTCACCGCACACCCTGGTCTGGATCGGGCTGCCGAACAACCTCAATTACCTTGAACTGATCCGCCCGGTACTGGGGCGCCTGTCACAGGAAGTCACTGACCTCAGGCTGAAAATCATCTCTTCACGGTTTCCGGACTGGCCCGAGATTCCCGTTGTGCCCTGTCCGTGGCATCCAGATACAGAGGCTGAGCACCTGGCGACCTCGGGCATCGGCATCATGCCCCTTTCAGACGATGACTGGGCCCGGGGAAAATGCGCGTTCAAGCTGCTCCAGTACATGGCCGCCGGCCTTGCCTGCGTGGCCTCGCCGGTGGGCGTCAACGCGGATGTGGTCAGCCACGGTACCACGGGTTTCCTTGCGCAAACACAAAGGGAATGGTACCGGCACCTGAAAACCCTGATCGACCATCCGGAAAAACAGCAGTGTTTCGGCCAGGCAGGCAGGGAAAAAATACAGACAGAATTTGATACCCAGGTCGTGGGCGCCCGGCTGATCGCGCTGCTGAACCAGACACTGGCCTGATGAAAGAGCAGATGACAGCGATGCTCAGAGGACCAGCATCCCAGCGGTCTGGCCAGGATGCGGCGACAAGCCATGTTTCTCAAGGGCCTGATGCCATCGGCGCAGGTAAAATCGCCTGGCCCGTTCCGGTGCAACGCCTGAGCGGGCCCTGTCAAAATCAATCACATGGCAGCATCCGTCATCATCCACCAGCACATTTCCCGGATGCAGGTCCACATGCAGAATGCCGCTGTTGATCATCACCTTGAGCTGCCGGGATAAATCATCCATGACCTGCTGCACCGCTGAAGCGTTTTCCAGGATCACCCCGGTCAGCGGACGGGTATGCAGCAGTTCACGGGTCACAATCCAGGTCCGGTAAAAGAACCCGCCAGTTTCCATGCAGACCATCGGTTCCGGCGCCCGTACCCCGAGGGCTCTCACCTGTTCCAGAAAGATCAGCTCGTCACGGCCGCGTGAACAGGACCGGATCCGGAAATGGGTACTCCGGATAAAGCGGCCCGGAATCCCCCCGCGATGATAGGCTTTCACAACCCCCCGGCTTCCGTCATCCAGGGTGATCCGCCGGATACCACCCCGACCGGAAAGCACGGCTCCGGATTCGGTATCCGGGGTCATGGGGGCTGAGATGGCAATGAGCCGCGACTGCTCGGCCCCGGTCAATGGCCGGAAGCTGTAAAACCGGTACCTGTGTTTTGTGGACGCCAGAAGCTTACGCATACGCCCCCGCATCGATCCATTCAAAAACAGCGTGTTTCACATCAGCGACGGATACGCTGCGGATCATGGCTTTCACAGGTACATGCGGTCCGGCCTGGGTTCGACCGGCCAGGTATCGGTGGGCTGAATTGTCCGGAGGCGTCCACCGCACCGGATCAATGGGACCGAATATGCCGAATGTGGGCAGGCCCGCCGCAATGGCCAGATGCCGGGGGCCGTTGTCGTTTCCCACCCAGCAGACACAGCGTTTCATCAGGGCCGCGCAACCGGTCAGGGTTCCCACCGGTGCAATGACCGTCTGGTCCGAAAAGGTCATCCGGCAATGCACTGAAAGGGAAACATCGTCTTCGCCCGGCCCATGCATGAGCAGCACCTTCAGCCCATACCGCTCGATCAGGGCATCACACAGTGCGGCAAACCGGTCTGCCGGCCATACCTTCATGGCCACAATGCTCACCGGCGACACGGCCACCACCGTGTCAGAGGGTAATAAGCCCAGGCGTTCCCAGGCATCCGCTGCCCAGCGATGGTCATCCGCATGGGGATATAGCTCCGGCAGCAGGGGCCGGTCCGGCGGAAGCACCCCCAGCGGCGCCAGCAACGCCTGATTTTTGAAAATACGGTAGATCGGCTCGGGGGGTTCCGGGACAGGTCTGGAATAGGCGAGGGACCGCCCCTGTTTTTGAAATCCGATCCGCAGAGGTGCGCCGGAAAACAGGGACGTCAGCGCCGACGGCACCTTGCAGTGAAAATCGATGACCAGATCAAACCGTTCGTTCCGAATGCGGACAAACCGGCTAAACCGCTCAGACAAAGGCTCGTTTTCCCGATCCACCGGTATCACGTCATGAACAAAGGGATTTCCTTTCAGACATTGGGCAGCCGCGCGGCTGCAGGCCACCACGATGCGGGATCCGGGATAGGTCTCACCGAGTTGCCGCAGGGCCGGCGTGATCATCAGAAGATCTCCGATACGTTTGTAATGAATACACAATATGTTCACTGCCGCGTCCTGTCCTCCACATCCGAATCGAAACCGAACCGTACCAAATCTAAACAAAAAAGCAAGTGCAGGAGGGATTAGATGAAAATACCATTGCAGGATGGGGGGTTGTTTTGGTACAGTGCATCGTTTTATGAACAATGGCAAAACCGTTTTCAACCCGCATAACGGACTGCCGTAATCTAAGGAACAGAGGAACTGCCATCAGCATGGTTTTATCGTATTACCTGATCAAATATCCCTATAAGATGGTATGGCGCTGGAAACACTGGCGCGGAACCACTGAGGGTATTGTCCTGTACTGCGGAGACCCGCTGGATTACGAGCTTTTTAAGCCGGTACAAAAATATATCAAACCGGTAAAGGTGGTTGCAAAGAACAAAAAGGTTCAGCAGCGTCTCAAAGAAATGGGAGTTGACGCAACCACGCTGCCCGCATATCCCAAGGCCGTCATCATGTTCCGGCAGGCAGCGTACCGGTTTCCCGAAGCCCAGATCCTCAAGTTTGGATTCCGGCATGGGGCGTATCATTTCAAGCCGTTTGCCAATACCAAGACCTACAACATGATCGACCGTTTTTTCATGACCGGAACAGATGAAGTTGAAAAGGCGAAAGCCGTGGGCATCACCTGCGGTGTACCTGCGGGTTTTCCCAAGCTGGATCCGGCCTTTGACGGGACCTACAACGCAGACTATTTAAAGGATCTGGCACAAGCACTGAAGCTGACCAGTGACAAGCCGGTGCTGCTTTTCACCGCCACATGGAACCGCTCTGGTGTGGCAGCCATCGACCGCTGGTATAACAAACTGCATCTGTTCACAAAAGACTATCAGGTCATGGTCACGGTCCACCCCTGGACCGATCCGGCCATCTCCCGAACCATTCAGAAAACACCTGGCGTCACCTTCATCAACGACCTGAACGTGGTTCCCCACATCATGCTGTCAGATGTCTGCATCAGCGATACCAGCTCGATCCTGGCTGAATGCGCGGCCCTTGAAAAACCGATCCTGACCTTCACTGTCCCGGAGCACCGCCGCTTCCAGCCGGACATTCAGGAACTGATCCGGCTGATCAGCATTGCCCAGGTCAATACCGCAGAAGAACTGCTCACCGCCCTGCCCCAGTGCCTCACAACACCGCACCCGCGCATCGAAAACCTGCAGAAAGCCAATAAACAGATCTTTGATCAGCTAGACGGACTTGCCGGGAAGCGGTGCGCGGATGAAATGATCCGCCTGCTTCCGGATTTGAAAAAATAATATCAGATGGGGCTCCGTCGTCTGCCCGACGGAAGGGACTGGCGGGAACCGCTGGGATGGGTGTTACCCCTCTGATTTCAATATAAATCTTCCCACGCTTGTTTTCAGATTATCCGAGAGCGTATTCAACTGATCCGCGTTTTTCGCCAGCTCAGAGCTTCTTTCCGACAAGCGGCGGACACCCTGATTGACACCAGAGATCTTTTCCGTCACATCCACCCCAATCCCGGCAGCTGCGGATACATTCTGGCTGATCTTCGCAATACCGGCGGTCCCGTTTTCCACATTCAGACGGATTTCCTTGGTGGCGGCGGTCTGTTCTTCGATAGCCGCCGCAATATTGCCCACCAGATCATTTGCTTTTTTGTTCACGTCCGAAACGCCGTTGATTTCGGCAATGGACCGGCGCGTGGCAACCTGAATCCGTTCCACCTTCTCCTTGATTTCCCGCGTCGCGCCGGCCGTGAGGCGAGAGAGGGATTTAATCTCGTCGGCAACTACGGCAAATCCCTTTCCCGCGCTGCCGGCCCGGGCCGCTTCAATGGTCGCGTTCAGGGCAAGCAGGTTAGTCTGTTCGGATATTTCCGCAATGGTCTCGGTCACCACGTTGATCGACCGGGCTTCCGCATCCAGTTCCTGAATCAGGCTGGCCGCAGACAGCGCCTTGTCCACGGCGGTTTCGGATATTTCCCCGGCAGCCGATGCATTTTTCGCAATCGCGCCGATGGTTGTGCTCATTTCACCTGCGGCATCTGAAATCTGATTGACATTGTCTGTCGCCATTTCCATAACACCGGCAACCGATCGCATCTGCTCCCGCATGTCATGGGATTGATCAGATACTTCTGTGGTGGTTTCCGCCGCCTGATCCAGCGCCGTCTTCAAATCTCCGGACATTCCGAGCAGATCACCAGCGGCCGACATCAGTATATCCACCCCTGCCGTCACGTCCCGAAACGATGTATTCAGTTGATCGGTCATCCGGTTCAGCGCATCGGCCAGCCTGCCGGTTTCATCCTTCCGGTCAATGTCAAGGGTGTGGCTGAAATCTCCCGAGGACATATTTTCCGCAAACCAAATGCCCTCGCGTATGGGGCCGGTAATCCCCCGCGCGATGAACAGCCACAGTGTACATGCAACAACAATGGTCACGGTGAAAATGAAGGCCAGCCTTAAATTCCCAGCCTTCCGGATCTGCGCGATTTCATCGGTCGCCGCATACAGCTCATGGGTATAGGCCCCGGCACAGATTATCCAGTCCCAGGGTTTGAAATACATAAAGACGGTTATTTTTTCCATGGACGCCGCTTCTCCGGGATTTTTCCATCCATAGGTCAATTCCCCGCTTTCCCCCTCGTTCAACCGGACAGCGCGTTCACACAGTTCACGGATAAAATAATTGCCATCCGCATCGGTTGCATCCCAGACCGTTTCACCGTCTCGCGCCCCCTCTTTTGAGATCACATACCGGCCCTTTGAGTCCAGCACAAACATATAGCCTTTCGTGCCGACTCTCACCCCCATAATCGCCTGGCGCAGGCTTTCCATCCCTTCTTCAGGCACCCCCACATATACGGCGCCGATAACACGATGATCGGCATCCATGATAGGCTCATATGCTGTTATATACCATTGATCCACCACAAAGGCCCGCCCCCTGAAGATCTTGCCCTTCATCAGCGTGTCGATCACCGGGTTGGTCAGTCCGCTCGGGTTTACGGCCGGAATATAGGTGCCGATGGCGCGCGCGCCATTTTTCTCGAATACATTGGTACTGATGCGAAGCATGTCCCCTTCAGGGGTCATTTTCTGAAACAGCGTGCAGGTACCACCGACCAGAGCCTTCACATCATCGACAATCCAGCTCTCACGATTTCCGGAACTGTTTTTTTCGATCCGGCGTCCGCCAACCTCAAACCCGGGCAGGGAAACCTGCGATGTTTCACGAGTATACTGATTCACCGCATCCCATACCACGACGGATTCAGAAAGCGAAACATCCCCCTGTTGCCGGAGTGCATGACGGGCCACGTTCAGAGAGGCTTCAACCCCATGGGTGAGGAGCACCTGCTGCGCCTTGCACGTACTGTAGACACCCTTTGTGAAATGCCCAAGATCCTGAAACACCTGGTTCTGAATTTTTTCTGTGGCAACGGCTGTCATTTTTTCCGTCTGAAAAAAGAGAACCGCCGTCACAATGAGAAGCGGCAAAGCGGTCAGAACGATGCCTGTGAGGATCAACCGCGGCGTTAACTGTATTCGACTGAAATTCATAGGATTCACCTGTTGGTAGTAATAGAAAGGTTCACGGATTGCACGAATTCATACGAATTTCCATTACGAATCTTAGACACGTCCGTTGTCAAGAAGTAAACATTAAAGATCTTACCTATCACATAAAAATAACCGTGGCGATAGGAAATATATGCTCAGATAAAACGAACACGTTCCGGTGCCGTCACATGGCCGGCCTCCCGGATCCGCCTGAAAAAAAGATGCAGACCGGCCTGTTCCCGGTCACCGAGATCATACTGCAGATGGGCAAACCAGCGTTCAAAAATATCAACCGGCATGGAAAACGCTGCTGCCGCTTTTTCGGAAATGACCGGGAGCCGGGTCAGGCCGACCTGTTTGGAGGCACGCAGCAGATCGGACACGGCGTGTACAGCTTCAGGCCGCGCGGCATACACGGATTTTCTTACCGCCCATACGGCAAAGATAAAGGGAAGCCCGCAGTGCTGCTGCCAGGCTTCGGCAAGATCGATCACGTGAGGAAAATGCTGTTTCCAGTCCCCGGTCAGGGCCAGATCGCCGATGACCAGGGCAGCGGCCGCATGGTCCGGCACATCGGACGGATGGCCCACCCTGCCGGTTTCAAGCACCGGAGAGATCCCGGCATCATCAAATGTCAGGCGGAGCAATTCCACAGACGTGACCGAATCGCTGGAAAGAATCACCCGGCAGCCATCCAGGTCTGCCACCGGTACCCGGCTCACCAGAAGCACACTCAACACTTTCCCGTTAGATCCCACGGACAGGTCGGGCAGCAGCAGCCAGTCGTCATGGTGGCGGGCATAGGAGGCGCTGGAGACCGGACTCACATCAAGCGCCCCTTCTGCCATCATCCGGCCGAGTACGGACGGGGCTTTGGGGATAATCTCGAGTCCTTTGGGCAGAGGCCCGGCTTCCAGGCCGTAATAAATGGGTTCCACATTGTGATAGGCAATTTTTCCAAGCCTGAGCAAGGGATCAAACATGATCAAGACCTCATGCATCGCACCTGTCCGGACCATGATCCCGGACAAGGGCCTCAAGAATCCGGTCACAAGCGTCTCGCGGAGATGCGCCGCATCCGGATGGTAAATCAAGGGAAAGATACGCCGCCCGGCAGCCGGGTGTCAGGCGGCCGACCCGGGAAGACAGGTGGAGTGCCCGGGCACCGTTGACGGTTGCCATCGTCAGCCAGGTGTGGGCGGAAACCGCCGGCCATGTCTTGACCAGGGCGGCCAGCTCGTCCTGCATGGACAGGGTGGGCGTGCTGGCCAGGCTGTCGGTCCCCAGGCACAGCCGGACTCCGGCAGCGAGCAGACCGGGGAGATCGGGTATTTTTCCGTGAAGGTAGCGGTTGCTCCGCAGGCAGATGCACCCAAAAGTGCCGGTGGCTGCCAGGCATGCAGCATCAGCCGCATCCACTTCAATCAGATGCACGGCCAGGGTGCCGGTATCCAGCAACCCCAGGCGGTCTGCATACTGCACCGGGCTTGTTGCCGGCAGGGGCCAGGCATCGGTATCAATGCCCCGGGAACGCAAAAAATCCGTCCAGTCACCCTGTGTTCCGCGGATAAAGTCGGCTTCCACAGCCGACTCTGCCAGATGCAGGGAAAAGGGCGTCCGGCAGTCCCGGCTCATCTGCTTCAGACGCGTTAAAAAATCCGGAGCTGTGGTATGCGGTGCATGGCCGGCCACTGCGCTGCCGGATTCCGGAGCCGGAACATCCCGGTCTGCTCCCAGGTATTCTGTAAACACCATCGCTGGCAGCCCGGCATCTGCCAGGTGTCTGCCGGTCACGCCGCAGGAGGAAATATCCCCTACAGCCGCAGCACCGCCGGCCTTCAGACCGTAAATCCCCTTGTCAATCCCGTGTTCCATGTCCGTATCGGTCCAGTGAGCCCTGGCATGCATCAGTCGCTGCACCCACAGAAGAAACCCGCCGTCCGCATCCACTGGCCGGGAAAAGGCAGACAGCTCCAGATGGGTATGCGCGTTGACCAGTCCGGGCATGAGGACCGCATCCCCATGATCCATCACCGGAATCCCAGATGGGGGACGGCCCGAACCCACAGCCGTGATCCAGCCCTTGTCTGCAACAAAGTACCCGTCCGCAATCACCGTGTCCGGATCGATCATGAGCCAGCGTGCCCGGTGGCAGGCCTGTGCCGTTTCAATACAGATCATGACGCAGGTTCACCAAAGTCCTTGAGCGGCTGATAAAAGCAATCCCGCTGCACAGCCCGGAATCCTGCCGCATGGATGAGCCGCACAATGGTATCCGCAGACAACCGGAAGGTCACCCCGGCTGCGGCCACCACATTTTCCTCGATCATGGTGGAACCGAAATCATTGGCCCCGAAAAAGAGCGCCAGCTGGGCGATCTTATCCCCCTGGGTCACCCAGGAAGCCTGAAGATTGGGCACATTATCCAGCATAAGCCGGGCCAGGGCCAGCATGCGCAGGTAATCGGCAGCGGTCTTTTTCTCCACATGGGAGATGGCTGTATGGTCCGGCTGAAAGGTCCAGGGGATAAAGGCGGTGAACCCGCCGGTCTCGTCCTGGAGAGTTCGGATCCGTTCCATATGAAGGATGGCCTCTTCCGGAGTCTCGATATGGCCGAACATCATGGTGGCTGTGGAGCGCAGTCCCTTGTGATGGGCGATGCGCATGATATCCAGCCAGGCAGCAGCACTGGATTTTCCCGGAGAAAGGGTCCCGCGCACCCGGTCGACCAGAATCTCCGCGCCCCCGCCCGGAATGGAGCCCAGGCCTGCGGCCATGAGCCGGTCGATCACCGTTTCCACTGACAAATCCGAGACCGTTGCAATATAATCAATCTCCGGCGGGGAAAACCCGTGTATGTGTACCGGGTATTGTTTCATCTCCCGGAGCAGGGTTTCGTAATAGGTGATATCCAGATCCGGATGGATCCCGCCCTGGAGAAGAATCTGGGTGCCGCCCAGGGAAAGGGTCTCCTCGATTTTGGCAGCCAGGGTTTCCGAATCAATCACATAGCCTTCCGGATCTCCGGGCGGCCTGAAAAAGGCGCAGAACCGGCACCCGGACCGGCAGATATTGGTGTAATTGATATTCCGGTCAGAGACAAAGGTCACCACCCGCTCCGGATGCATCCGGAACCGGGCCCGGTTGGCCAGGTCTCCCAGGGTGAGCAGATCCGCCTCCGTGTGCAGGGCAAGGGCCTGGTCCACACTGATCCGCAAACCGTTTCGGGCGTTTTCCAGACCGGATTCAAACAAGGTCATGAGACGCCCCCTTCTGCCTTCACCGGCCGGTAAAAGGAATCCCGCTCCACGGCCCGGAATCCGGCTGCCCGGATCATCCGGGTCAGGTATTCCTGGGTCAGGCCTTTGGCAGACGTGGCGCCGGCCATATGGGTGATTTTCTCCTCGATGATGGTGCCGTCCAGATCATCGGCCCCAAAACTCAATCCCACCTGGGCCAGGCGCTCACCGATCATCACCCAATAGGCCTTGATATGGGGGAAATTGTCGAGCATGAGCCGGGCAACGGCAATGGCCTTGAGATCATCATGCGCCGTGGTCGGGGGAATATGGGAGAGTTTTGTGTTCTCTGAATGAAACGCGAGGGGAATAAAGGCCGAGAACCCCCCGGTCCGGTCCTGGAGTTCCCGCAGGGAAATGAAATGATCCACCCGTTCCTCCAGGGTCTCGATGTGCCCGTAGAGCAGCGTGGCATTGGCCGTGATCCCGGCACGGTGGATGGTTTCCATCACCTCCAGCCAGCGACGGCCGTTGATTTTCTTGGGAAAAAGTTCCTGATGGATCCGGGGGTTGAGCACTTCGGCCCCACCGCCGGGCACCATCTCCAGTCCGGCATTTTTCAACACCGCCAGCACGTCTTCAAGGGACATGCCGCCAAGATCGGCCAGATAATCGATCTCTGCGGCGGTAAACGCCTTGATGGTGGCCGCCGGACGGATCGCCTTCACCGTTTCCAGAAGCGACACATAATAACTGAACGGCAGCCTGGGGTTGATCCCGCCCACAATATGAATCTCGTTGATCGGCTCATGGGCCCGGGATGTCAGACGCGCTTTCACATCATCAATGGAATAGACATACGCCCCTTCCAGATCGCCCTCTTCCCGTGAAAACGCACAGAACCGGCACTGGTTCTTGCAGATATTGGTATAGTTCAGGTGCTGGTTGTAGACATAAAAGGCATCCCGGCCATGGAGGCGGTTTCGCACATATCCCGCCATGCGGCCGACACCCATCAGATCAAAGGATTTATATAAGGTCAGCCCGTCTTCCCGTGACAGCCGGGTGCCGGCTGCCACTTTTTCCCAGACAGGCGTCAGTGCGGGGTCTAAAAAATCCATGCGTCTTCCCTTTGGCATTCGATTCACCGCCAGGACCGACGCGGCATCCGTCAGATCAGCGTCGGGGCATGTCGCAGATTCAAAAAAACTGGCCCGGGCGGCCTGTGCGCGGCGGTCAGAAGCGGAGATCGCTGATTTGCCGTCGCGTCTCCGGTCGTGTGCCGCTCGGCAATTTACATAAACAAATCACCGCCCCAAGGCAATCTTTTTCAGGTGTTACTTCCGTTTCACCCGGCGGACCAGCCGTTTTTTCTTTTTCGGGGGACCGGACGCAGGCGGCGGGCTAAGGGTTGACGGATCCTGCAGGGACGCCTGATGAAACGAGCAGGTGGCTCGCGGGCACTTGAGCCCCGGAGATCCCCCGTCGGCGGTCTCGATCAAAAACGGATTCCGGCACAGAGGACAGGGGAAATGGTACGGCTTTGACCAACTGATAAATTTGCACGACGCTTCGGAACACGCATAGTAGGCTTTGCCGCTCTGAGTGGACATTTCCTTCACCTTACCGTTTGCACACAAGGGACACGGCATGGCCAGCTCGGCCTCCATGGCGGCAATCCGTTGGGCGATCAGCTCCTCGTCTATTGCCTCGGATGCCGGGGAAGATGGTGGTTCAGACGCAGATGGCGGGGAAGGCAGTGGTTCAGGCGCAGGCGGCGGTGGAGGCAGAACCGGCTCCGGCTCTGGCGATGCCGGTGGTACGGGTTCCGGAGCCGGCGGTTCGGGAGGCAGCGGCTCGGGGGCAGGCGGTGAAGGAGGCGGAACCGGTTCCGGTTCTGGCGATGCGGGCGGTTCGGGTTCAGGAACAGATTCCGGTGCTGCGGGCGGTTCTGGTATCGGTTCGGACGCAGGAGGGGGCGGTTCAGGAACAGGTGCGGATTCAGGTGACGGCGGAATGGACACCATCTCCGGCTCCGTTGCCGACAGGGCGGCCTCGGGTGCCGGTTTGTCCTCCGCTTCCCGGGGAAACAGATCCCGGATCACAGTGCGGGAACCGGAGAAGCCGCTCTTGGTGATAATCGAGGGTTTTCCGGCTTCCTGGGCATCCACGCGCTGACGCACCAGCTCCCGGATCCGGGCATTAGCCGCTTTCAGATCCGCAGAAACCTTCCGGGATGCCTGAATCCGCTCCATGGGGGTGGCCTGGGATCTGCTCGAAGCGTCACCTTTTTCCTGGGAAGTGGACACCCCTTTCATGTAAAGGGTCTTATCGAACTTTTCCCGGGCTGACCGCTCGCTGGTGCGTCCGGTCAGCACTTCCTGCAGGGTCTGGACAATGTACCCCACCAGGTTCATTCCCGGCATGCCTGGAAACAGATTTTCCAGAAAGGCTGTATGAATGAACGCGCCGTCTTCGGCACTGTATTCCCGGTCTGCATTGCGTTTGACAAACTGCCTGTCAAACAGGGACTGGAGCGCACCGGTCATCTCTTCATCAATTTCAAACCCGATCTCAGCCAGATCATCTAAAAACGTTTCCCGGGTGTAACGCGGGGGCGGATCATCCGGGAAATTGGTAATTTCCATCTCCCGGTCCACCAGGAGGACCATGCAGGCAATGGTTGAAATATTGAAGGAAAAGGAATCAATGCGGCGGTCCTCATTCAGTCGGGCGATATGCCGGGTCAGTATATTGTCAAATTGCCTCCGAAGTCGTGCGAATTCATTCATTGGCCGTATCACTCCTGTTCGGCGTTCATTCCTGTGTCTGGGGATAACAGGGGCTGCCTCAGACATGATGAACCGGTTGACGAACATCCATCATCCTGTTGCAGGGGGCACCGGTTATTCGTTTATTTCCGAAATCATGTCCGCGATTTTTGATGCCATTTCCGACACACCGCTTTCGGCCGTCATTGGTGTTTTCGGTTCCGCCGGGGGGGCTTCCTCCGCATCCAGATCTCCGGATGTGGAGAGCTTCAGGCACTCCCCGTCCCGGTCAAAGACAACAGACAACGACAGCTTCACATCAAATTCCAGCCGGTACGCAATCCGGCTATCGTGCACCACGATATCCCCTTTTTTATAGGCCACATCATCCTGGAGACGAAATCGGTGCCGTTCCATGAGAATGTGTTCGATGGCGTCCCAATCGAGCTGACCGACAATGGAATCGATCAGTTCCAGTTCACTGTTTCGAATGGATTCTGCATCATTTATCTTCAATGGATGCCTCGCTTGTTACAGGTTAACCGCATGCCCATCAAAACGAACGGGAAAGCAGGATTTCTGCCAGGATCAAAAAAGCTTCCGCCGCCGGAGATTTGAGATCCACCAGGGCCACAGGGAGTCCCGCTTCCGCAGCCCGTCGCATCTTTATCCCGTCCGGAACCGCAACCGCCGGTATCTTCCCGATAACGCATTTCATGTCCGGCCGGTTTACCCAACAGGTGTTGCCGCCGGTGTGTTGACACCCGGTCAGGACAATCCCGGAAATACGGATGTCTGCGTTCTTTGTCTCTTTCAGTGCCCGGACCCGTTTGAGTACCGGCAAGAGCACCTCCGGATCTCGGCTGCCAACGGGCAAGGGGATCACCACATCACTACAGGCGGCCATCATCCGTTCCCCGGCCGGCCGGTGCCATCCCGGAAGATTCATCACAACAGCCCGGTCGTCCTGTCCGGACACCTCTTCCCAGACCGCTTGAAGCACCACCTCTCTGCAGGGTGCAGGGAGAAAAACAAGATCCAGATAGTCCAGCTGCGTGGACCACCGCAGCGCACTCGCATTGCCGACAGGCACCGGATCACCGGTCACGAGCCCTGCAGCTTCGGGGGGTGGTTCGCACGCCGGCGTCGGCGAACCGCCGATAAAAAGCGTCGTTTCTTCCATCAGCGCGAGACTGGCGGCAAGATTCAGGGCAACGCCTGTCTGGTGTTTATTCCGCAGATGGGTGGCAATACAGATCCGTAGACTCATAACCGATAATTACCACAGGTCACAGGCTTTGAAAAGGCCATCCTGTCCAGCGCCGGTTGGTGCTTTTTTTCTCAACTTGTGTATACTGTCCGTAAGCGACCTGGCGGCAGACACCATGACCAACGTGCACTATCGGGAATTTCTGCATGACACCCACCATTACACTGGCCGGCATTGACGCTGCCATGGGCAGCCTGAACTACGCTAACCCCAATGCCCTGAAATACCGGCTGCTCCACGCGATTCGCGGACAGTACCAGGATGACAAGGATATCCTGCAATACCAGTCCATTGACAGGGATGCCCTGATCCCCCACATCTGGGATACGGGAAAAGATCCCCAAAAAATCCGTGCCCGCCGGAAAAATCTGAGCAGCCTCCGGTCCAGCCTGAACGCCGATCTCAAGAAAAGTTTCGATGCTGGCAGGAACCCGGAAGGGGTCACGATAAGCGAGAATTTCACCTTTACCATGTCCAGCGAAGCAAAGGACAAGGTGCTGGGAACCTTTGCCGACTCCCTCGGCGGTACCGGAAGCATGACGATTGAGCAGATTTCAGATGTGCTAACCAGCATCAATGAGGTTCTCAAAAAAATCCATTCAGACGACCCAACCCACCGCCAGGAACACCTGGGACGGATCCGGGACGTCCTGGACCGGATCCGTGAACATGTGGACGCACCGGCAACGGACAGTGATACCACACCCGCTTCGGGTGAAACCGCTTCCCCTGAAATGGCAGATGGTGATTTGGGTGCAACTGAAAGCAACGAGCCAGGTAATGCGGATCAGAAAGGTACTCCGAGGGGCATTGAAGGAGAAAACACGGGTGGCAATGCCATCGATTCCGTGGATTCGAAAGACGGTGAAGCACTCGGCGACGTAGCTTTCGAGGGCGTGGACAACGATGAAATAGAAACGTTCGGGGACGATGCGGCCTTTGAGAATCTGGATCCCGCTAAGATAGAAGTGGCCGAGGCGGACGCGACCTTCGAGGATGTGGAGGATGCTGACATCGAAGTGCCCCAGGAGGACGCGCTCTTTGAGGACGTGGAGGACGCTGACATAGAACTGGCCCAGGAGGACGCGCTCTTCGAGGACGTGGAGGATGCTGACATAGAACTGGCCCTGGAGGACGCGCTCTTCGAGGACCTGGATGACGCTGACATCGAAGTGCCCCAGGAGGACGCGACCTTCGAGGATGTGGAGGATGCTGACATAGAACTGGCCCTGGAGGACGCGCTCTTCGAGGACGTGGAGGATGCTGACATCGAAGTGGCCCAGGAGGACGCCGAGATAGAAACGGTCGATGATGCGGATGTGGAAACAATTGATGAAGAGGACATCGAGGAGGTTGAAGAAGGAGATGATGTCGGCCTGCCGGTGGATCTGACTGGCGACAATCAAGACCTTCATCCGAACATGACCGACTATGAACGCAACCGCCTCTTGTCCGAGCAGTTTGACGGCTACCTGGGCGCCATGGAACGATATTACAACCAGTACCTTGAAGTCCCCGGAGGCGATTATACCATCGGCTCAACGGATCCCGGACCGGACGAACTCCCCATCAACCTGGCGCCGCTCGCCGGCGGATTCATGGGGAAATACCCGGTCACCAATGCACTGTTTGAAGTATTTATCGACCGGACCGGCTACCGCACCACCGCAGAGCGGCGGGGATGGAGCCAGGTTTACACGGCCCGGACCGCAAGGGAGCAGAATCCGTTCACCGGCAAGGAAACCCTTATCCACCGCGCCGGTGCCTCGAGCACCCGAGTAAACGGGGCCTGCTGGTTTCAGCCCCAAGGCCCGGGCAGCAACCTGCATGGGAAACGAAACCATCCAGTGGTCCATGTGACACTGGAAGATGCAGCAGCATTTGCCGCATGGGTGGGAAAACGCCTGCCGCTTGAAACCGAATGGGAAGCCTACGCCCGGACACCGGAACGAAACCTGTACCCATGGGGTGATGAGATGGCGCCATCCCTGTGCAATCTCAGCCCGAATCCGCAGGGGAGTACCCTGCCTGTTGACGCGTTTCCCAAAGCTGAAAACGGATTTCTCATTGCAGACCTCCTCGGCAATGTCTGGGAATGGACGGCCACGGATGCCCCCTCCCCCCGCGGCAGTGCAAATACTGCTGCCTATGCGGTAATCCGCGGCGGTGCCTTTGTCTCGTCGGCCCGCACCCGGCTGACTACCCGGCAGATCTGCCGGTATGATGCGGCCTCGAATATCCTGGGGTTCCGGTGTATTATTGATGCCTGATCATCGGAAAAACAACATCCCTATCAGGACCGATTTGTGACGGTTGATACCTGGAGGAGTCCCCAGTGTCTGCGAGACCCGGCTGCGTAAACTGAATACAAAAAAGTCAAAAATCTTCCTTTTAAAAAAAACGCATCTCCTGATATACATAGTTGATTGTAACGTGCGCATCTTGATGCTGGCTCCCCCCTGCAGCCGCGTCAATACAGATACGCCACTGAATGCGACAGCAGACTCTTTTAACCACCTTTAAAGACTTCATATTTTGTGGACCCCAGGAGATCCCATGACCCACCTTGAAACGCGCATCGAAGCTTTCCGGAAGCTGCTTTCCGAACACAACCTGGACACCTTCATGGTCGCCGTCAAAGAAAACCGCAGATATTTAAGCGGATTCACCGGTGAAGACACCCAGTTTGACGAGTCCGCAGGCACCCTTTTCATCACCGCTGATCGGCTCATCCTGGCCACCGATTCCAGATACACGGCTCAGGCATCGGAAGAAGCCCCGCTTTACGAGGTGGTCTGTTATCAAAAAGGGCTGGCAGCGGAACTGCCGTCCATCCTCAAGGATCTGGGTACCCGGCGGATGGGTTTTGAAGGTATGCGCATCTCCTGGGAACAATATCAAAAATTCATTCAGGCACTTGCCAAGGAAAACCTGTCTGTGGAGATGGTCAAGGGAGATCAGGTGATCGCGCCCCTGCGTCTGATCAAGGATGCGGAAGAGATCAACATCATGCGAAAGGCACTGGAAATTGCCGAGTCTGCCTTTGAATCCCTGGTTCAAACCCTTGTACCGGGCATGACGGAAAAAGAGATTGCCTGGGCATTTGAAAAACAGATGCGGGAAGGCGGCGCCGAAAGCCTGTCGTTCCATACCATCATGGCATCCGGCCCAAACAGCGCACTGCCCCATGCCACACCGGGAAACCGGTCCATTCGTGAAAAAGAGCCGCTGCTGTTCGACTGGGGCGCAAGGCTGGACGGGTACTGCAGCGACACGACCCGCACAATTTTCATGGGAGCGCCCACAGATCTGACCCAACGGATTTTCGACCTGGTGCTCAAGGCAAATCGTGCCGCCACAACGGCTATTCGTCCCGGCGCCAGCACCAAAGCCATCGACGTGATTGCCCGTGACATCATCCGGGAGGGCGGATACGGCGCCTATTTCGGTCACGGCCTGGGGCATGGCGTGGGCATGGCCGTCCACGAGCCACCGCGGCTCAGCCCGCTCAATGAGACCCGCCTTGAACCGGGCATGGTACTCACCGTGGAACCGGGCATCTATCTGCCCGGTAAAACCGGGGTGCGCCTCGAAAACATGGTCCTTGTCACCGAAGACGGCGTGGAAGTGATGAACCGGCTTCCGCTGGAGATGTAACCGGTTGGAGACCTGGATAGACCGGTACCTGCACTATCTCGTAATTGAAAAGGGGCTCTCGGATGCCACCCTGGAGGCGTATAGCCGGGATCTGCACCAGTTCCGTATGTATGTGCAAACCACACAGGCCCCATTCCCGGACGCCATTGACACCCCATTTCTGCTCGCCTATCTCATCGACCTCCGGGATGTGGGGCTGGCCGCCCGATCCCGGGCGCGGCATATTGTCTCTCTGCGCGGTTTTTTTCAGTATATCAAAAAAGCAGGCGGGATTGCCGCCAACCCCATCACGGTCATCGAGCTTCCGAAAACCGGCCGCCCGCTTCCGGACATTCTGAGCCGGGACGAGACCATCCGGCTCATCGAAGCCCCGGATACCACCACCTCCCGAGGCATGCGGGACGGGGCCATGTTAGAGCTTTTATACGCCGCCGGCCTGCGCGTCTCGGAACTGATTCACGTCAAAACCCAGGATATCAATACTGAAGCTGGTTTTATCCGGGTGTTCGGAAAAGGCGCAAAGGAACGCCTGGTTCCCATTGGATCCATGGCACGGGAAAAAATCGAGACCTACAAAACCCATACCCGTCCCCAGCTGCTGAACGGCCATACCAGCAGCTATCTTTTCGTGGCCAGGGCCGGAAACCCCATGACCCGCCAGGGGTTCTGGAAGCTGATCCGGAAATATGCCGTCAAGGCAGGAATCCTCAAAAAAATCAGCCCCCACACCATCCGCCATTCCTTTGCCACCCACCTGCTGGAAGGCGGTGCTGACCTGCGGTCCGTCCAGGTTATGCTCGGACATGCGGACATCGGAACGACCCAGATCTATACCCATGTGTCACGGGATTACCTGCGTTCCCTGCACCGGAAATACCATCCCAGAGGATAAATTTATTCACAATAATAAGTTGTTATAAGCGTTAATTATCCGCAGATGCCGCTGATTTGCGCAGATGCTCCCAGCTAAAACGCCAAATCATCACACCGTTCACGAATGCTCAATGTAAAATAACTGTCAATAGGCAGCCCAGGCTGTCCTTATCGCCTTTTTTTCGTTACAGTTAGCCGAATATTATCTATTGATCGCCTGCGAAATCTGCATGTGGCGGCCAGATAGTGTATGGCCCTGTGCCGTCTCTGACCGTCCCGGCACACGCTGGTGATCTGCGGATGAGCCGTTGATGCGGCCACATCCGTATCTGACCCCTGATTGAGGTTTTCATGACATCACCTGCGTTGATCGACATTCTCCCCTTTTCCGCTGCCACTGCAGCAGCCTTGACATCCCTGATCACAGATTTCAGAGCACGTATCACCGGGGTGACAGCGTCAGGCGATATCGCCGCTGCCATTGCAGAAACCCGGGAAACGTTTAACCCGGCCCTGGCCTGTCGCCTCTGCCTGGTGGTCTCTCTTCAGCCAGGGGATCTGGACCAAACACCGGCACATCTCCTGGACGCTGACCTGAATGCGGCACTGGAGCATCTCTCAAAAACCGGAGACGAACCTTTTTGGACCCTCAAGGACATCAGCTTCTGCAGGTCCGCAACTCCGCCTGCCGAAAATTCTCTGGCCTTTCTCTTCCCGGGTCAGGGTAGCCAGTATACGGGCATGGGAAAAGACCTGACAACCGCCTTTCCGGAAGCAGCTGAACTGCTGGAAATGGCGGTATCGGCAGCCGAAACCGCCTGTCCCATTACAGACGTCATCTATCCGGCCCCTGACACAGAAGGGGATATCGAGGCTGCCCTGCGACAGACAGATATTGCCCAGCCTGCCATTGGCGCCATCAGCCTGGCCATGGTCCGGGTGCTTGCCCGGTTTGGTATTCGGCCGGCAGCCACCGGCGGACACAGCTATGGCGAGCTCCCGGCACTGGCTGCCGCCGGATGGATGGACGAAACCACCTGCATGACCTTGTCCGCAACCCGGGGACGTCTGATGGCAGCTGCCGGAAAAAACGGAAACGCCGGCACCATGCTGGCTGTCCGTGCGTCGCTGGATGCGCTGGACGCACTCATTGAATCAGAAGACCTCGATGTGGTACTGGCCAACCGGAACAGCCCGCAACAAGGGGTGCTCTCGGGCAGTATCAAGGCAATCGAGGCAGCAGCGGCAGCCTGCAAAGCGCGAAAAATGCGGGGATTCCGTATCCCCGTGGCTGCCGCCTTCCACAGCCCCCTGGTGGCTGCGGCTGCCGAGCCCTTCAACGATGCAGTCAACGCGGCATCCCTGACCCCCACAGCAATACCGGTGGTCTCCAATACCACCGGTGATCTGTATCCGGCATCCGCAGACGCGGCAAAACGCCTGCTGGGCCATCAACTCCTGCATCCAGTCAACTTTGTCAAAAATATGGAAACCCTGGCTGAAAACGGCGTGACCACGCTGGTCGAAGTCGGCCCCAAGGCTGTGCTCACCGGACTGGCCCAGGAGATCCTGAAAGACACGGGCGTGCAGGTGATGGCCATGGATGCCTCAAGCGGCCGAAAAAACGGACTTTCAGATCTGGCCCGGGTACTTTCCCGACTTGCGGCCCTGGGATATCCAGTGGACCTTTCTGCATGGGATCCCCAGGATCCCGGCGGAAACAGATCTGCAAGCCGCAGCAGCGGCACCCCGCCCGGCACTATGCCCCAACATGCTGCAGCAGTGACCCCATCTGCCCCTGGACAGATGACTGACGAGAAACAATCAACCGCAGCCCGGCTGCATTCCCTTACTTCCGGAGACACCATGACACCTCCCGATCCCGCCCACGTGCTGCGGATGGTCCAGGAAAGCCTGAAATCAATTCAGAAAATTCAGAAACAAACCGCTCAGGCCCATGAAACATACCTGAACGCCCAGACCCTTGCCTGCCGGGCGATACAGGACATGGCAGACGCTGTCAGGCAACTGGTACCCGCCGCCATACCAGCTTCAGATCTGCCTGCCTCCCGGCATACCGATCCGGAGGCTTCAGCATCACCGAAACCGGAGGAAATTTCGGTCAAGCGTGTGCCCGCCCCTGCGGTTGATGAAACACAAGCCGCCCGTTCATCTGAAAGGACCTTTGTGTCAACAGATATCATCCAGGCGCAGACACTGGAGGCGGTCAGCACCCTCACCGGCTACCCAGTGGACATGCTGGAGCTGGATATGGATATGGAGGCGGATTTGGGAATCGACTCCATCAAACGGGTGGAAATCCTTTCCGAGCTGGAACAACAGATGCAGGGAATGGGACATATCTCGCCCCAGACCCTTGGCGCTGCGACCACCTTGCGTGAAATGATCACCCTGCTTAACCAGCAGGTGGAAAGCAGACCGCAGGCGGATACCCTGACCGTGCCCTGTCAGCCGAAACAAAATTCACACGAAAAAACGACACCGGCGTCGACGGCACCCACGGATGCATCCGATCTCACCACAGCCCTGATTACCGCTGTCAGCGAATTCACCGGCTATCCCGAATCGATGCTGGAACCACAGATGGATCTCGAAGCGGATCTCGGTATAGACGCGATCAAACGAACGGCACTTTTGTCTGCACTTGAAGCACACCATCCCGGCCTGATTCCGGCATCAGCCAGCGGTATTGCCCGGTTAAACACCCTGGCGGAGATCGCGTATTTCCTGTCTGAACACAGAGGAAACCGGGTTGCGGAATCCCCGCCCGTGGCTGCAACGCCAGCGCTGAAGATCGTCCCCTCCCCTGGGGCTGAAAGCGAGCCACAGTCACCGGAAAACGCAGAAACACAGGCCCCGTTTTTTTCGCTGAGCATGGAACAGGAACTGGATATGGACCGGTTCAGGGTGCTCGGCGATCATATGGTTGACGGAAAAGCCAGAGTGCCCAGGGCGCTTATGGCTGAGTGGTTCAACCATGTGGCGCTTCATGAAAATCCGGGTCTGTACCTTGCCGGGATACGCGATATGCAGGTCATAAGCGAAATCGAACTAGGCACGAGTGCTGCCATCAAGCTGTTTCACCTTTCCGGAGAGATATCACGAAACAAAAGCGGCACATACACGATGCCGCTTGAGCTTCGCTCCAACGGGCGCAATGGCAATACACTGCATTCCCGGGCCGTCGCAGTGCTCACGGAGCGACCCTCCCAGCCCGTGTCTGTCAACGGCTCTGGCAAGATTCCCCTCGCACCCTATCACCGCACCATCAATGCGGTCTACGACGAGATCCTGAGTCATGGCAAACAACTGCAGAGCCTTCGTGAAATCACGGGGTACTCGGACAAGGGAATGCATGCCATTGCATCCACAGCACCAGCCCCGGAAGCATGGATTTCCCGTCCCAGGCGCCAACAGTGGATCACCGATCCGTTGATCATCGATACGGCCTTTCAGATGGGCGCGATTTGGTATTACGAACAGACTGGCGTTGCTGCCATACCCGGTTCTGTGGCTGCCATCTGGCACTATGCTGACGCGTTTCCGGATACGGTGAAGCTGCAGATGGTGGTCCGGGAATTGACAGACGGGAAAATGCTTGCAGATATCGATTGTGTGGCCGTGGACGATTCAACGATTCTGACAAAAATCGAGGGCCTTGAAATGATTTCAGAAAAGGCCCTGACCCGGCCGACCAGACAGGCGGGTTAGTGCGTTTCCTTTGTTTTGCCTAATAAATTATGATTTCATTTCCATATTGCAGTTTCCCCGGCATCTCTTCCGGAAACTCACCTTTTACTGTCTCGGGCACTGCTTGACTTCCGCATCTACAGGCTCAACCACGTTTTCAAAAACAATGTCGATTCTCGTCCGTCTTTCATGGCACTGACAGGGCCTGTCTTCTAATGGCGCACCACACACTTCGCAGGTGGTAACTGACGCAACCGAGATCGTTTCTAAGGTGCGGCTGTTGTTGACCGCTCCGGCTACCTTCTTACCCTTCCCGCTTTTCCCCCTACTCTCCGTGGCGGTTTCATCTTTTGCCGTTTGCAATGAAGGAAGACTTGAATTCTTGCTGGTCTTCCGCGTTTTCTTCTCCATGAATATGAAAATAATCAACTCCACAACCAGCAAAAGGCTGTTTATCAATGATTGGACTTCTGGCGTCAGCTCACCTTTTTTGCGTAACAGCTCGAATTCTTCTTTTACACGATCGACTTCCTCGCGTACGCTTTTTTTATTCATCGTTGACATACCTGCCAGTATAACACGGCTTTTTTCGCCTTCCGCAGGTGCCTCCTGTTCGATTATTTCTGATCTCTTCATGCAGAAATGGTTACGTCGACAGAGTTCGTGGATCCTGCATGCCTTTTATAGGCCCTTATGCGCCAATTCAAACCAACTTTAACTTCTCGCTATTTCCCCCTCAAAAAAACTGTCAAGATTTTTCTTACTTTTTTATCAATTTTTTCTTGTTTTTTTATCAAAAGGGGTGAGCAGTTACGAAAGGGCTTTCTACACCGGCGGCCTTTGTAATAATTTTTACGACCATGCACCAATTTTTTAATCATTTTTGCGATTGGATAACTGTTTTTGCAGGGGAGTCCCCAATTCTAACTACACCGCTCAGTATAATAATGATTTTTACAGGAAGTTGTCATTTTATAATCGTTTTTGTTTACAATCCCTGCTTTTGTAATTATATTTTCAGTGTAATAATAATTTTGTGAGGTTTTCCCATGGAAATAACCGTTTTTGATTTTCGACCGGCAGGGTACGCATACTTGCTGGAAAAATTTGCACTCGCTGGTATGCCTAACTGGCACAGCTCGTCGGTTTCCACTACTGCCACTCACTATTCAAAAATTCAGGACGGGTTTGTCGAAG
>PDWJ01002828.1_pt1 | contig 27948 bp, 20 predicted proteins | sample 1430881 | NCBI WGS metagenome assembly PDWJ01 (sample SAMN01162460, study PRJNA174530) | Oral metagenome, whole genome shotgun sequencing project. | biome: Marine environment; feature: Marine mammal; material: Swab sample of the gingival sulcus; isolation source: swab sample of gingival sulcus...
CGGCAGCCGCGAAGAAGACGGCGAAGTCGGCAGCCGCGAAGAAGACGGCCACCGCCGACAGGCCAACCAAGCCCACGAGCTCGAAGGCGGACGCTGACAAGGGTGGCAAGACCCCGGCCCCGAAGAGGACGGGCGACGGGCCTGCTACCGTGAAGGAGCGCCTGGCCGCCCTGCGCGCCAGTCAGGGCGCCGCGAAGGAGTAAGCGACGATGATCGACCTCAAGTACATCCTGGGCAACATCGATGAGGCCCTTGCCCGACTCCACAAGCGTGATCCCGGCGCGTCCCTTGACGCGTTGCTCGACGCGAACGCCAAGCGCCGCGAGCTGACCGCGCGTCATAACGAGCTGCGGCACGAGCAGAAGACGCTGTCGAGGGCCTTCGGCAAAACACCGAAGGAGCAGCTGGGTGAGCTCAGGGCGAAGCTCAAGGCGATGAGCGACGAGGTCAAGGAGCTCGAGCAGCGGGTCAAGGAGGCCGAGGAGGGCCTACAGGCGGCGCTCCTCGACATCCCGAACCTGCCTCTCGCTTCGGTGCCTGCCGGCCAGAGCGAGGGTGACAACGTCGTGGTTCGCACCTGGGGCGAGCCCAAGGAGCATGACTTCGACGCGCTCCAGCACGACGAGCTTGGCGCCAGGCTCGGGATCGTCGACTTCGAGGCCGGCGCTCGCATCAGCGGGGCGGGTTTCGTGACCTACCGAGGGCTCGGCGCGCGCCTCGAGCGCGCGCTAGCGAGCTTCATGCTGGACACCCACACCGGCAAGCACGGCTACGAGGAGCTGCTCACGCCCTTCATCGTCCGCCGCGAGGCGATGGTGGGCACGGGCCAGCTGCCCAAGTTCGAAGAGGACGCCTACCGCATCGAGCCCGACGACATGTTCCTCATCCCGACCGCCGAGGTCCCGCTGACGAACATTCATCGGGAGACGGTGCTTGACGCCGATGAGCTGCCCAAGCGCAGCTGTGCCTTCAGCCCCTGCTTTCGGCGCGAGGCGGGCTCCTACGGCCGCGACACCAAGGGCCTGACGCGGCTGCACCAGTTCCAGAAGGTCGAGCTCGTGCAGGTCGTGGCCGCCGAAGACTCCGAGGCGGCCCACGAGGCGCTCACCAGCCACGCCGAGGCCATCCTCCAGGCCCTGGGCCTGCCCTATCGCGTGGTGAGCCTGTGCGGTGGTGATCTCGGCTTCTCAGCGGCCAAGTGCTACGACCTCGAGGTGTGGCTGCCGGTGCAGCAGCGCTGGCGCGAGATCTCGAGCTGCTCGAACTTCCTGGACTTCCAGGCGCGTCGTGCCAACATCCGCTACCGTCCCGGGCCCGGCGCCAAGCCGCGCTACGCCCACACCATCAACGGTAGCGGCCTGGCCGTCGGGCGCACGGTGATGGCGATCATGGAGGTCTACCAGACCGCCGAGGGCGCCGTCGCCGTGCCCGAGGTCCTCCGTCCCTACATGGGGACCGACGTCATTCGCTGATGCCCGCGGGCTGTGGCTAGGCGGTCAGGGCCTGGCGGCCCGAAAGCGCCCGAGACAGGGTGCTCTGGTCGAGGTACTCGAGCTCGCCGCCCATGGGGATGCCCGTCGCGATGCGTGACAGCGGCACCTTCAGGGGCGCGAGCCGCTTGGCCAGATATAGGGCGGTGGCCTCGCCCTCGACGTCGGTGCTGGTGGCGACGATGACCTCGCCGGCGCCCAAGGCGACGAGGCGCTCCTCGAGGTTGGCCAGCCGCAGCTGGTCGGGGCCGACGCCCTTGAGGGGCGCGAGCACCCCGTGGAGCACGTGATAGAGCCCGCGGTAGCTGCCCGTCTTCTCGATGGCTATGAGATCCTGAACCGTCTCGACGACGCAGACCGTGGTCGTGTCGCGCGTCGGATCGGCGCAGACGTCGCACAGCTGCCGCTCGCTCAGGGCGTGGCAGTGGCGACAGAAGCGCACGTGCTCGAGGACGTCATCGAGGGCCTGGCCGAGGGAGCGCGCGTAGTCGTCCGGCTCGCTGAGCACGAAGAAAGCGTAGCGCGTGGCCGTCCGCGTGCCGACGCCGGGCAGGCGTGATAGCAGCGTGGCCAGCTTGTCGACCGCGGGCGGCAGGACCGGCACCGCTACAAGCCCATCCCGGCGGACTTCAGCATCTGTGCCAGTGGCCCCAGCTCGGCTTCGACGGCCTGCTTGGCGCGCCGCAGCGCGTCGTTCGTCGCAGCGACGATCAGGTCCTGGAGCATCTCCAGGTCCTCCTCGGGCGACGCCGCGAGGGGGTCGATGAAGACCGACAGGACCTCCATGTTCCCGTTCGCCGTGACCTTTACCATGCCGCCGCCGGACTCGCCGACCACGGTCTTGTCCTGTGCCTTGGCCCGCGCCTGTTGCATCTGCGACTGCATCTGCTGGGCCTGCTGCATCAGGCCCTGCAGGCCCTCACCCTTGAGGAGGTCTTCGATGTTCATGGACGCCCATCTCCTTCGTCGTCCAGCTTGACGTACTTGAGGGTCCCGCCGAAGCGCTGGATGACGTCGGCGACCAGGGGGTGGGCGCCGAGCTCCTTGCGGAGCTGCTCGCGCACCTTCTCTTCGCGATCGCGGCGCCGCAGGTACGGCGTGTCGTCGACGGCGCCTTGGTTCTCGGCGCGGATCGCCAGGCTGTGGACGCCTTCGAGGTGCTGGTGAACGAACGCCTGCAGCGCCTGCTCGGCGTTGCGGGCGGCCGCCGCGCTGGCCCGACCCGCGAAGCAGACCGTCAGGATGCCATCGCGGAAGTCGGCCACCTGCGCCTGGTCGAGGCTGCCCGCGAGGGCCTCGTTGTGCTCGCGTACGTCCTCGACGAAGGCCTCCCAGGCGTCGTTGGACAGGTGCGCGGGGGGCGGGTGGTCCACCGCGCTTGGGGCCACCTGCGCGAGCGCTGCGACCGGCGGCGGGGTCGGCTCGGGCTCGACGACCCGCAGCTGTGGGGCCTCGGCGACCGCTGGGGGCGGGGCCTCGTCGACGGAAGGGGACTCGTCGACGGAAGGGGACTCGGACGCCGGCGCTGGGGTGGCGTCGACCGCCTTAGGAGCGCTGAGGATCGTGGGGCGCTTGGGTTGCTCTGCTACCGGTGGGCGGGCCGGCGCCGGGGCTGCGGGGGCGCTTGCGGGGGCCGCTAGGGGCGGCGCGGGTGCGGGCGCGGGTGCGGGCGCGCGCGCGGGCGGTGGTGCGGTCGACGCCGGGGGCGCTGGGGCTGAGGCCGGCTCGGGCAGCGGCGCCCCGCTCGCCAGGTGGCGCTCGATGGCGCGCAGGCGATGGAGCATGTGATCGAGGGGGCGCAGGGGCTTCATCCCGCATAGCCGCACGACGGCCATCTCGAGCTCGAGGCGCGGGAAGTTCGCGTGAGCGAGGCGCTCGGCGGTCTTGATGACGATGTTCGCCATCCGCTGCAGGTCTTCGACGGGGACGTTGGCGCCGAGCGCGACAAGGGCCGCCGTCTCCTCGACGGACAGATCCGTCAGCCCGGCGCGGTCGCCCGCGACCTTGAGGACGATGATGTCGCGCAGGTAGTGGACGAGGTCGGTGGCAAACTGCCTGAGATCCAGGCCGTACTCGAAGGCCTCCTCGACGACGGTGAGCGCGGCAGGGGTATCGTGGGCGAGGGCCGCGCGGACGATCTTCTCAAGCCATCCGCGGTCCGCGACGCCCAGGACCTGGGCGACCCGCTCGTACTCGGCCTTGTCCCCGCAGAAGCTGATGATGCGGTCGAGCAGGCTCAGCGCGTCGCGCATCGAGCCCTCGCTCTCGCGGGCGACGAGGCGCAGGCTGGCGTCGTCGATCTCGATGCCCTCTTCGGCCAGCATCTGCGCCAGCCGCGCGGTCATCACGGCGCGCGGGATGCGCTTGAAGTCGAAGCGCTGGCAGCGCGACAGGATCGTGACGGGGATCTTGTGCGGCTCGGTGGTCGCGAAGATGAACTTCACGTGCGAGGGCGGCTCCTCCAGGGTCTTCAACAGGGCGTTGAAGGCCTGGTCGGTGAGCATGTGCACCTCGTCGATGATGTAAATCTTGTAACGATCCCGCTGCGGCGCGTAGGCGACGCCGTCGCGCAGGGCGCGGATCTCGTCGATGCCGCGGTTGGAGGCGCCGTCGATCTCGAACACGTCGACGGATGTGGTCGCCGTGATCTCCCGGCAGGCCTCGCACTCGCCACAGGGCTCGGCGGTGGCCGCGTCGGCCTTGTTGCAGTTGAGCGCCTTGGCTAAGACCCGGGCCGCCGTCGTCTTGCCGACGCCGCGGGCGCCGCAGAACAGGAAGGCGTGGTGGATGCGGTCCTGCTCGATGGCATTCGCCAGCGTGCGCGTGACGTGCTCTTGCCCGGCGATCTGCTCGAACACCTGGGGACGCTTCTTGCGGGCAAGGACCTGATACGACACGTGGCGCCTCCGCGGCAGGGACCCCGGGGTGAATAGCAGCCTGGGCGCAATGAGAGAAGGCCCGGAGGCGCTTCAAGCGCCACCGGGCCTTCATCCCTCGGTGTGGGGAGGGCCGGGGACCCGCACATGACCTACCTGCTACCGTTGCTTCCTCCCGGACCTGGCGGAGTTCACAAGTAGGCCATTGCAGGCCCCGACCATAAACGGCGCGCCGCTGGAACAGCGCACCGAAGCGATGCTGGCGGAGAGAGAGGGATTCGAACCCTCGGTAGGGCTATAAACCCTACACACGATTTCCAGTCGTGCACCTTCAACCACTCGGTCACCTCTCCACGATGCGAGCATCGCCCAAAAAGGGCGCCGCTCGCCCGGCAGATGCCAGACGAGCGGCTCGGCGGAGAGAGAGGGATTCGAACCCCCGGTACGGGATTACCGCACACCTGATTTCGAGTCAGGCGCCTTCAACCAACTCGGCCATCTCTCCATCGTCGGACCCGCCGTCGCGGTCGCGCAGGGCTTCAAAGAAGCGCCGCAGGACATCGACGCACGCGTCGCCATGCTCATCGAGCCTCACGACCGCCGTCGCGCCCTGGTCCAAGAGCCGGTGGCGGCTCTCGACGGCGCCGGTCTTCGCCTCGGCGGCCCCGTAGATGAGGGTGCCGACGCGAGCCTCGGCGATGGCGCCGGCGCACATGGCGCACGGCTCCAAGGTGACCACGAGGGTGACATCGGGCAGACGCCAGCGCCCAAGCCTCTGAGCGGCGGCCTTGAGGGCCAACAGCTCTGCGTGGGCGGTGGGGTCTTGCAGGGTCTGCCGCAGGTTCGCCGCGCGAGCGATGATCTCGCCGTCGGCGATGACGAGGGCCCCTACCGGGACGTTGCCTAGGCGGGCGGTGTCGCGGGCGAGACGCAGGGCCTCGTCCATCGCTGATGCCGCGGCGCCGCGGTCGACTTCGATCATCGTTCCAGAGCCGGGACGGTCGTTGCTGTCGTCGTTGCCAAAGATCGAATTGTCCCGACCCGGCGTCGACGACGCCGATCGCCGCCGTGGCCGCGCGGTCGGGAGTGTAGAGCGCACCGGAGAGGATTCGAACCTCTGACCTACGGTTCCGTAGACCGTTGCTCTATCCAGCTGAGCTACCGGTGCCCAAGAGCGCGGGCGACGCTATGCGCAGTTTCGCGCCGTGTCAACGAACTTCGCGCGAGCTCGACGCGGGCCGCTGCCCGACCCTTTCGAGCCGGGCAGCAGCGCGGCGGAGAAGGAGGGATTCGAACCCTCGGTAGAGCTATAAACCCTACACACGCTTAGCAGGCGTGCGCCTTCAACCACTCGGCCACTTCTCCAGATTCAGTCGCGTCGTCGAGCCGCGCCAGCGCGGATCTCGATCTGTTGACGTCTGCTATTCGGTTTTCAAGCTGGCTGGGCGGAGGAGGAGGGATTCGAACCCCCGAGACTCACGTCTGGCGGTTTTCAAGACCGCTGCCTTCAACCACTCGGCCACTCCTCCGCAGTCACGGGGTGCGCGCGGATTTACCCCAAGGCGCGTCCGCGCGCAAGCCTATTGTCAAGCAGCCCTAGAGGCCAATGAATCAGGGCCCTTCCTCATCTTCGAACGCCCGCTCCCACTCGCCCATATCCCACTGCTGCATCCAGCGCTGGAGGACCTCGCCGGCGTCGCCAGCTTCGGGCTCTTCGATGAAGAAGCTCGCGCCGAAGCCCTCGCGGGCCTGGAAGCGCTGTTGCTCGGCCTTTTTCTTCTCTTTCTCCCTGAGCGCCTCCAGCCGCTTCTTGCTCACACCGCGGCTGATGCTCTGGATGCGCTGGGTCGAGTGGAAGGTCAGCCAGATCAAGAACTGGATCGGGTGGAAGTGGTCTAGGATCCCGCGCCAATCGGCCGTGTCGAGGCCGATGTGCTCGGCGACGTCCTTCGATAGCCAGATCCAGGGCAGCACCGTCGCGATCGCGTCCACGCCGAGGGCCGACTTTTTCAGGATCTTGCGGAAGTCCGAGATCTTATCGTCCCAGGTCTCGCCCTTGGACAAGACGCTCACCCAATCGACGGCGTCGCTCCACTCGCTGATGTGGCGGGTGACGAGCTTGCGCAGGTAGCGCTTCTCCTCGACGAACTCATCGGCGCCCGCGGTGAAGAGCTCGGCGATGTCCGCCGAGGCCAGCACGCGCTGAGGCACCAGCGAGCTCGACGCCCGCCGCCGCGTGGAGAACAGGCTCAGGATGTCGGCGTTCTCGATGAAGAGGTCCGCGCCGACGTCGTCGTCCAGCTCGACCAGGTAGCGCCCGTGGATACCGAGGTTGACGGCCTCCTTCCAGTCCTTGGCGGGGTCGGCGAAGACCTCGACGTGGACCACATCAAGCCACTCGTCCTGGCTGGGCCCGAACTTTCCGATCTTGCCGATGGGGTCGCCCGCGCGGATCCGGACGGGCTTGTCGCGGTACTCGATCTTGGCGACGCGCCCGCTCTTGAGGGCGGCGAGGCCGAGCCCCACGTCCAGCCACTTCCGCTTGTCGATCGCGCCCTCGACGATGTCCTCTTCCATCTCATCGCCGAACTCGCCGCGGGGCTCGTCGCCCCGCTCTTCGTCGCCCTCCCCTCCCTTGGCGTCGACGAAGTCTTCCTCGTCGGCCGACGTCTTGCCCTCATCGACCCGCATCATCTCCTTGACCCACTTCGGGCTGTCCGCGGTGAGGGCGCTGAAGTCGACAGGCGCCAAGTGCATGTACAGCGAGTAGAACTCGAACTTCTTGGGCTCCGCCCCCTTGGTCTTCGGGGGGATGGGCACGGTGTGCTTGAGGATCATGAAGTTGTTGTGGCCGAGCTTGGCCGCCTCCTTGCCGAAGCGCGCCGCGACCAGCACCCCGTCAAACATCGCCAGGACGTTGTCCCCCTTGTTGCCGTGGAGGTGCACGCCTCCATGCCACGTCTGGTTGAGCCCGATGGGATACCAGCCGCCGCTGGGACTCAGCTCGTTGTTGGCGTAGTAGTCCTCGGCATAGGCCTTGACCTTGGCGGGCTCGAGGAGCGTCTTGATGTTCTTGTCGGCCGTCAGCTCCACCGGGAACGAGTTGAACTCGCCCTTGAGTCCGTAGAAGACGCGCTGCCAGTCGAACCCCGGTCCGGGATCCCAGCGGTCGGCCGCGACATGCCAGTGGGCGATGAACCCGCTAAAGCCGGTGTCCTCGAGCACGTCGGGGACGATCTCGCCCTTGGGGTCGAAGGGGCACTCGCGCGGGATCTCGAGCTGGTCGCAGAGCACCTTGAGGAGCTCGATGAGCGACTGATACTGAGCGTCGGTATAGCCGTAGGCCTGCACCCTGCCTTGGTTGATGCGCATCCGGCCGCTCTTGGGGCGCCGGTACTCCTTCTTCGACATCTCCGCGATCCGCTCGTGCTTCGGATCGTAGGCCGGCGCGCCAGGCTCGCGCGTCAGGTTGACCATCTTGTTGTTGAGGTCGATGCCGATGGAGTCGTTGTTGTGCTCGCCGGCATGGAAGGCGGCGTAGAGCGGGTCGCAGCCCTGGTAGATCGTGCCGTCCCAGTCGATCATGAAGTGGGTCGACAGGCCGCGCCCGACGAGCACGTCGAAGCACTTCTTGGAGTCTCGGGTGAGGTCGGTGTGCAGGATGATCTGCTTCACGTTCCCGACCAGGTCGTCGTAGGTCTTCAGCGTGCCCTTCTTCGGGATCCTGCGATCGGCGAACAGGCTCGAGCCATGCTCCGCCATCGCCTTGGCCCTCTTCGCCGGAAAGCTGTAGCCGCCGACGTCCTTGAAGGTGATGACCTTGAGATCGCCGGCCAGCTCGAAGAGCTGGTCCGCGATGATGATGGATTTGTCGTTGTCGCCTGCCAAAGCCGCCTCTCAGCCCTTCATCTTCTTCTTGAGCTTCGCCTTTGCCTTGGCCTTTGCTTTGGCCTGCTTCATGGCCTTCTTCTTCGCCTTTTCCTTGAGCTTTGCCTTGGCCTTGGCGCCCTTCGCGCCGCCCTTGGCGGCCTTCTTCGCGGCCCCACCGCCCTTGCTGAGAATCTTGCGGAAGACCTTGACGAGGATCAGCAGCAGCAACAGCCCCACGCCGATGACGACGGCGAGGAAGCCAGCCTTGCCGAGCTTCGACGTCCCGGTCTCCTCGATCTCGGCCAGCAAGGGCTTGTCGACCACCGCGGCGACGGTCTCCGTGTAGGGCTTGACCCGCCGGAAGGGTTGGCTGCTGACCTTCGCCTCGACGGTGTACTGAAGCTCCGCGCCGGGCACCGCGTCGTCGTCGACAAAGGTGACGACGAACTGGTTATTGAGCTCGCCGATGAGGTTCTCGTACTGCGTGATGACGTCCTCGGCGTCTTCCGCCACCCGGGCCGTGCCGCCAGTACGCCACGCCAACACCTCGAGGCGGTCGCTGGTGTACTTCTGCGCCGTCGGGTGGACGACGCTGAAGATGCGGACGTTGGCGGCCTTGGCCAGGCCGAGCCAGCGGTCGAGCTTCTTGGCGAACTGCTCTTGCTCGGCGGTGCGCTGGGTCCGGAGCATCTTGTCGACGCAGCCGTCGAGCGCCTTGTTGCGCTTGATGCCGCGCAGCGCCATGACCTCCGGCGTCTCCTTGCACTCGTTGGTGTACTTGACGCGGCAGTCGTCGAAGCGGTTGATGTAGCCGTCGCGCCCATCACCCGTCAGGATGAGGATCCTCTGCTGACCGGGCTCGCCCCCCTCGACCAGCATCTCCAACGCGACCTCGAAGGCGGTCAGGCCGTCGGGGTTGACGAGCGCAGGCCCCTGCTCGCCGCTCCCTCCCCCGCCGCGCGCGACCCCGCGCGTGACCCAGCTGGGCTTCTCGCCCTCCTTGACGGCGGCGCAGACCGCCGGGCGGATCCCAAAGAGCTGCGGCCAGAACCCCTGATAGGGCTGCTTGGCGATGTACGAGGCGAACTCGCCGTACTCGGCGGTCAGCCCGCACTCGGCCTGGCCCTTGCGCGGCCCCTCGGCCTCCTCCTCCTCCTCGTCGAGCCCGTATCTTTCGGCCTTGTCGCGGTCCCACTTGGCGCACGCGTCAAGCTGCGACTGTAGCCGCGTCAGCCTCGCCGTGCGGCCTTGGGTGTAGACGTAGGTCGAGATGTCGTCCGAGTACCAGACGACGTTGGCCTTGTTGTTCTTTCCGAGCTTCTTGAAGAAGAGCCCGGCGCCGTTGCGCGATCGCTCACCGAGGGTGCCATCGAAGTACTCGGGATCCTGGAAGCCCGGCACGACCACGACGACAGCGGCGCCCTTGTCCAGGTCGACCGCGTGGAGCAGCTCCGGGGGCGTGTCCTCCTTGGCCTTGATCTCCTCGTCGCTCATGGACTTGGGCCACTTGAGCTCACCCGCCTCGAAGCTGAAGAGCTCCTCGGCCTTGCCCTTGTCGGGCTTGCGGTACAGCGTCACCTCGCTCAGGTTGTCGAGGGTCGCCGATCGCAGCGAGCGCGACAGGATCGAGAAGTACACCCGGATCGTGGGCGCCTCGGAGGTGTCGATGTGGTTGAGCTTGAGCTGCGGGAAGTCCTCATTGGCCTGAGCGTGTACCGGCGGCGCCGCCCACGCGAACGGAGCGGCCAACAGCCCAACGAGCAGCCTGCGGAGCCTGGCGCGTCGCATCACGAGAACCAGTGGATGCGCCGCACGGAGTAGCCGGCCGGCTCGGCGGTCACGGCGCGACGGCCGCCGAGGTCGGCGCAAACGTGGTAGCGGTAGTCCCCCGCCACGCGCGTGTCATAGGGGTAGGCCAAGGTCACCTCGAAGACGGCCCGGCCGCCGCTGAGCGGGGCGCCTGCAAGCGGCACCGCGAGGGTCTCCCGCGGCGTCTCGACGAACAGCGTGGCGGCGACCTCGGCGCCCTCGGGGGCCCCCGGCAGCTCGATGGTGACCTCGACCGGCGCGTCGGGGAAGGCCTCGGTGCGGGCGAAGCGGGCCCGCCCGCGCCCCCGGCGAGTCAGCGCGCCCGCGAGCCCCGACCCGGCGACGACGACGGCGGCGCCCGCTCCCGTCGTCTTCAGGAACGCGCGCCGCCCAAGCTTGGGGTGATTGGTCATGGGCGCAAGTGTAGGGGGCGCCCTGGGGGCTGACAAGGCGCCGGGGCGCCGCGCCACGCGCCCGTCAGCGGCAGACCGTCTCGATGTCGAGGGAGTCGATGTACACACCCTCGAAGAGACCCGTGGGCGTGTCGACGCTGTCGAAGACGAAGCGCAGCTGGATCGTCTGCCCCGCGTAGTCGTTCAGCGGCACCCTGATGCGCTGCCAGGCGCCCCCCGTGGAGCCATCCTCGAGCGACCTCGAGGACCACGCCGGCAGCAGCGCGCCGTCCCGCAGGACCAGGACCTGGAAGACGTCGTAGTTCTTGGCGGCGCGGGTCCGCTTGTACAGGTCGAACTCCAGGTAGGCCTGACCGCCCTTGGAGACCTCGATGGGCCGGGTGGTCGCCGACGACTTCACCCGGCGCTCTGCGCGGTAGGTCTGGGTGGCCGGATCGCCGCAGTAGAGCGAGTAGTGGGGCGAGGTGGAGCGGGTCTTGTCGGGCGTCCAGAAGACCCCCGTCTCGAAGTTGTCGGTGACGTAGATGCCCTGCAGGCTCTCACTATCGAAGTCGGCGATGTGGAGCTGGCCCGGCACGCAGCAGCCCTCGCCGATGGTGCCGGCGTAGGAGCACAGGCCGTCATCGCAGGTCTCGGTGGTGCAGACCTCCGCGTCGTCGCAGTCCTGGGCGGTCACGCAGCTGTCGGGGTTGAGGGTGTGGGCGCAGCTGCCGCCCTCGCAGACGTCGACGGTACCGGCGAGGCCGTCGTCGCAGTCGGCGTCGGTCGCGCAGCAGTCCTCGGGGGCGCCCTCGGCGGCGCAGGGATCGGCGTCGACGATGGTGCCGTCGGGCTCGGGGTCGGGCAGCTCGCAGACGTTGCTGTACAAGCAGCCCTCGGCGCTGCAGGCGGCGGCGGTGCACGGATCGTCGTCGACACAGTCGGCGTCGGTCTCGCAGGCGGTGACGGCGACTGGGCAGCTGGCGAGGACCTGGAGGTCGTCGATCCAGACGCCCTCATAGGCGTTGTTCATCCCGTCGATGGAGTCGAAGGCGATGCGGATGATGACGCGGCGGCCCGACAGCCCCTCGAGATCGGCGGAGACCAGGGCGAAGCCCTCGAACGCCTCGGCCGGGAGGTTGCGCTTGGCGAGCAGCTCGCGCGTCGTGGACACCAGGCCGTGCTCGATGACGTCGGCCTCGACGCGGAGCTGGTCGAAGTCGTCGCTGGTCTCGATGAGCGCGTATAGGCGCATGGCCAGGACGACCTCGCGATCCGCGGGCAGATCGAGGGGCGGCAGCGTCACCTCGCCGGCGACCTGGGCGCCGGTGTCGTAGCTCATCGACTCGGGGTCGCCGAAGTACAGGGCCCCCGGCGGGCTCGCGGCGCGATCCCTCAGCACGTGCCAGCCGGCCTCGCCGTTGAGCTGGGTGAAGGAGACGCCATCGTCGACGGCCCCATCGAAGCCCTCCTCGAAGAGGACCTCGGTCGCGCAGCACTCCCGCGTCGGCAGGGTGAAGTCCACGCAGACCCGGTCGACGCAGCGGTTGTCGGTGCAGAGGTCACCGTCCTCGCAATGCGCGGCGGTGATGCACTCGCTCCCGTCGCCGGGCGCTGGCAGCGGGTACTGTCCGGTCGCCTGGTCGTCGACCTGGATGAGCTTGGACTGCGAGTCATTGCCGCAGGCGAGGAGCAGCAGCGCCGACGCTCCGAGGAGCGCGGGGAACGCGGCAGAGGTGAGGGGGTTTCGTCGCATGACGTACCTCGAGCGTGCTTCGACAGGGCTGCGACGGCGACCGCGCCGCCGCTATTCAAGAAAAATAACGAGGGGTTCGATCGTGGCCAGTTCTCGAAGATGATCCGTCGGTTGCGCGCGGATCCGGCGGTTTGCTATCAGGGGCGCCATGGTCGATCGGGTGACGGAGGCGCTGAAGAGGCACTTCGGCTTCGATCGCTTCCGCCCGGGCCAACGCGAGGTCGTCGACGCCATCCTCGAGGGTCGCCCGGTGGTCGCGGTCATGCCGACGGGCGCCGGCAAGTCCCTGTGCTACCAGCTGCCGGCGATGCTGCTCGACGGCGTGACGCTGGTGGTCTCGCCCCTCATCGCCCTGATGAAGGACCAGGTCGACAGCCTCCGCGCGCGCGGCATCCCCGCCGCCTACGTCAACAGCACCCTCAGCGCGGCCGAGCAGCGCCAGGCCCTCGGGGACGCCGCCGCGGGGCGGATCAAGCTCCTGTACCTGGCCCCCGAGCGCTTCCGCTTCGCCGGAGCGCGCGCCGCGCTCAAGCGCCTCCCCTTGGCCTTGTTCGCCGTCGACGAGGCCCACTGCATCTCCCAATGGGGTCACGACTTCCGCCCGGATTACAAGCAGCTCGGGTACGCGGCCGCCGACCTGCAGGCCCCGCGCGTGGCGGCCTTCACGGCGACGGCGACCGCGCGAGTGCGCCAAGACATCGTCGACACCCTGGCGCTACAGCAGCCGGTCGTGAAGGTCGCGGGCTTCCTTCGGGACAACCTGCACCTGTCGGTGGTGCCGATCCGCAAGATGATGGAGAAGCCGCGCTATGCGCGTCGCATCGTCGAGCGCTGCGGCGGCCCGGCCATCGTCTACTGCGCCACCCGAAAGAACTGTGAAGAGGCGGCCGCGAAGCTGATCCAGGCGGGGATCGAGGCGGTGGTCTACCACGGCGGCCTCGACGACGCGCAGCGCCGCGACGCCCAGGACGCCTTCGCCCAGCGCGACGATCTGGTGATCGTGGCCACGAACGCCTTTGGGATGGGCGTCGACAAGCCCAACGTCCGCGCCGTGATCCACTGGGACCTGCCGGGCAGCGTCGACGCCTACTACCAGGAGGCCGGCCGCGCCGGGCGCGACGGCGAGCCCGCGTGGTGCGTGATGCTCTTCACCTACGCGGACACGCGCATCCACGAGTTCTTCATCGACAAGGGCGGTGAGAACCTGCCCTACGAGCTGCGCGCCGCGGTGGCCGAGATGGAGCGGTCCAAGCTCAAGGCCATCGTTCGCTACGCCTACGACGAGGGCTGCCGCCACGCGGCGATCTTGCGCTACTTCGGCGACACGGTGCGGACCTGTGACGCCGAGGGGCGCCCGGGCTGCGACAACTGTAGCGGCGGCGTCGGCCTGCAGGGGGTGGCCGGCGAGGGCGGCGAGGTCGTGAAGACCGAACGGTCGCGCCCCACCCGCGTCGATCCGCGCCCGCTCAGCGAGGCCGAGGAGATCATCGTCCAGAAGGTGCTCAGCGCCGTCGCCCGGGCCAACGGCCGCCTGTCCCCGCGCCGGCTCGCCCGAGTCCTGCGCGGCAGCAAGGCCCGCGACGTCGTCAACGACCCCCTCGCCGGGTCCAAGAGCTACGGGATCCTGGAGTCGATGCGCGAGGCCGCGCTCCTCGAGCTCTGCTACGCCCTCGAGCGCGCCGAGTGCACCGTCGGGCGCTGCCCGCGGCTGACGTCCCTCGGCGTCGAGGTCATGTGGCGTCGCGCGGCGATCCAGCTGGACATCCCGCCCTTCGAGGAGGGAGCGGGGCGCCGGCGCCGCCAGGTCCACGCCGAGGCCACGCCCCTGTCCGTCGATCAGCGCGACCGCTACAGGGCCCTGAAGCAGCGGCGCTTCGAGGCGGCCAAAGAGCGCGGGGTCCCCGCCTTCGTCGTCGCCTCCAACCGCGTGCTCGAGCAGCTCGCGACCCTGCGGCCGGACGCCAGCCGCGACGACTGGTTGGCCCTGCGCGGCGTCGGCGACAAGAGCGTGGACCCGCTGCGCGAGGTCTTCCTGGAGCTCGTGGCCGGCGCCTGACCCCGTGGCTGCCGTGGGCCAGCCGGGCCGTCAGGGCTGAGCCGCGGCGCTGCGCTGCGCTCGGCGCCAGGTCTTCTGCTCGGCGACGCGGCGCCTCATGGCGCTGAGCATGCCCACGGTCCGGTTCAGCTTCGACACGCCCGTCGCCGTGAGCCAGCCCACGGTGTCGCGGGCGAGCCCGACGGCTTGCTCGCTCAGCGGGTGCCACCAGACCTCGGGGTCGCGGCTGTCATCGACCAGCACGAACTTGGGGCGCACCATCTCGCGGATCGCCAGGTGGCTGTTGGTCACGCCGTGGCCGGACTCGCGGCGGCCCGACCAGGGCGCGAACGGCAGCGCCCCGGTGAAGCTGCAGTTGTTGACGGTGACCGTGCCCACCTCGGCGCGCGCCGCGAGGCGCTCGGCGTGGGAGGTGTTCGAGGTCCAGATGCTCAGCGTCAGCCCGTAGCGGCTGGCGTTGGCCTTGGCGAGGGCCTCCTCGGCGCTGTCGACGGGGACCACCGGGATCAGCGGACCAAAGGTCTCCTCGCACATCACGGCGGCGTCGTCGGAGACCTCGGTGAGCACCACGGGGCCCGGGTAGGTGCCGCGCAGCGTGGCGCCGCGCGCGGCGGCGTCCTCGAGGTGGCGCCGGACGATGGCGTCCTGGGTGTCGGTGGCGACGGGGGCGACCGAGGCGCGCGCGGCGAGCGCCTCGAGCCGCCGCACGAAGCGCTCGTAGATCGCCCTGTCCACGTAGACCCGCTCGATCGCGGCGCAGCTCTGGCCGCTGTTCGACACGGCGCCCCACAACACCCCGTGGGCCGTGCGCTCGAGATCGCAGTCGCCGAGGACGATGGCGGCGTCCTTGCCGCCGAGCTCGAGGCTGACGCTCTTGAGCTGCTCCGCGCAGCGCACGGCGACCTCGCGCCCCGTCGCGACGCTGCCCGTGAAGATCACATGGTCGGCGGCGTCGATGACCGCCTCGCCGGCCTCGCGGGCGCCCTGGACCAGCTGGAGCACGCCCTCGGGCAGCACGGAGCCGAAGATCTCGGCCAGCAGGGCGCCGGTCCGCGGCGTGACCTCGCTGGGCTTGAACAGGACGGCGTTCCCCGCGACCAGCGCCGGCAGGAGCGACCGCAGCGGCAGCGCCGCCGGATAGTTCCACGGGGTGATCAGCCCGATGACGCCCACGGGCTCGTAGCGGAGGGTGGCCCGCTTGCCCGGGAACTTGAGCTTGGCCAGGGGCGCCCGCTCCGGCGCGATGGCGGCCAGGCCTCTGCCCGTCCAGTGGGTGAACAGGTCGAGGTTGGGCACCACGTCCGCGAACCAGGCGTCGACGGGGTGCTTGCGGGTCTCCTCGACGACGACGCGGGCGACCTCATCCGCCCGGGCGGCGAAGCGACGGCCCACCTCGCGCAGGTCCTCGCGGCGCCGGTCGAGGGGCAAGCGCGCCCAGGCCCGCTGCGCTGCCCGCGCCGCCTTCGCGGCCTCCGCGACGCCCATCAGCTGCGCCTCAGCACGCCGCGGAGCAGGAGCTCGGCCATCGACGCCGTGATGTCCTCGTCCGACATCCCGAGGCTGTCGGCCAGGGGCTGCTCGAGCATGACCGCCTCCAGGTGGCTGTGCAGGAACAGGGCGATCATCGCCCGAACCAGCAGCGCCGGGTTCATGTCGATGAGGTCGTCCTTGCGGTGCGCGAGCAGCCCGTCGGACAGGTCTCTGAAGCTGTTGTGGAACTGCTGGATGAGGGGCTTGACGTGGCGCCCCTCGAACTCGAGCACGTCGATGTAGAATAGCTTGAAGGTGTCGCGGTGCTTGCGCACGATGCCCGCGATCGCGCCCCCCACCTGCGCGAGGTTCTGCGGGAACTCGGGCGCCCGCACCAGGGGCAGGATGAGCAGCATGTCCGTGGCGATGTCGCTCGCCCGCAGGAGGGAGTCGTAGATCTCCTCCTTGGATGCGAAGTGGTGATAGATCCCGCCCATCGACACCTTGGCCTCGCGGGCGATGTCGCGCAGGTTCGACCCGTTGAAGCCCTTTGTGAGGAAGAGCTGCTTGGCCGCCGCCAGGATCCGCTGCTGACTCGACTTGATGTCTTCTGCCATGAGGCGACAGAGCTTCCCCCGCGGGGGAGCCACCGTCAACCGGTGGCGCGAGGCGCTCGAGGCCGGCAGCCCGGGGCCTGGCGCCGAGCGCGCCCGCTCGGGGCCTGTGTCGGCGCCCGAGGCTTGAAGTGGTCCGATCCCGGTGGCTATGTTTGGCGCCATCCGGAGCGCTCGCGGCGAGGAGTTGGACCAGCTTTGTTCGGAGTCACCAAGCGGGACCTCGTCGCGCTCCTGCTCGCCGCGGCGGCGCTCGCCCTGGCCGGCTGCCCCGACGTCCCCAACTTCGGCCCGCTGGCCGACGCGGACGCCTCAGGGGCGGGCGACGACGTCGACGTCTTCGTCCCGCTGAGCCTCGACCGCCTGGTCGACAGCGTCGGAGCGCCGCAGGGCGGTGAGCGCGTCGCCATCTACGGCGCCGGCATCCAGCCGGGCGCGGTGGTGCGCTTCGGCGTGGCCGAGGCCCCAGGCGCCCTCGTCCTCAGCGACGGCAGGATCAACGTCGACGTCCCCCCGGGCAGGCCGGGCCTGGTCGACGTCACCGTCCTGCTCCCCGACGGCCAGGCCGCTACGCTGACGGACGCCTACCTCTACCGCGGCCCCCTGGAGATCGAGGAGATCTCGCCCGCCACCGGCCCCAAGCGCGGCGGCGTCCCGCTGACCATCCGAGGCCACGGCTTCGACGCGACCACCCGCGTCTTCATCGGCGACCGAGCCGTCGATAGGCTCGAGGCGATCGACGCCCAGACCCTCGTCGGCACCCTGCCCGCGAGGCTCATCGAGGCCAGCGCCGTGGTCGACGTCGTCGTCAGCGACGGCTTCGAGCAGCGCGCCCTCGACGACGGCTTCCGCTACGTCGATCCCATCGCCCTCGACTGGCTCTACCCGACCGCCGGCGCCGTCGCGGGCGGCACCGAGGTCACCCTCTATGGCCGCGGCTTCGAGGCCGAGACCGTCGTCCGCGTCGGCGGCGTCGTCGCCGAGACCGTCGTCCCCGGCCACGGCGCCTCGATGACCATCCGCACCCCCCCGGGCGAAGCCGGCCCCGTCGATCTGCTCGTGACCGGCACCCTGGACTCCTTCGTCGCCCCCGCCGCCTTCGCCTACGTCGACCCGGACTCGCCGAGCACCGGCCCGCGCGCCCTGCACCTGTGGCCCGCCCGCGGCCCGCTGGCCGGCGGGACCCAGGTCGCCCTCGCCCCGGCCTTCCGCTACCACCGCGCGCTGGCCATCGACGCCGTCGACCCTGCCATCGGCAGCGCCTCGGGCGGCGAGGAGACCATCGTGCGAGGCCGCGGCTTCACCCGCGACGGGGTCCATGTGTTGATCGGCGGCGCCGCGGCGGAGGTGCTCGAGGTGGGCGTCGCGACGGTCACGGTCCGCACGCCGCCGGGCGCCCCGGGCCGCGTCGACGTCGAGGTGTTCGACGACGACGATCGCTACGCCCTGCTCCCGGCCGCGTATGAATATCGGGCCGACGGGGCAAGCGCGATCTTGGCGATCACGCCGGGCGCCGGCTCGCGCAGCGGGGGCCGCATCGTCCGCGTCCATGGTCAGGGCTTGCGGCGGGCCTCGCCCGTCGTCCTGTTCGGCGAGGCCCGGGCCGATGACGTCCGGGTCGTCGACGACGCCCTGCTCATCGTGCGGGCCGCGCGGGGTGACGTCGGGCGCGTCAACCTGCGCCACCCACACCTGGGGCTGCTGGCGATGGCCTACGAGTACTTCGACCCCGCCCAGCGCTACGGCGGGACCTCCGGCGGGCCGATCCCCGAGGCCCTCAACGTCACCGTGCTCGACCAGCTCACGGGCGAGGGGGTCCCCGAGGCCTTTGTCATCCTGTGGGACGACCTCGACACACCGTACCAGGGCGTGACCGATGACCGCGGCCAGCTGACGTTTTCGGACGTCGGCTTCGGTCCGCATCAGATGGTGACCGCCAGCGCCGACGACTACACGACGGGCAGCGTCGTCGACTTCGACGCGCGCGACGTGACCATCCAGCTCATCCCCCTGGCCTCCGACCCGTCGGGCGGGGGCGGCGGCGGCGGCGGCCCCGTCGTGCTCGATGACAGCACGCTGGCCGGCCGGGTGACGGGCCTCGACAAGTACATCCTCCCCCCGCCGGGAGACTGCGAGGCGCGGCTGGCGGTCCACGGCTCCGAGGGCAGCCTGTGCCAGGTCTGCGAGGTCGACGGCGACTGCCCCGAGCAGGGGGCGCGCTGCGTGGACCTGGGCGAGCAGGGGCGGCGCTGCGCCACCGCCTGCGCCACCGACGACGGCTGCCCCGAGGGCTATGCCTGCCGCGCGGTCGAGCACGACGCCATCCAGTGCCTGCCCGCGCCCGGTCGCCGGGTCGCCCGCTGCTCGGTGACCCAGCCCGACGTCTTTGCGGCGAGGGCCGACGCGGCGGTGGCGCTCACGAGCGACGAGGGCGTCTACCAGCTCAGGTCGAGCCCGGGGGAGTACGCTGTCGTCTGCCTTGGCGGCTATGAGGAGCTCGTCGGCGGCGCCTTCACCCCGACGATGATGGGGGTGCGGCGGCACGTCTTCGCCCTGCCGGGTAGCCTCGTCGCCCAGCAGGACGTGCGCCTCGACATCCCGCTCAGCCGCGAGCTGCGCATCCGCCTCGACGACGCGCCCATCGGTCGGGTCGAGACCGACTGGCACACCGTGGACGTCTTCATCGACTTCGGGCCTGACGGCGTCTTCCTGATGCCGTCCCGGGGCGCGGGCCCCCAGCAGAACCTGTTCGAGCTTCGCCACTATCCCGAGCGCTTCGCCGACAGCCTCTACGACGCCTCGTACACCATCTACGGCGCCGCCACGATGGGCCCGTCGGAGCCCGCCACGGGCGAAGGCTCCTTCACCCTCCACACGGCGATCACGGAGGTCGATGACGACTCGGTCTTCGAGCTGATCGAGGGGGGCGCCCTGTCGACCAGCGCCGGCATCACCGCCGACGTCTTCGCCCTCGCCGGCGACGGCGCAGACCGGGCGCTGGCCGGCGCGAGCGACGGCAAGGTCCTGGCCTTCGACGGCACCTTCTGGGCGCTCCAGCAGGCGCCCACCGAGGAGGCGCTGCTGGGGGTCTGGATGGCCAGCGCGAGCGACGCCTGGGCCGTCGGCGCGCGGGGCGGTGTGTTCCGTTGGGACGGCCTGCGGTGGCGGGCCGTCGACCTCGGCGTGGACCTCGCCGGCGCGCGCTGGAGCGGCGTCCACGGGATCGGCGACGCGGTCTGGCTGTGGGGCGACGCGGGGGTGTGGCGCTTCGACGGCGTCGAGGCCCAGCCGCTGCTCGAGGACGTCGAGCCGGGCTCCGTGGCCGATGTGTGGGCGGACGAGGCAGGTGCGGCCTGGGTCGTCGGGGCGGCAGGGCTCTTGCGGCGCTGGCGCGACGGCGCGGTCGAGGTGTTCGACGTCGAGGGCGCCGATCTCAACGCGGTCTGGGGCGTCGGCGCGGACGCGGCCTGGGCCGTCGGCGACGCGGGCCGGATCTTGCGCTGGGATGGCGCGGTCTGGTTCGACGCCCTGCCGGTGACGGCGCGGGACCTCACCGCCGTCCACGCCACGGGCGCGGACGACGTCTGGGCGGTGGGCGAGGCGGGCGTCACCCTGCGCTGGGACGGCCTGCGTTGGGGGCTGCACACGACGATCGACCACGCCGACCTGCGCGGCGTCTGGACCACCGCGGGGGGCCGCCACCTGGCCGCCGGTCTGCACACGCTGGTCATCGGGCCTTTCTTGCGGCAGCCGCGGCCAGCGAACCCGACCGTCACCGGCGCGCTCGTCGACCTCGACCTGCGCTGGGCGCTGGACCCCGGGCCCGACGCCTCCTTCAGCTACATCCAGCTCCAGCACGAGTCGGGCTTGCCGTTCTGGACCATCATGGCGGACGGGGCTCGCCAGGACATCCCGCTGCCCGACCTGCAAGCCGCCTGGGGCCTGCAGGCCCTATGGCCGGGCCAGGGGGCCTTCCAGATCTTCCGAGTCCACATCCCGGGCTTCACGATGGACGCCTACGACACCACGGTGCTGTCACAGCTCGGCTGGCGCTCGTGGACCATCGCCGGGTGGGGGCTGAGCGTCGAGGCCCCGGCGCGGTAGCGGGGCTGGGGGAAGTTTTGGCGCGATGGCGGGCGTTTCGCCTACCATCGCGCCCATGACTCACCTGCACGCCATCGCCACCGCCCTGCTGGTCGTCCTCGCGCCTGGGCTCGCCGTCGCCGCCGAGCCCGCCGCGCTGGCGACGCTCCCGGTCGCCGAGGCTTTGCCGCTCGCGCGCGTCATCCTGCTCCAGAGCAACATCACCGAGCTGCCGCCGGCCCAGCTCGCAGACAACGCCGACAACCTGCTGACGCGCCTGATGACCAACGAGGAGCTGGTCGCCATCGACTCCCCGACGGATCTGCACCGGCTGGTGGCGCTGGCCGTCCACGTCCAGCTCCTGGAGCGCCGCGGCGAGCCGTCGGCGGCGCTTCGGCGCGCGGCGCTGTCGACGGCCTACGCCCTGCACCTGACCGGGCACGCCTACGAGACTCGGCCGGACGTCAAGGCCACCATCGACGGGCTCCCCGAGGCGGTGCCGGGCGATCGGCGAGAGGTCTTCGAGGCCCTCGTGGCCTCGGTCCGCGGGATGCGCGCCTACGGCAAGGCCTGGTTCCCCGAGGCGCTCCAGGCGGCCCTGGCCGACGCGCCTCAGTCCGCCGAGATCCACGATCAGCGCGGGCTCTTCTTGGCGCGCGAGGGGCGCCACGCCGAGGCGGCGGAGGCCTTCGCCCAGGCCTTCCGCGCCAGCGAGCGGGCGCGCTACGCCCTCAACCTCTTCGACGCGCTGCTGCGGTCCGACCGGCTCGATGACGCGGCGGCGCTCGAGGGGCGCCTGCGCGGGGCAGCCCCGGCGCTCAGCGGACGCCTCGAGGAGCTGCGGCGCAGCTGGGAGGACGAGCGCTTGACGGCCGCCTTTGACGCCAAGCCCCGGGCCCAGGTCCCCCTCGAGGAGCAGGTGGCTCAGGCCCACCGGTACCTGCGCGTGGGCCGCGAGGGCGCTGCGCTGGTGCTCGTCAAGGAGCTCCTGGCGGCGCACGTCGAGCGCGCCGATGTGCGCCATACGGCCGCCGAGATCTACGTCGCCACGCGGCGCTTCGGCTCCTTTGAGGAGCTGCTGGCCGCCGCCGAGCAGGTGGGGGTCCTCGACGACCGGCTGCGCGAGGCGCGCATCGCCGCGGCGGTGCAGCTCGAGACCGAGCACCTCCAGGGCGGCCCGGATCACCCGCTGGCCCACGTTGACGTCGAGGGCGACCTGTCGGCCCTGTCCGACGCGTCCAGCGACAGGGTCGCCCTCATCCGGGCGACGATCGCGGTGGTGCGACCCTTGGCCAAGGTTCAGGTGGCGCTGGCGGGTGGGGCCGAGGCGCCGCCCGCGGCGCTGGTGACAGAGGTCGAGGCGGCGATCGCCGCGGGCCTCGAGGCGCTGCCCTCCTCGGGGGACATGGCGCTGATGGCCGTCGCGGCGTACTCGGGCGTGGACAAGCCCCTGACGGGGGTCGAGCTGATCCGCAAGCGGCTGTCGAAGATCGACGCGGGCGCGCGGGACAAGGCCGCGGCGCTGGTGGCGCTGATCGAGGCCGGCTATGCGGTCCGCGGGCGGGATGGCGCGCGCCTGGCGCGGGCCACCAAGCAGCTGGCGGCCTTTGGCGAGGTGGCGCCCAAGGGCGTCGACCCGGCGATCTGGCGCTACAGCCGGACGATCCTGCCGCTGGTGGAGGCGACCATCGACGGCGGCTCGCTGACGGCGGAGCAGGCGCGCGCTGCGCTGGCGGCGCTGCCGAGGCTCGAGCTGGACCTGGACCTCACGGCGCCCTCGGGGCGGCTCGTCGAGGGGGGCCTCGCCGCCTCGATCGGCGCGCTGCTGGTCGTGCTCGATGAGCGAGACGGCGCGGTCTCCGCGCTGAAGGACTTCCGGCGCGTAAGCCCCACCGAGCCCCTGGCGAGGCTCGCCGCGGGCCAGGCGCAGCTGGTCCACGGCGATCCGGTCGGGGCCTACGAGATCTTGAGCGAGGCCCTCGGCGTCCAGGTGCGCAGCGCCACGGCCTTCGCCGTGCAGAAGTGGCTGGCGCTGGCGGCCAACATGGGCGGCGACTCGAAGCGTGGGCTCGGCCACATGAAGACCCTGCTGTCGTTGTGGGACGACGCGGGCGCGCCCCGGTCGGTGAAGGAGCGCTCACCGCGACCGCTGTTCACCGGCGACTTCCGCGTGGAGCTCTGGCTCGAGCCGGGCGTGCCCTTGGCGCCGTCGCTGCGGGCGACGCCGGTGCTGCTGCTGGTCCCCGACTTCCCGCACGACCGCGCGGAGGTCGAGCAGCTGTTGGAGCGGGGCCAATAGCGCGGCAAGGCCGTTGCCACAGGGGCGTCGGTCTGGTTGTCTCGGCGCCCGAGGTCGACCGCCCGAGGAGTCCCCCATGTCGTCGCGCCCGCTCTGCTCGCTGTTCACCGCCGTTGTCATGGGGCTGCTGCTCGGGGGCGCCGCGTTGGCCGCGCCCCCCGACGCGGGCGAGTCGCCGCCGCCAAGGGAGGTGAAGCCGGCCGACAAGGGGGCCAAGCCGGCGCCCGCGCCCGCGGAAAGACGCGCCGAGCCGAAGCGCAGAGCTGCGATCGCGCCGACGCCGCCGCCGCCGCCGCCGACGCTGCCTGACGGCACCTTTGTGGGGACCCTGCGTCAGGGGGACACGCGCTGGGCGTTGCGGATGACGGTGGTCGCCGGGATGGTGGTCCACGCAGAGGCGGCGCGGGGGGCGGGGGCCCAGCCGATACACCTCGACGCCGCCGGCGCGCCGGACTCGGTGCGGGTGCGGCTGACCGGGAGGGATGGAGACGACTACCTGCAGGTCCGCGGGGCGTTCTTCGACGTCGAGCGAGGCGCTGGCGAGTTCGACGGTGCCTTTGGCCGCAGGCGGGTCCAGGGTACTTGGGTCGTCGCTCGCCGGTAGCGATCCGAGCCGGGCGGCCACGGGACGCTCAGGCGTTGGGGCAGCTCATCGTAGGGGCCTGCGCCCAGGCGCCGTCGGCGACCTATGAGCCCGACGAGCTCGGCGATCCCGAGCTGCTCGGGATGGACATCCTTCGGATCTCGGAGGAGTTCGACCAGGTCCTGCTGCTCGGCGAGCTCCACGGCGCGCTGGTGGCGATGACGCGGGTCATCCCGAGGGAGTTCGCTTACGCCGCGCACGTCGCGACCGTGGGCATCGTCGTGTGGCCGGCCTGGCGCGGGCGGGGGATCGGCCGCGCGATGCTCGAGGAGACGGCGCGGCGGGCCTTCGCCAAGCCCGACATCGAGCGCCTCGAGGTTCGGATCGCCCACGACGATTGGGCGCTGCGGGGGCTGGCGGAGGCGACCGGCTGGGTGATGGAGCGCCGCGAGCGCGGCGCCTTGCGTCGTGACGGCCGGGCGCTGGACCTGTTGATCTACGTGCTCGATCGCGCCTAGCGGGCCACGCCCCAGGTTGCCTCGGGGCTCGCCGCGGCGCCTCGGTCGGCGGGCCGGTTCGGGCGTTTCGGCCTTTGTATCCGAGTGCTGGCTTGGTTAGACTGTAGGGCGTCTTCGAGACAACCATCCGCGGAGGGGACGATGCGTATCGAGCGGCGATGGCCCGTGCTCGCGCTGATCGGGCTGCTGACGGCCTGTGGTGGCGACGACAACACCGGCGAGGCGGACACGAGCGGCATCGAGCAGGACGGCGTAGTCGGCATCGACACCGCGGTCACGACCGCGGCCCCGGACACGACGACGGCCCCGGACACGACGACGGCGGTCGACACGACGACGGCGCCCGAGGCGGACACCTACGTCCCGCCGCAGCCCGGCGAGTTCGGCTATGCCTGCGATGAGAACGACGACTGCCACAGCGGCTGGTGCGTTCAGACCTCCCGCGGCCGCCGCTGCACCGAGACCTGCCTGAGCGAGTGCCCGCCGTACTTCGACTGCCGCGAGGCGCCGGGGACCGACGCGACGTTCATCTGCATCGAGCGCTTCCTCCACCTCTGCGATCCCTGTGACGTCACCGAGGACTGCAACGAGGAGGGCCAGTCGGGCAACTACTGCCTGAGCTACGCGGCCAAGGGCAAGTTCTGCGGCGCGGGCTGCCGCGAGGATCCCGACTGCCCCGGCGGCTACGTCTGCCGCAACGTCCCGGTGGGCGGCGGCGGCCAGGCCTCCCAATGCGTCCCCGAGGGGGGCGCCGAGTGCAAGTGCTCGGAGCTGGCGACGGCCCTGCAGCTGTCGACGACCTGCTACGTCGAGAACATCCACGGCAAGTGCGAGGGCAGCCGCTTCTGCACCCAGTCGGGGCTGAACCTCTGCGACGCCGCCGAGCCCTTCCCCGAGTCCTGCAACAACCTCGACGACAACTGCAACGGGCAGGTGGACGAGTTCCCGCCCCAGTACCAGTGCTTCATCGAGAACGAGCACGGCAGCTGCCCCGGCACGGGCAGCTGCGAGGATGGCAAGGAGACCTGCGAGGGCACGCCCCCCGCCCCCGAGCAATGCAACCTCATCGACGACGACTGCGACGGCATCACCGACAACAACCTCTGCGACGACCACAACGACTGCACCATCGACTTCTGCGATGACGACGGCAACTGCGCTCACACGCCCGACAACACCTCGCTCTGCGACGACGGCAGCGTCTGCACCAAGACCGACAAGTGCGTCGACGGCCAATGCGTCGGCTTCGACCCCGAGACCTGCGGCGACGGCAACCTCTGCAAGGATTGGCTTTGCGATCCTGTGGCTGGCTGCCTCTTCTCCTTCAACACGGCTGAGTGCAATGACGGTGACCCTTGCACGTCAGGCGACGCCTGTAGCCTTGGCGTCTGCACACCGACAGGACCGACCGACTGCGACGACGGCAACCCCTGTACCGACGACTTTTGTCAGCCAGGCGTCGGCTGCGTGAACCAGGTTCAGGTGAATAGGATCTGTGGCGGCGAGTTCGGCGCCTGCCGCGCAGGCGTCTGCAACGAGCTCGGCCAATGCTCGGGAGAACCGATTCGTGAGGGAGAAAGCTGCTCGCTCGGTGGCATCGGCCAGTGCCAGAGATCTGTTTGCCAGAACGGCGACTGCGTGCCTATCGACAAGCACGACGGCTCCGCGTGCACTCTCGACGGCGCCTGCCCCTCGGGGAGATGTGTAGCCGGAGCCTGTCACCCCGAGGCCGGCGAGGTCTGTTCGACGGTGGTCGGCATACTCTTCTGCGAGGAGACCGTTCCTGGTACCTGCACGGCAACTGGGAAATGTGTGCCGACACAGGGTTCCTGCCAGTGCCATGGCACCTGTGCCTCCTTCTGTATCTGCTGCCTCGGCGCTCAGGTTTGCCTCGATTTTCTCTTCCAGTAGGCAATGCAGGTTCCGTGCGCTGACAGCGCCGCTGGGAACGGGCCCACGCTGGGGCCGTCAACGCTCTGGCAAGGCGCGAGACTGTGACGTTGCGGTGCTCAGAGCACCGAGCCGCCAACCCCGGCTCGACTTGCGTCGCCCTCAGGGGCTGCTCGGAGCTGCTCGGCGGGTGCGTCGGGGTTGGCAGCTGCTTTTGATGTAGAGCCGTCTACAGCGCGGAGTCACATTCAAGACCGCGGTTGCTGCCTATTGAAGCAAATGCGCCGTTGGCGTTTCCCGGGCCGACCAGCGGGTCGAGACCGGTGGCCAGTGACGTGTCGCCGGGCGCGAAGGTGTTCCCGCCGATGATGGAACCATCACTCATGGGTGCCACCGGGACGATCGGTGCCAGGCGCGCTCCGAGGACAGCAAACCACAGGACCTCGTCGCCGTCCTCGCAGGCGGCGCCGTCGTTGTGGCCCCAGGCCTCGCCGGAGACGCAGACGCGGCAAGGATCGTCGGCCTTGACCTCGCCGCGCTGGCGCGGCAGGAGCTGGACGGCTCGACCCGGCGGGAGGGCAGGACCTCGGCCGCGGTCCAGCGGCGCCGGGGCAGCTGAACGCTCACGACCCCACCGCTCGTCACGGCAGGCGGGCCGAGAAGTCGCGGACGTTGCGGATGGCGGCCTGCAGATCGACCAGGGCCCGCTTGAGGTTCGGATCACCCGGCTCGCGGCCGTCCATGAAGTCGGCCACCCGCTTGGACACCTGAGCCAGGTTGTCGAGGATCCGCGTGAAGTCCGCCGGCGGCGTGCCCGTGACGAGCTTGCCCGCGACCCGCTCGCCCTCGCCGCCCGGCGTGATCGCCAGGATCATCTCGCCCAGAAGCCCACTGCGGGTGACCTGATAGGTGGACCCGGTCATCAGCATCGGCGCGAAGCGCTCGCCGTCGAAGACCTGCACCCCCACGAGCACCTTGTAGCCTTGCTCGCCGAGGGTCCGGATCTCCAAGCTCGTCACCTCGCCAGCCTCGAGGCCGCTTACCAGCACCGGGCTCCCGGCGTGCAGGCCGTGCGCCTCGTCGAGGACGACCGTGAAGCCCATCGCCTCGTTGCCAAAGGTGATCCCCTTGCGCGGCACATAGTAGACGCTGAACAACAGCGCCGCGGCGACGATCCCGCCGAACACGAGCCCGATCCAGAAGTTCGCGCGCGGAGACCTCATCCCTCACCTCCCGTCGTCGCGGCGGGCGCCCTCGGCACCTCCCCGCGGAAGAAGGCGGCCAGCGCCTCCTCCATGTCCCGGCGCGCGCCTTGGGCCGCCACCTCGCCGCGATCCATGAACACCACATGCTCCGCGAGCCGCTCCACGTCCTCGCGCTGGTGCGTCACGATCACGATGGTCCTGTCTGGATCCTGAGCGATCGACGCCAACAGCTCCAAGAGCCCCCCGAGCGCCTCGGGGTCCAGCCCCGTCAGCGGCTCGTCCAAGAGCAGCACCCGCGGCTCGAAGGCCAACACCCGCGCCAACGCCAACCGCTTGCGCTCGCCGCCCGACAGCTTCGCCACCGTCCGGTTCGCCGGCAGCCCCACACGCGCGAGGGACCGCTCCGCCCGCCCCCGGGCGTCGTCCGCCGCGACCCCGCACGCCTTCAGCGGCCACACGATGTTGTCGACCACCCCCAGCCCCGGAAACAGCCCCTCGCGCTGGAACACGAACCCCAGCTCCGGTCCGCGCAGCCGCCGCGCCAACAGCTCCCGCTCGCTCAACCCCAACAGCTCCACCGGCTCGGCCCCGCGGCTCGTCGCCAGCCAGATCTGGCCGCTGAGCCCCTCGGCCCGCTCGAAGTAGCTCCCCTCGACCCGCCCCAGCAGCGACAGCAGCGTCGACTTGCCGCTGGCCGAGCGCCCGAGCAGCGCCGTCGTCCGCCCCGCCGGCAGCGCCAGCGCCGGCACCCGCAGCTCGAACTCCGGCCCGAGCCGCCACTTGAGATCCCGGATCCGGTACGCCTCGTTCACTCGAGGAGCGCCACGATGAAGGTCGTAAACACGTGGTCGCTCACCAACACCAAGAAGCTCGCGATCACCACCGCGCTCATCGTGTGGCGCCCGAGCACGCCCGCGTCCGCCTTGTCCTTGAGCCCATATGCCGTCCCCATCGCCGCGATGATCACGCCGAAACCCACCGACTTCAAAAGCCCCGCGGCGAAGTCCACCGGCGCCAAGGCCTCGACCGCCCGGTTG
>PDWJ01001557.1_pt1 | contig 27938 bp, 25 predicted proteins | sample 1430881 | NCBI WGS metagenome assembly PDWJ01 (sample SAMN01162460, study PRJNA174530) | Oral metagenome, whole genome shotgun sequencing project. | biome: Marine environment; feature: Marine mammal; material: Swab sample of the gingival sulcus; isolation source: swab sample of gingival sulcus...
GGCCGCCCGGCCGCCCCGCCAGCGCCTCAGCGCCGCCGGTGAAGGCGTATCTACGGGCGCAGACCAAAACACGCAAGAAGTTTTTTGAAGAAATATGGCGATTTCGGGGGCAGCGTAAAAATCAATGTTATTACAATACCTTGCAGCGTGCCCCCTGCCCCGGCCAGCCGCCTCTGCCGGGCCGTGGTCGGGCAAGGTACGCGAATCCCCTCCCCTTGCACCGGTGTGCGGCGGATTCGCCGGCTTGCCTGCGGGCAGAATCGGCGGTTTTGGACCGAACCGCAGCGCGGGTCAGGGAATCTCCTCGACGAAACGGCTTGAACTGCCCCGTCAAACCAAGCCACCCTCCTCCCGCGCCGCTGCGGCACCACTTTGTCAGGGATCCGTCTGCATATGGATATGGGTGACAAGACCGGAAAATCCGCTCACAGGACCGCTGCACGTCTGTCGGTCGCCCCCATGATGGATTGGACGGACCGCCATTGCCGCTATTTCCACCGGCTGATGACCCGCGAGGCGCTGCTTTACACCGAGATGGTGACCGCCCCGGCGCTGGTGCGCGGTGGCGCGTTGCATCTGCTCGATTTCGACCCCGCCGAACAGCCGGTCGCGGTGCAGCTCGGCGGCTCGGACCCGGCGGAACTCGCCGCGGCCACCGGGCTCGCGGTCACGCGGGGCTACGGCGAGGTCAATCTCAACGTCGGCTGCCCCTCCGACCGGGTGCAATCGGGCGCGTTCGGCGCGGTGCTGATGCAGCGGCCGGGGCTGGTGGCGGACTGCGTCTCGGCGATGCAGGCGGCAGCAGGGGGCGCAGAGGTTACCGTGAAATGCCGGATCGGGGTCGACGATCAGCCCCCCCGCGAGACCCTCCCCGGTTTTCTCGCCCATATGCAGGCCGCCGGGGTGACCCGGGTGACGATCCACGCCCGCAAGGCCTGGCTCCAGGGCCTGTCGCCGAAGGAAAACCGCGAGGTGCCGCCGCTCGACTACGGCCTCGTCCACGAGATGAAACGCGCTTTTCCCGAGATGCACATCACCCTCAACGGCGGAGTGACCACGCTTGATGAGGCCGAGGTACATCTCGCCGCCGGTCTCGACGGGGTGATGATCGGCCGCGCCGCCTATCATACGCCGGCGCTGCTGCTCGAAGTCGACACCCGGCTCTTTGGCCATGCGCCAAACCGCCGCACGGCCCATGACATCGCCCGCGCCATGCTGCCCCATATCGAGGCCCACCTCGCCGCAGGCGGCAAGCTGCATGACGTGACCCGGCACATGCTCGGCCTCTTTGCCGGACGGCCGGGGGCGCGGGCCTGGCGGCGCGCGCTGTCGGACGCCACGCGCCCCGGTGCCGGGCCACGGCTTCTGGAAGAGGCGCTTGCGCTGGTGCCGGAGGCGCCGCCGGGCTGATCCGCCCGCCCCGCGCCGCCGCGCCCCCAAACCTCACCGCTTGACCTCGCCGCGCCGCTCCCCGATAGCAGCCCAAAGGAGCCTCACCCGATGCAAGATCTCATCCCCTATCTGCCGCTGCTCGCTCTGCTGATGGGGATCGGCGCCTTTGCCGGTATCCTCGCGGGGCTTCTGGGGGTCGGCGGCGGGATCGTGCTGGTGCCGGCCTTCTACTACACTTTCGCGGGGCTCGGTTACGAAAGCGGCGAACTGATGCAGGTCTGCCTCGCCACCTCGCTGGCGACGATCATCTTCACCTCGGCGCGGTCGGTCACGGCGCATCACCGGCGCGGCGCGGTCAACTGGGCGATCCTCCGGGCCTGGGCGCCCGGCATCGTCACCGGCGCCGCCATCGGCGTGCTGGTCACCGCCGGGCTGCGCTCGGCGACGTTGCAGGCAGTCTTCGGCGGGCTAGGCTTCGCCATCGGGCTTTACATGTTGTTCGGCAACGCCGCCTGGCGGCTCGCCGAAAGAATGCCCGGCCCCGGGCTGACGGCGCTGCTGTCGCCGCTGGTGGGGTTTCTGTCGGTGCTGATGGGAATCGGCGGCGGCTCCTTCGCGGTGCCGATCATGACGCTCCACGGCATCGCCATTCACCGCGCGGTGGCCACGGCGGCGGGTTTCGGCTTCATCATCGCGCTGCCTTCGGTGGCCGGCTTTTTCTTCGTCGAGGTCGACAACGCGCCGCCCTTCAGCCTCGGCGCGGTCAACCTCCCCGCCTTCCTCGTGGTGGTCGCCATGACCACGCTCACCGCACCGCTCGGCGCCCGCATCGCCCATGCGCTGGACCCGAAACCGCTGAAACGGGTGTTCGGCGTGTTTCTCACATTGGTGGCGCTGAACATGCTGCGCAAGTCATTCGGATCATAGAGCACCTAAATACCGATTGGAAAACAGCGCCTTGCGGCGCATTCCTCATTTAGCTGGGCAGCCGATCTCGGCCCAGACCGGCAGATGATCCGAGGCCACCCGGGCAAGCTGGCTCTCGAGCACCCCGCCGTCACGAAACACCAGCCCGGGCGAAAGTCCGATCCGGTCGAGCGCCGCCACCGGCCGCGACGCATGAAACGACAGGCCGGGCGCGTGCATCTCGAAATCGCCGTGGAATTCCTCAAGCCCGGCGTGGCGCGACCATTCGTTGAAATCGCCCAGCACCGCGGTCGGGTTGGGGCAATGCGCCAGCGCCGTGCGGACAGCGCGGAGCTGGCCGTGGCGGTGGCGCCGCATCAGCCCGAGATGGACGCCGGCGACCCTGAGCCGCCCGCCGATGAGCACCGAGACCGCGCCGCGCGGCTCCAGTCCCGGCAGGGTGATCCGCTGCGGGTCGCTCACGGGTATGTCCTTGCGCACCAGAATCGCATTGCCATGCCAGCCGAGCGAGACGCCGTTGACCGCCAGCGCCACCGGCTCGAAATCGCTGTGCGCTGCGATCAGGCTGCGCGGCAGCGCCGTCGGGCGCGGGCCAAGGCGCCGGTCGGCCTCCTGAAGCACCACCACATCGGCGCCAAGCTGGTTGATGACGTCGATGATCCGGCCGGGATCGCGGCGGCGGTCGAGGCCGATGGCCTTGCGGATATTGTAGCTGGCAAGTTTCACGCCGGGCATTATCGCCATTGTGGCGCCGGACGCCAGCCCCTCAGGTGCCGCAAAAAGTCTGTTTCACCCGTTCGTGCGCGGCGGGAGGCCGGGCATAATCCGCCGTATCGGCCGCCTGCTCATATGGCGCGGCGAGCACCGCCATGAGCCGCTCGAAAGGCGCGTAATCGCCCGAAACCGCCGCCGCAATCACCGCTTCGATACGGTGATTGCGCGGGATCACCCGCGGGTTGGCGGCGCGCATGGTGGCGGCCGGATCGCCGGGCTCGCGCGCAAGCCGCGCCTGCCATTCTGGCGCCCAGCTTTCCCAGGCGCCCGGGTCGGTCACCTCGCCCGCGGCATCGCCCGACGCGAGCGCCGCGAAAGTGTTGGTGAAATCGGCGCGCGAACTCGCCATCCGGGCCAGCAACCCGGCGATCAGCGCCTCATCCCCCGCCTCCGCCCGCACCAGCCCGATCTTGGCGCGGAACCGCCGCAGCCATGCGTCGTGGAACTGCGCGCCAAAGGTGTTGAGCGCCTCGGTGGCGATCTCGACCCCCTCTTCCTCGCACTCCGACAGCAGCGGCAGCAGACAGGAGCCGAGCTGCGCGAGGTTCCAGACCGCCATATCGGGCTGGTTCTGGTAGGCATAGCGCCCTGCCCGGTCGATCGAGGAAAACACCTTGGTGGCCTGATACTCGTCGAGAAAGGCGCAGGGGCCGTAGTCGATGGTTTCGCCGGAAATCGCGGTGTTGTCGGTGTTCATCACCCCGTGGATGAAGCCCAATGCCATCCAGCCCGCCACCAGCCGCGCCTGCGCCGCAACCACGGCGCGGAAGAAATCGAGCACGGTTTCGGCCTCGGGATAATGGCGCGCCATCGCATGGGCGGCGAGGATGCGGATGGCTTCGGTGTCGCCCCGGGACGCAAAGGCCTGAAAGGTGCCGACACGGATATGGCTCGCGGCCACCCGCGCCAGCACCGCCCCCGGACGCGGGCCCTCGCGCAGCACCGTCTCACCGGTGGTGGCCACCGCCAGCGCCCGGGTGGTCGGCAGCCCGAGCGCGTGCATTGCCTCGGAGACGATGTATTCGCGCAACACCGGCCCGATCCAGGCCCGCCCGTCGCCGCCGCGGGAAAACGGCGTCCGCCCCGATCCCTTGAGCTGGATGTCGCGACGGCGGCCCGCACGGTCGATCACCTCGCCGAGCAGCAGCGCCCGGCCGTCGCCCAGCTGCGGCACCCACTGGCCGAACTGATGCCCGGCATAGAGCTGCGCGATCGGCTCGGCGCCCGGCGGCAGCGCGTTGCCGGCAATCTCGGCCGCGCTGATGCTGCCGGGGTCGATGCCGAGGTCGCGCGCCAGCGGGGCGTTGAGCGCTACCAGCTGCGGGTCGGCAACGGGCACTGGGTTCTGACGGACGAAAAACCGCTCCGGCAGCCGGGCATAGGAATTGTCGAATTGCGCTTGCATGCGGGGAATGTGGGGCTGTGGGTCTCGGCTGTCCAGAGCGGCGGGCTACGGCAACCGGGCGAGCCGCTCGGTCAGCAGGGCGAAGAACCCGTCGGCGTCGACATCGCCGATGAACAGCACATTCGGCGCCCGCTCGGTCACGCCCCACCAATCCGCCACGCTCATGCCGCGGGTCAGCTCGGAGCCGGTTTCGATCACGACATTGATCTGCCGCCCGGAGAACAGCTCCGGTTGCAGCAGAAAGGCAATCGTGGTCGGATCATGCAGCGGCCCGCCCTCGGAGCCGTATTTGGCGACGTCGAAACGTTCGAAAAAGGCGAGCATCTCGGCGGTGAAACGGCCGGTCCGGTTGCCGAGCGCGGCGAAGGCCGCGAGCCGCGGCGGGGTCACCAGCGCCTTGTGGGTCACGTCGAGCGGCATCTGGGTGATCTTCACCCCCGATCTGAACACGATATCAGCGGCTTCCGGGTCGACATAGATGTTGAATTCCGCGGCCGGTGTGGTGTTGCCGCCCTCGAAACAGGCCCCGCCCATCAGCACGATTTCACCCACGCGGGACACGATGTCAGGCGCCCGGGTGAAGGCGGTGCCTATGTTGGTGAGCGGCCCGAGCGGGGTGAGGGTGACCGAGCCCGTGGGCTCCCGGCGCAGGGTGTCGATGATGAAATCCACCGCATGGGCCTCGGCCAGCGGGGTTTCGGGCTCCCAGAGCGTGGGGCCGTCGAGCCCGGTGGCGCCGTGGACATGTTCCGCCGTCACCAGCGGCCGGACCATCGGCGCGTCGCAGCCCGCGAAGACCGGCACGTCACCACGGCCCGCAAGATCGCAGATGATCCGGGCATTGCGCCGGGTCAGCGCCAGCGGCACGTTTCCGGCCACCGCTGTGATCCCCAGCACCTCAAGCTCGGGGCTCGCAAGGGCCAGAAGAATGGCCACGGCATCGTCTTGACCTGGGTCGGTGTCTATGATGATTTTTCTTGGCATTCAGCACCTTATGCGTCGATATTGATCCAGATTGGCACGTGATCCGAGGGCTTTTCGCGCCCCCGCATCTGCTTGTCGATCCCGCAATCTTCGAGCAGATCCGCGCAATGCGGCGACAGCAGGAAATGGTCGATCCTGATGCCGTCGTTGCGGGCCCAGGCGCCGCGTTGGAAATCCCAGAAGGTGTAGCGCTCCGGCGCATCGGTGCGGGCGCGCAGCGCATCGGTGAGGCCGAGGTTCACCAGCCGGCGGAAGGCGGCGCGGGTCTCGGGCAGAAACAGCGCGTCCTCCGCCCAGGCCTCGGGCCGCGCGGCATCCTCAGCCTGCGGGATGACGTTATAGTCCCCCGCCATCAGGAAGGGCTCCTCGGCGGCCAGCAGCGCCTTGGCCCGCGCGGTGAGACGCTCGATCCAGCGCAGCTTGTAGGTGTATTTCTCGCCCGGCGCCGGATTGCCATTGGGCAGGTAGAGCCCGCAGATCCGCACCGCTTGCGTGCCGACAACCGTGGCTTCGATATAACGGGCCTCCTCGTCGTCGACCCCCTCACGGCCCGCACCCTCCGCCCCCGGCAGCCCGCGGACCACATCTTCCAGCGGCAGTTTCGACAGCAGCGCCACGCCGTTGAAGCTCTTCTGACCGTGGGTCTCGACATTGTAGCCGAGGTCTTCGAAAGCGGCGCGCGGGAAGGTCGCGTCGAGCGACTTGATCTCCTGGAGAATGGCGACGTCGGGCGCGGTCTCGGTGAGCCAGTCAAGCACCAGCGGCAGCCGCGCCTTGACTCCGTTGATGTTGAAACTCGCGATCTTCATGGGCGACGCCTTTCGTCTCGGGGTTGCCGGCTCATACACATTTTCGCCGGGCGCGGCCAGCCGCCGGTCACACCGGCGGGGCGCGGGGTCAGCCGAGATCAACCCGCGTCCGGTCGCCCGTCACAAACCGCCGCAGCACCGCCGGGTAGAGCTTGTGTTCCTCGACCAGCACCCGGGCCGCGAGCGTCTCGGGCGTATCACCCGGCAACACCGGCACCCGCGCCTGACCGAGGATCGGCCCGCCGTCGAGTTCCTCGGTGACCTCATGCACGCTCGCCCCGGCCTCCGCGTCGCCCGCCGCAATGGCGCGGGCATGGGTGTCGAGCCCGGGATATTTCGGCAACAGCGAAGGGTGGATGTTGAGCAGCTTGCCCGCCCAGCGCCCGGTGAATCCGGCCGTGAGGATGCGCATGAACCCGGCGAGGCAGATCACATCCGGCCGCACCGCCTCCAGCGCCTCGCTGAGCGCCGCTTCGAAGGCAACGCGCCCGTCGAAGCCGCGATGGTCGACCACCGCGGTGGGGATGCCCAGCGCCTCGGCCTTCGCGAGCCCCCCCGCCCCCGGCACGTTGGACAGCACCAGCACCGGACGGCCCGGATGGTCGCCTTTCATGCTTTCGGCCAGCGCCACCATGTTGGAGCCGGAGCCGGAAATCAGGATGGCGACGCGTTTCACAGCAGCGACCCGAGGTAGTGCACGCCCTCGCCCGGCTGCACCCGGCCGATCTGCACCACCTTTTCGCCTTCCGCCGCCAGCGCCGCCCGCACAGCGGGCAGCTGCGCCGGCGCCACCGCCAGCACCATGCCGATGCCGCAGTTGAAGGTCTTGAGCAGGTCGGCCTCGGCGATGCCGCCGGCCTCGGCGAGCCAGCGGAACACCGGCGGCAGGGCCCATTCATCGAGGTCGATCAGCGCGCCGAGGCCCTCGGGCAGCACCCGGGGCAGGTTCTCGGTGAGGCCGCCGCCGGTGATATGGGCAAGCGCATGGACGCCGCCGGTCTGGATCGCCGCCAGCGCGCCGGTGACATAGAGCCTTGTGGGCGCGAGCAGCGCCGCGCCGAGGCTGCCCTCGCCCCACGGACAGGGCGCGTCCCAGCCAAGCCCCGAAAGCTCCACCAGCTTGCGCACCAGCGAATAGCCGTTGGAATGGACCCCGTCGGAGGCGAGCCCGAGCAGCACATCGCCCTCCGCAACCCCCGCCGGCAGCGCCCGGCCCCGTTCCATCGCGCCCACCGCAAAGCCCGCGAGGTCGAAATCGCCCTCGGCATACATCCCCGGCATCTCGGCGGTCTCGCCACCGATCAGGGCGCAGCGCGCCCCGACACAGCCCTCGGCGATCCCGGCGACGATCCGCGCCGCAGCCTCGACTCCAAGCTTGCCGGTGGCGAAATAATCGAGAAAAAACAGAGGCTCCGCCCCCTGACAGACGAGATCGTTGACGCACATCGCCACCAGGTCGATGCCGATCGTGTCGACATTGCCGGTGTCGATGGCGATCCTCAGCTTGGTGCCGACACCATCGGTCGCGGCCACCAGAACCGGATCGCGGAACCCCGCGGCCTTCGGGTCGAACAGCGCGCCGAACCCCCCGAGCCCCGCCATCACGCCGGGCCGGTTGGTGCGTTTCGCCGCCGGTTTGATCCGCTCCACAAGGGCGTTGCCCGCGTCAATATCCACGCCGGCATCGGCATAGGTGAGCCCGGTGGTGGTGTCGGTCATGCGGCGGTCTCCTCCTGCTGTTGGGCCTGTCTAAGACCGGGCCCCTTTCGAGACAAGACCATTGCCCTGCCCGCTTGACCCGCCGCGCGATCCTGTTAAGCCCTTGCCCCAGGTGGGCCTGTAGCTCAATTGGTCAGAGCAGGGCGCTCATAACGCCTTGGTTGGGGGTTCGAGTCCCTCCGGGCCTACCAATCCCACCGCCGGGCGCGGGGTTCGGGCGGTGGAAACCGCCACGGGTCTTGCGCGCGCACTCTTCCGTTTGCCGCCACTCATGACAGGTGTTTCGATGAGCCAGCCCCGCAAGATCTTCCCGTCGGAACCGATCCCCCAACCCGCGCGCCAGCATGCGGTCCGCGATACCCGGGCGCTGTTGGGACAGAAGGTTCCGGTCGAAGCGGTACGGCGATTTCTCGACCTCGTGATCCTGCCGCCCTCCGAAAGCTGGGCCTTCCTGTCGACGGGCAAGGCGGCCTCGAGTTCGGTGCTGCGGTTTCTCTACGAGATCGAATACGGCCACCCGCTGACGTCCAAGTTCATCTCGCCGCATGACATCAACCCCGCCGCCGTGGTCCATCAGCTGTCGCTGCACGGCGTCTTCGGCCGCGCCCGGATGCTGGGGCTGAGCATCGACGCGGTGAAGGCGCGCACCCGGGAACGCCTGCTGGTGGTGCGCAATCCCCATGCCCGCGCGGCCTCGGCGTTTCGCTACCTCTGCCGCTCGCACGAGCTTGGCGCCGGATGGTTCCTCACCGCCCGGCTGCGGCTCGAAGCGCGCACCGGGTTCGACTGGACCAGCGCCCCGGGCACGCTCGACGGGTTTCTGAAGTTTCTTGATTTCATCGAGGCCGAAGCCGAGGATTACGGCCCCGACAGACTTGACACCCATTGGTGCAGCCAGGCCCGGTTCGCGCGGCCGGAGATATATGAGCCGACGCTTGTCGGCCGGGTCGAAGCGATGGATGATTTCTTCAGCAGCGTCTGCGAACGGCTCGACACGCCGATGCCGGCCACCATCCGCCACGAAAACCGCCAGTCCGGCGCCACCGCCGACGATCCGCTCGCCGCCGCCCCGGAGGCACGGCAGCGCATCGAACGGATCTATGCGGCGGATTTCGAGGCGTTCGGCTACTGAGCTGATGCGGGGGGCGGCGGGGCGCGCGCGTGGGGGTAAAACCCGCCGCCGCAGCCCGCGCGGCTTGCCTGCCCGCACCCGTGGCGGCGCGGCGCGCCCCCTCCCCCGCCCGCCGCCCGACCGACCGCCAGCCCTCCGACCGGCCGGGCAGGTGACCGGGCAGGTGATCGGGCGCCGGATCCGCTGCGGCACCACAGATCCGTGCCGCCCCACCCTCTTGCCAAAGCCGCCGCCGCGCGGTCTTCTGCCGCCATGTCTTCCACCGCTCCAGACCCCGCCCCGAAAGCTCGCACACCCGGTGCCGACGCCCCTGCCCTGCCGGCCCCGCCCGCGGGCCTGCCCGAGACCATCCTCCCCGGTATCCGCCGCATCCTCGCCCCCAACCCCTCGCCGATGACTTATTGGGGCACCAACACCTTTCTCATCGGCGAAGGCGAGGTCAGCGTGATCGACCCAGGGCCAGCACTGCCCGACCACATGACGGCGATTCTCACGAGCCTCGCCCCGGGGGAGCGGATCGTGCATATCTTCGTCACCCACGCCCATATCGACCATTCGCCCCTCGCCCGCCCGCTCGCGGAGGCCACCGGAGCAAAGGTCTTCGCCTTCGGCCCGCCGGAAGCCGGGCGTTCGCCGGTCATGGAGGCGCTCGCCGCGCAGGGGCTCGCGGGCGGCGGCGAAGGGGTCGATCGCGATTTCGCCCCCGATATCTGCCTCGCCGACGGTGAGGCGCTGGACATCGGCAACGGCGCCGCGCTCACCGCGCTCTGGACGCCCGGGCATTTCTCCAGCCACCTGAGCTTCGCCCTGGGCGATGTGGTCTTCACCGGCGATCACGTGATGGGCTGGGCCTCGACGATGATCTCGCCCCCCGACGGCGACCTCACCGCCTTTCTTGCCTCGCTGGACAAACTCGCCGCCCGCAAGGACCGGCTGTTTCTGCCCGCCCACGGGGGACCGGTGGAAGACCCCGCCGCCCGCCTCGCCTGGCTCGCCGCCCACCGGCGCGGACGCGAACGCCAGATCCTCGCGGCCCTCGCGACAGGCCCCGCGACGATTCCGGAGCTCACCCGCCGGATCTATACCGACGTGAACCCCCGCCTGCTCCCCGCCGCCGAACGCAACGTCTTCGCCCACCTGATCGACCTCCACAACCGCCAGATCGTCCGCGCCCGCCCGGCGCTCTCGCCCGGAGCAGAGTTCGACCGCAGCAGCTGACCCCCAACCGCCCCAACCCCACAACCGCGGAAAAATCCCGAATCCCCCCTTGCGCCCCCGCCTTCATGTTGCTACATCCGCGCCCGTGTTCCGGCGTAGCTCAGCGGTAGAGCAGTTGACTGTTAATCAATTGGTCGTAGGTTCGATCCCTACCGCCGGAGCCAAAGTTTCCAAGGGCTTAGCGAGAAATCGCTGAGCCCTTTCGCGTTCTTAGTCTCTTTTTAGTCACATAGATCACGGTGTTCTCCCGCAAGAAACGGCGTTCGTTAGTGTGCTGCGCGCTGAACGTCTCCTCCGCTCAAATCCACGCGGTGCGTGGATTGCAAGGCGGCTCGGTCTTGGTTTGATGAGGCAACCGACACGTCGTTGAAGAACCACGAAACCGCGCTAGGTAGGCATTTCAGATGCGAGCCTGAACAGCCCTCAAACGGTCCGACATGTTGGACTACAAGTCAGATGCTGATAGCAAAAAGGTGGCCTGTTCTGTCGATTGTGTGGCAGCGTGGTCCCCAAGAGCAGCTAATTGATTGATCTCCCAACAGTATCGTTCTATCTATGGGGATGTACCGTCTCGCGGTCTGAAAATGATGCGACACCAAGTCACATATATCACACTTCGTTTGGGGCAACCGCAGGATGAAGTATCGTGTTATGATTACGCTATGGCTAACGGAATGATAGACTTTTTGATCTTGCATGGCAGCTTCGGCAGCCCGTTTCAGAATTGGGTGCCTTGGTTGCATGAAGTGCTTTCGAACCAAGGGCGATCCGTTCTGGTGCCTCACTTCACATCAGGCGAACTTCAAAACATCCGATCTTGGACCAAGATCATGGATGGCTATGCGGATCTACTCGGCGAGGACACCACGGTAATCGCTCACAGTTTGGCGCCGGCTTTTGTGTGTGACTGGTTCGCTTCTAATGACAAATGCTCTAACCACTTTGTAGCCGTGGCACCGTTCTATGGTTTGATCGGTATTGAAGAATTCGACGAAGTGAACCAGACGTTCTTCGTTGACAAGGAAAAGATCAAAGCAGCCTCAAAAAAGTTCAAGCGTGTTTCTTGCGTGTTTTCTGACAATGATCCATATGTCCCATTGGCTTTGTCAGAAGAATTTACAAGATTGTCTGCTGGAAACAAAATAGTGATTCCCGGCGGCGGGCATTTGAATTCGTCTGCTGGATACGATCAATTTACCGAACTTCTGGATGTCATTACTTGAAGACTAGGTCTGTTTTCGACTTCCAGCGCCGGCGAGCCTCGGAGTCGCTTGAAGTGGCAGAGGCAACTTGTCAGGGCGGATACCCCGACAGAGAGAGTTGCAATTGGTATCATGGAGCCTGGACAGTTCTTCGGGTTCTTGGCCTTGTCTCAAACCCATACTGGCACCTGAGGTTTTATTCTCGATACGTCGAGAGACTGGAATCGACGGACAAGACGCTGATTCTTGGGTGTGCAGATGTTTCGACCGCGTATCTGTTGATGGAGCAAAGTCATTGCAAAATCAATGTGGTCGACCTCTGCCCTACACCGCTGGAACTGGTCCGTCGGCTCGCGGCGGCGGAAGGCCGAAAAGTGCATTGCGAGGTGAAGGATGTATTGAAGGACCACTTGGGTGAGGGCTTTGCCTTGATCATCACCGACGCATTCCTGACACGATTTGAGGACGAGGAAAAACGTGCCGTCTTAAAGAAAGTCCGACGCGGACTGAGCAGCAACGGATTATTTGTCACAACAATTCGCATCGGAGCGTCGGACGAGGAGGGTTCTTCTTATATGTCCTCTGAAAACCGAAAACGATGGTTTGTTGAGAGAGCACAATCACGATTTCAAGAAATTGGCGGAATCCAAGGGGTAACGGTTGACAAAGTCGGCGAACTCGCCAGTAACTACATGCGCTCAATGGCGTCGTTCAGATTTGTGAATCAATCACAGGTCGAACGACTCTTCGAAGAAGAAAAACTCAGAATTCAAGATATTGAACAGACAGTAGTGCCTGGGGAATCCGAGGAAACAGTTTACCTCAGGATCGCGGCGAGACGATAGTCTAGTTGGACGCGAAGTGGGTGCCAGCCAAAAGCAAGGCTACAGAACCCACAAGAAAGAAAGCTACTTTCCAACGGTTTCGTTTGTTCTCTTGCGCAACCACGGCATCAACCTCTTCTTCGCTCAGCGTGCTGGCACGGTCGATGTTCGACCTAATCGAACTCGAAATGCCACCTAGAAGCATGAAGAAGAATGCGGAAACAAGCATGAGCAGACCACCGACTTGGTCACTGAGCTCGTCATTTGGTCCACGCTGATCAAAGAAGTTACAAACAAAACCCGCTGAGTTCGAACCGTTGGGTTTCGGAAAGCACTCAAGACCATCATGTACCGTCACCGTGGAGTTAGGTAACAGCCACGCTATTGCAACTGAGGCCACCACACCCGCGACAAAACCGACAGTTGTGGAAAGATTATGGAACTGCAAGTATCTGAGCATGCACTTACAATAGCACAACGCAACTAGGGGCGTCACCATGGATTTTTCGGGAGCGGTCAGACAGCTGTTGGACGGCGGCGATCAGGTCGAAACAGCCTTCTTTACCGTCATTTCCAGCACTTTGGGCCCCTGGAGCAGTGAACGCGCTGCGCACGCCTTGTCAAAGCACTTCACCGTCACCCACGAAGATAGTGGTGATGACCTGATGTTGATCGTTCGTGAGCGCATGTCCGGCCGTATTCTGGTTCGTTACGCCAGTAAAGATGTTATCTATTGGTCGGGCAGGAGCCTTTCGTTGCTGGCCGAGTTGCTGGCGGCGTTTTTCGGCTCGCAACACCCAATCAAAAGACCAACATTCAAGATTCCTGATCCCGGGAACGCTACCGACCAAATTGGATCAGCGATACCCGAGCACGTGGTGTTGACCGGAGAAGACCAAAAAATACTCTCTGAGATCGACAAGGGAGAAAACGTTGTTTTGCTAGGACCCTCAGCGAGTGGAAAAACCGTAATAGCCGCGCTTTGCGCAAGAACTCTCGAAAGTCGTGGGGGCACCTGCACATATTTGGACATCAATGCAAGCTTAGATAGTTTCGTCAAATCAGTGATTTCCTTGGTGAAATTTTGTAACGAGCCAAACAGCCAATCTTCCTCTCCGACAGTGATCTTCGACAACGTGCAAGGTTCTGCACCACAGTTTTCTCGGTCGTTTGAGATAATCACCGACCTTTTACAGGATGCTGAACTCCAACCCGTTTTCCTGTTCGTGGGTTGGCCGGCGATTGCGAGACTAAAACACATCCAGTCCGAGAATTACCCAACTCTAGTGTTGGATGCCAGAAGTCAAGCTCGCGCTATACTGAAGTCATCGGATTTCTTTTTTGGCGATCCGGCCATGCTGGAAAGGGGCGTAGATGCAGTCAACGGGGATTGCTTCATGGCGTACCAACTAGCCAGGCACACGAAAGCCAAAGGCGTATTGCCGACATTCACAGAATTGGGCGTTGAGATCCTACACGCAACAGTTGGGACTGATCCAATCAGCTCAAAAGCCCGAAGTGCTCTTTACCTTTTGTCCGCGCTGGGAACGCTCGAAGTGTTCACAACCTGGGAATGGATACAGCAGGCATCTGGTGTCAGCAAGCGAGAGCTAAATTCCATGATTGGAATCCGGAGGTTCTTGGATGAGATCAGTATTGGGCACAGGTCCAAGGCGTTTGTGTTGAACAGGTGGCTATCTACCCAGGATCCTTCAGTCGTACCAAAACATGGTGAAATAAAGGATATTATTGTAAGATTTTGCCGTTCATTTGGTGACGTTGCAATAACGAAGGCAATCGAGCGTCTGGATCTTTCGCATCCAGATTCACCAACACCCGCGACTGACAATTGGGACAACCTCTCAATAGAACTGTGGAAGGCTTTTTTGACGTTGAGGTCTAGAATACTTGGCTTAACGAGTAGTGACCCTGCCTGGGGCAACAATACAGCCTCGGCATGTTTCGCGTTGCCGGTACTCCAAAACATTGACGTCGGTGCTTGGCATGCATGCTACGACAAAATCAGGGACAATTGGGACTACACGGATGGTCAGGTTGTGCTCCGAGGTGAGGTTGCCGAGCGCGATGATTTTGACGCAATAAAAACTCGAATGGAAGAGGAAGACGCAAAGAACAACATACCAGACTATTGGGAACGATCTAGCGAAATCGATTTAGACGAGTTTCACAGAAACTGGGCATTGGGACTTCTTTTGCTCGCTGAGGGTTCCGCTCAACCGCGGAATCCAAGAAACATATCCACCATTGAGAATTCCATTTTGAAATCTCTGGGTGCTTTGGGTGAGGTCTACCCGAAGAGAGTCCCTTGGGTGGCGGCCCGTGTGCTTTCTGGCTTGGCGAGTTGCGGCCTGAACGTGCATTCATCTAATGTCGCGTCGAGAATTGCTGATTGGATTCTGACGGAATTTCCAGATGGTCCGTTTGAGGAAGATCACTGGAAATCGGGGACCGGCACATGGAACACGACATATCAAACGACGGCAATGGCAGTCTCGGCCCTTGTCGATGCCGGAATATCCCGTGAAGATCATCGAATTGTGAATGCAACAAGGTTTCTTGATCGGAACCAGACGTTTTGGCTCGTTGAGGGCAACGAGATTCCAGCAATTGATGTTTTGATCTTGAAAATCAAGATGGGCTTCGAATGGAGGAGCTACATTTCAGAGATCAAGTTTGTGCTGGAGTGGCTTCTCGACACCGAGCAGTGGGCACTTGACAGGGCGTCGGTGGTTGCAACTGAGGAGGGTGTAGAGAGCTCAAAACTCGCGCAAGTTGCGTCTCGGGCGTACGATCTTGTTTTTGAGATATTAAAGTCGGACCTCGAAACAATCGTTGAAGTTGGAACGTCCGGCTTTGCGGGTTTGCTAAGTTTTCTTCCACCGGGCGATGAGGAGGATGGGGATGAGAGCGCCAAACGCGTGAAGTCAATAATTCGCTATGCAGATTTTATAATCGACAGGATCGATGTAGAAATGAGGATTCGCGGAGATTTGTTGAAAGACAAAAAAAAGACCGGGGAGGCACGCGAAAGAATAAAAGAAAAAATGCAGGAGTACGTTGAATGTCTTGAGCGGATTCGATATTTGAGGGAAAAAGCAATAACACACCCCGAGATGCTCGATTCCGAGGAGGTTGGCATCGTGCAAATGGTGGCTCAAGATATTTTTTGGCGAGGACATTTTGGAGGTATTTGACTTTTAACCGTTTCTTAGTTCTCTGTTCGCGAGATTGTCCGACCTTCAGTGTATGAGTAATTCGGCCCATGCTTCCAAACTGTACGACTACCGGCTGGCGCCGGTAGAATTAACGATGTAGTTTTCTAGGTGCTGAAAACACGATGTCTTCGGTGATGGCACCGTTGGTGGTTGAAAAATACCCCTTGCCCCAAAACCACTGACCCGAATAGCGCTTGCGGATGGCAGGAAACTCACGCTGCACCTTGTAAGACGAACGGCCCTTCATCTTGCGCACCAAGTCTGAGATAGCAAGCTTCGGCGGCACCAATACGAACATGTGCACATGGTCGCTCGACAGCACCCCGCGCAAGATGTCGACCTCGTTCTCGCGGCAGACCTGACGGTAAATGTCGCGCACACGCAGGCGCAACGCTCCGGCCAGGACCTTGTAGCGATACTTCGTAGACCAGACGATGTGATAGCGGTGATAGAAAACGCAGTGCTTGCCAGTGTCATATTGCATGGTCTTATCCTCGGGAAAAATGAGCCATAGCCTGTTCGGCGGCTCATTTTTCCCGAGGATAAGATCATAACACGATTCGTTCGCGCTAAAGCAAATCCGACTGGAAGTCAGAGGGTTCTACCTGAGAGTGGATACTGAAGGAGCAAGACAACAATGACAATTGTTGGGATGTTTTAGACGAACTGCTTAGTAATGTTGAGAATGCAGAAGATTTGCTAGGCGATCACGGCTTGATGAAAAAGCTCAAGGCTTACCATAGGGAACACACATCAAAGTGTGTCTTCAGGCTTTGTTGCACGAATGTGTTGAGGGGATTCATCTTGCGAATCCAGCGTGATAGCAGGAGGTCATGAGCAGTTGGTCCCCTACGAAGTACAAGACCACGAACTGGCCTTCGTATAACAAGGCGCTGAAGCAGCGCGGTTCGCTGTCGGTTTGGTTTGATCCGGAGATGGCCTGGACGCCACCGCCGAGCGGCAAGCGCAGTGGTCAGCAGGATTACAGCGATGCTGCGATCCAGGCGTGTCTGACCCTGAAGGTGTTGTTTGGCATGCCGCTCAGGCAAACGACCGGGTTCGTAGAGAGCCTTTTGAGGCTGGCGGGACTGGACTGGGCGGTGCCGGACTTCAGCACATTGTGCCGACGCCAGAAGACACTGCATGTGAGCTTGCCCTATCGCGGGGGCTCCGGTCCGCTGAACCTGCTGATTGACAGCACCGGCATCAAATCTGAGGGTGAGGGGGAATGGAACGCCCGCAAACATGGTGGCTCGAAAAAGCGCATCTGGCGCAAGATTCACATCGGCATTGATGAAGAAACGCTGGAGGTTCGGGCCGTCGAGGTCACAACCAGCAATATCGGCGACGCACCCATGCTGCCGGAGTTGCTGAACCAAATCACCCCCGATCAGGACATTGGGTCAGTGACTGCCGACGGGGCCTATGACGCGCGCAAATGTCACGACGCGATTGCCGCCCGCAATGCTCATGCCGTCATCCCGCCTCGAAAGAACGCCAAGCCATGGAAGCCCGACAGCCCCGGCGCCATCGCCCGCAACGATGCGGTCAATGCCTCACGCTATCTCGGGCGAACCATCTGGAAGCGCTGGAGCGGATACCACCGCAGGAGCCGCGTCGAGAGCAAGATGCATTGTGTCAAACGGCTGGGCCAATCTTTGATGGCGCGGGACTTCGACCGGCAGGTCGCGGAAATCCAAATCCGCGTCTCCGTGCTCAATCGCTACACCGCTCTTGGCATACCCGTCACAGTGCCCGTAGGATAAGTTTGTCCGGCGAAAGGGGGAGTCCGCTCAAACCTCGATTCGTGCAACAAAGCCGTGTCTTCATCTAACGGAGGCAGTTCGCCTTTTTTGAGTGATAACAAGCGTTCGAGGTGTTTCAACCCCACGGGTACATCCGGCAAATTCGTATCTCTGTATCGCTCTGGGTCACCAAAGGGAACACACATCAAAGTGTGCTTTCATCTAACGGAGGCGGTTCGCCTTTTTTGAGTGATAACAAGCGTTCGAGGTTTTTCAACCCCACGGGTACATCTGGCAAATTCGTATCTCTGTAGCGCTCTGGGTCACATTTCAATACACCCGGCACAGAATCGGGTCGACTGAGCCAATCATACGGCTCAAATTCAACGTTTTTTCCGGCAATGGCCCGGTTCGAGAATGTGTTTTCGATGATTTGGCGTTTTTCCGGTGGTTTTGCCATTTCGTAAAGCAAACAAAGGCTTTTCATGAGTTCGAGAAAGTCCGTGCGGTGTCGCTCGATTGCGTTTCGATCTGGCAGCTCGGTAAGCTGATCGCGTAGTTCGCCGAGGCGCAGGTGACCGGATCTTTGCCGTTTTTGGTATGTCGCGGTGTCGATAGTTTCATCCAACAGCAGGTCAGTGAGGCGATCCAGACGGGCTTTCTCAGCTTGGATATTCAGTTTTATGATTGCTGCAGGGTCTTCTGCGCGCTTGGCTTCAGCTTCCTGCATCCAACGTTTTTCAAGTCGTCGTGCGTGTTCAGGTTTGATTTGCAGCCGGTGAAGGTGGTAGGTAATCGCCTGTTCCAGACGGTCTTCGCGAACCGTTGTTGTTGGACAACCTTGGCGCTGGCACCGGTAGTAGCAGCGGCCTTTTTGTAGTTCCGGCGTCATCGCACCATGGCAATAGGCGCATCGGAATAGTCCCTGAAACAAGTGCATGTGTTTTGTGACCTTCGGGCCAGAACGGCCAGCTTTGATATTTTGGACACGTCGAAACAGCTTGGTGGAGATGATCGGCTCATGGCATCCGGCAAAGGTTTTGCCGGTTCGGGTGATAGTGATCAGGCCGGTGTAGAAGGTGTTGTCCAGGATTGTCGCAACACCGTGCAAAGTCAGCGGTTGGCCATTGAGATTGCGCAAACCGCGCCGGGTGATCTCAGCTTGAAGCGCCCGCAAAGAATACTGTCCGGTTCCATACAGCTCAAACATCTTGCGGATGAGTGGAGCCTTTTGTGGGTCCGGAGACTTTGGCTTGCCTCTGCCGTTGTCGAGATAACCGATCGGAGCGCGAAATGGGTAAAGCCCCTGTTTCAGGCGCCCATCAAGCCCTTTGATTGTTTCTTCACGCAGGTTTCGGATATAGTCGGCCGCGATTACCGCTTGTATGTCGGCTGTCAGCCTGCCGCCACGTGAGTTGAAATCCAGGCTTTCCGTGGCAACAAACACCTCAACACCAAGGTCTGGCAACTCGCTGAACAATGCCCAATCCCGAGGATTGCGAGCGGCACGATCGACCTTGTGGATAACAACGCCGTCAGCGATTCTCCGCTTGAGCTGCCGGAGCATCTGATTGAATTGCGGGCGTCCACCTTTTGCTGCTGTCTGTTTCTCTTCAAACCACCTGATGATGGTGAGTTCATGACGACTCGCAAAGGCCAGAATAGCATCCTTTTGGGCGTCGAGTGAGACACCCTCTCCCTGCTTCTGGGTGGACACCCGGATGTATCCAAAGCACTGTTTCATAGGTCATGCTGGGTATTTTGTGACTCTATCATATCCTCGGATTTTGGCGAATCCGCCCACGGCAGTTTTCCCTCGGCGATAAGCCGTTCATACACGCGTTGGCAGATTTCCAAATGCCGCTGAATGTGTTCATCTTCAGTCATAGAGACATGGTACCGGAGCGTTTGTGCATGAATAGACACCGCAATGCTCGGTTGTCAGATATCGTGTACCCCATGCTTTGGGTTAACCACAAAAAGACTTGCGATATAGAAAAAGCGGCCCCCAAAAGGGGCCGTATTGACGATGTACTATGCCGCCGTATGTGCCGGAACCGAGGCATCGGAAGCATTGACCAAGCACGCCGCATCGATCACCTGATGCAACCGGCTGGTGAGATCCGGTTGCTCGGCGATGCGTCCTTCGAGTGCGTGGGTCACGCAATTGAACAGACGCCAGGCGGTACGGTTACCCCAATCAAACGGCGGGTGCTCCCATCGTTCCATCACGGCCGCAATCCGCGTCACAGTGATCACTTTGGCACGATAAAGCTCAAGCACGGTATGATCAGCATCCGTCTGCGACAGTTCCCGGGTCTGATACCGCATGAGTCTGCGGTGTTGGGCCTCGCGCTGGTCGGCCAAGGGTTCGATGAGGTCACCCACCAGGCCCGGCAGATCGCGCTTGGCGTTCGGCGTATGCCTCCGCCGCACCACATGATCGGCAATGAATGCGAGATTGTCGCAAACAAAGACCCGTGAACCAAAAGAAATGCCAATCGGGAAGGTCTTGTCGTGACTGTTCCGGAGGCCCACCGTGTCGGTATAGTCGCCATAGGCACTCCGCAGCGACAATACTCCGAAATATCGCATTCCATCTGGCGTCACCCCATGGTGCTCTTCTTCCACGGTGTGGCCATAGAAGCTGAGCGTGTGCCGCACCATATTGACCAGCCGGTGATGAGGGATTGGCACATGGGTCGCTGTGGGCGCTGGAGTTTCGAGCGCGCAAAGATCGTCATAGTCGAGCGGGTTTGCGCCCGCATGCAGCATGAGCGTCATGACTGTCTCCAATGTTGTTGGGAAAGAACGGAAAAGGACTGTTGTCCGCATTCCATTGTATGCGCGTGCTGTGGGCGGGCCAGAATACCCCCTATCGGCTCAGACAATTGCCAGAATAGTTACCGAAGCGGCGGGTTTGTTGTTGCGGTGAATACCCGTAAACGTTCACCCTGTACCATGAGGTGCACGAATGCCCGGTAGTTTGGCAGGTTGACGAGGTCGTGGATATCAACGCCTCCCAACTGACGGGAAAAGACCGGTGCATCCTGCGCCCCGACGCGGAAGACCACCACGCTCCCTGCATTCCCAAGCACCGCCTCGAACACCTCCTGGTCGGTTTGCACAATGTGTTGATGTGCCAAAACCAGCCCGAGCCCGTATTTTCGTGCTTCAGCCAGCATTCCGGCGAGTGCTGAAGTGGTGAAAGAATGAAACTCATCAATATAGAGGAAAAACGGCCGCCGTTCTTCTTCCGGCGTTCCATGCCGAGTGAAACCGGCGTTCAAGATGCTGTTCACAATCAGCCCGCCAAGGACATTGGCATTGTCGGCCCCAAGCCGTCCCTTCGCGAGGTTCACGACCAAACCTTCGCCCCGGTCCATGATCCGCCGAAAGCGGAGCGGCTCCGGCGGTTCGCAGACTGCTATCCGCACCATTGGATTGGCCAGAAACGCACCCACCTTGTTGGCAATTGGCGCCACGCCATCGACCGCATTTTGGTAGTTCATGTTGGGATACTCTCTGGTCCAGAAGGCATAGACCTGTTCATCGGTGATCCGCGCTACCACGGAACGCCGGAACTCCTTGTCGACGAACAACCGGACGATATCACGGATATCAGCAGAAGGCTGCTCCAGGAGAGCCAGCACCGCATAACGCAGCAAATGTTCCATGCGGGCGCCCCAGGCATCGGCCCATTGTTTCTTGAGCGCTTCGATGAAACCTGACGCGACCATCGGTCTATAGGCAGCAGAGACCCGGGTGAGCGGGTTGTATCCATAGGGGCATGCAGGGTCGGCTACGTCCCAGTAGCGGAATGGGGTGGTGAGTGTGTTTGCGAGTTCTTCTGCGAGGTCACCATGGGGATCAATCAGGCAGAACCCGATCCTGGCTGCGGCATCCTGACGAACCATATTGCCCAGTAAAGTGGTCTTGCCGGTGCCGGTCTGGCCAACGATATACAGATGCATCAGCCGATCAGGCAAACAAATACCAAACGGCAAATTGCCTGCGCGGCGGTGTGCCTGGCCAAGAATGGTCACATGATCGGGCGATGGGAACATCCGGGCATTGTGCGGTGGACACGGTTTGCTCCCAAGACGCCCGCTGATGCCCGCGTGGTATATCAACCTGCCCGATATCCGGCCTTCTGGTCTCTCATTTGCATTGTCATATCATGATGGCAGATTGTTCTTTCTCCCGGATCGCCTCCCGTGAGGTGTGTCCGTCATCCCGACGGACACACCTGAAATGGAGGTGATCATGGGAATCACGCAAGATGGCAATATCGGTGCGATCGGTACTGTACCGGTCTGCAAGACATGTGGATCGGAACGGGTGGTGAAAGACGCATGGGCATACTGGAACCCGGAAACGGGGCTCTGGGAACTCGAAAACGTATTCGACCAGAAATACTGTCAACACTGCGAAAGCGAAACCTCATTCGTCTGGAAGCGGGTTGATGGGGGCCCGCGCGGCCGGGTGCAGGAGCTCAATGACCGCTTCCGGTGCGAAGGATGCGGCGCCGGAACGGTGCTCGTGACCGCAGGCATACAAGCCCGGGGGCCGGAGTTCGTCCGCAACGCCTTTATGGCGGTCCGCGACTTCAACGACTTCACGGACGACAACGACCCTTGGGGTGAACACGACTACGGTGCGGTCGAGGTCGGAGGTGAAAAGGTCTTCTGGAAGATCGACTACTACGATCCGACGCTGACCACAGCATCCAACGATCCGGCCAACGACGCCGAAACCCGGCGTGTTCTGACCATCATGTTGGCGAGTGAGTATTGACTATGCCGCCCCCCCCTGTGGGGGCGGTTTTTTGTACGGGTAGCGCCTGACACGATTTGGCTGCGTTCGGATTGCCGGAATGGTGAGGGCCGTTTCAGACCGTCGAAAGAAAACCACATCTCGCCCGTCATCACCAGGGACGGCCACATATCCCATGTCTGGATCGCTCGCCGTCTAGCATTCAGATCGATGTTTCCGATATCCTGCTTCAGGAAAACAGCATAGCAACACATGAACCACCACCAGAGCGGTTTGGCCATCGCCGGAAAGGTTTCACCTTTCCGGCCGTTGCAAGGGCCAATCCGCTCCGGTGGTTTTGTTGTCTTCGATTGTGCCGGAACATCGATCATGGGGATACTGCGTCTCCTAGTCCGGGACACGCAGATTTCCTAAACTGAGCCTGTTATCAGCAAGTTAGCAATTTCAATTCTATGACCACTGAATTCGCACTCGACCTCAGCCTGGCGCGGCGCAAGGCGGGGTTCGTGCAGAGCGATATCGCTCACCTGATGGCGTCAAATCAATCGAGAGTGTCGGACCTCGAACAGGGACGTGTCCTGCCAACACTCACGGAGATCGTGACGCTCTCGCTCATCTATGGACGTTCCTTCGAGAGCTTGTTTGCCATGCTCATGGCGGAAGCACGCCGCAATTTGGAAGACCGGCTCAGAACGTTGCCGGAAGATGTACGCAGCTACGTGGGCACGTTCAACCGTACAGGGTCGATCGAGCGCTTGCGTGACCGTTTGGCAGCTGAACACGACCACCATGGCGGTTCTTAGGATCCTTGCCATAGCCGCAGCGACCGGCCGGGTTGGCTATGTGTATCTGGTTGGCGGGAAGCTCAAGGACTGGCGCATATCACGCAAGGCGGCACGCTCCCCGGTCGATGCAGCCGAACAAGCCCAGCGGTGGATCAACCGTCTGAAGCCAGAGGTTGTCGTGACCGAAAAAACCGAAACCGCAGCCAAGAAAAGCAAGAAAACCAGGGAAATCATTCACGCCATTGCCTGGACAGCGGCACATAACTACGTGCTCGATGTGTCCGTTGCACGTGAGCACGACTACGCCAACAAGTATGAAGAGGCAGCCGCACTTGGAAAACAGCATCCGGAGATTGCGCCCTGGGTGCCGAAGAAGCGCCGGTTCTTCGACACTGAACCGCGCAGCACGGTCCTCTTCGAGGCCCTTTCTCTGGCCGGGTCAGTCATGCGCAGCGGACCGGCAGGTCTTGGCGCCGCGATGGGTTAGGATTGCGCCCGGTCAATCCGGAACGCTGGGAGGCCAGATCGAAGCCACACATCGTCCAAGAGGGCGGTGTGTGGTTTTGGTGGTGTGAACACCGGGCCAAAACAGCCCCAGGTCTGGAACAGCATGTATCCCTGAAGCGAAGGTGCCTGGCGGTTGATGAGCCGCTCAATCTGACCAATCCGGCGTTGATCGGTCATGACATTCAGGACCAGCAGCGGTGATTTCAGCTTCAGGTGATCGCGATAGTGGCCTTCACCGAGGTAGCGATCGTATTGGGTGAGGCTCTTTTGCCAGCTCTTGCGGTTGAAGTTCTTCGAGGTTGCGGGTTCCGTCGCCCGGTCTGCTTCAACGAGGAAGCTGCGGTACCGTTTGCCTTCCGGGGTGTTGTATTCGAGCGCAAAGAGCGCATCTGGAATCAGGTCTCTTTGATGTTTGCGGCCGGTTTTCGGGTCTGGTGTCGCAACCGGATAGCGCAGGTCTGTGTCCGCACGCTTGAGAAGATGCGATTGCGGAATGTATCTGAGATCGGTGCGATCCTGCGCCGCCAGTTCAATTGATGCGGTGATGCAGCTCACCATGAAGCCATGCAGCCACGGTCCTCGCCGTGCTGCGTGGCGTCCATTCCACAACCCGGCCTGCTTCAATGCCCGCTCGGCAGCCGGAGTGAGCTGGTAGACGAGCTGGTTGTATCTTGCGTCAAGCGTCCGGAATTGCTGGAGCGGGCGCGAGAGATACGCACCACCATGTGGGGTATGGTCTTCGTTGAAAAGGTCGGTCAGCCGTTCTTTGGCCCGCTTTTCGCTGCGGTGGGTGCCCTTGGCAAAGGCAAGAAGAAAAGATGATGGCAGTGGGCCGTGTTCATGAAGTTTTTGAAGCCACAGCAGATCGCGGGGCTGGAGCGACAGGCGTTTGCCTGTCGATTGCGGCGTGAGGCGGCTTCGACGGCCAAGTGTATCGGGCTGTGGCACGGGTCCGGTCCGGTTTGCTTCTTCCCGGATCGGAGCAGATGTGGCCGTTGTTGTCACCGTGCGGTATGTTCAGCGCTGAGCAGGTTTGGTCCGCAATACCCCGATATGGTGAGGCGATCACAAATTGTTTCAGAGCTCTGGTCCGGCCTCTGCATCCGGAATGTTCGTCAACCGGCTGTCACGATTCTCGCTTTTCTCGACCGGCGGCGCGTCCTGATCGTTTTCCGGCGCCGGATCATCATCCTCGGGTTGCAAGCCATCCAGTGCAGTATAGTGCACGGCGTAGCGATCCCGCATCTTTGCCTGCAACGCATCTCGATCAGCGTGGCTCATCTTGGGTTTCTGTTCCAGAACCCCAAACGGAAACTGGAACGGTACCGCCGATTTCGTCACACCGCGTATATGAGCGGCAAAACTGCCCTTGGGCTGGGCTTCGATGAACCCGGGCTCGCAATAGAGCATGGGTGCGAGTGCCCGGGCATCTCTGGCGGACACGCCGCCTGCGAACTTGATCGAGGTATTGGCTGCGAAAGCCTCCTGAAGCCGGGGGTCGAGCTGGCCAAGATACTGGTGCGCCAGTACCATACCAACATTATACTTGCGGGCCTGGGCCAGGATGATGCCGATGTTTCGGTCGAAATAGTCTGCTGCCTCGTCAATATAGACGAAGGTGGGCATGCGCTGGTGTTCCGGGAGTGTTGCCCGTTCCTGCGCTGCCTGGGCAATGAGCGCAATGAAGAACCTGCCGAAGATCTCAGTGCCCTGTTCCTTGAGGAGATCCTTGGCGGTGTTGATCAAAATGACCTTGCCCGCGTTCATTTCTCTGAAAAGATCAAGCTTTGAGCGAGGATGCGAAAACATCCGCTCGAAGGTCTGGTTTTCGAGTATCCCCCAGAGGCGGCGGAGCACCTGCTTCTTGGTCTGCTCAAATTCCCGGCTGGTGAACTCGGTCTCGAAGAAATGCCTGGCGGTCCCCTGAAGCTTGGCAATATCGCCCGCGAACTTCATCGGACTGTTTGGTTCCATCAGCTCGCGCAGTGTATGAATCGTCGCGTCCGGGATATGGAGCATCAGCCGGGTGACATAGCGGAAGATCACGCTTTGCTTTTGGGTCATCTCGGCCGACAGGAGCGTGCCCAGCACAAAATCATAGAGCTCCAGAATGGAGTTGGTGAGCCGTTCGCGCTCCAGAGGCGCATAGCCCTTGAGGCGGTCGATACCGACATCAAACAGGTTAAGCGAGACCGGATATTCCACATCTGTGGGGTCAATGATCACCACCCGGTCATGAAGTGGGCCATCTGGGGCAAACTCGGCCAGATTCGAGATATTGCGGATCAGATCACCCTGGCTATCAAGGACGACCACCGAACGTTTTCCCAGAGCCACGGCATCGAGATCCTGGCTGATCAGATATTGCAAGGTTTGGGTCTTGCCATGGCCGGACCCGGCGACAATGTGGTGATGTTCGAAGCGTGAGGGGGTTGGAATGGTGACGTCAATCTTCTGCTGGAGATAGTCCAGAACCGGCGTACCGCCGAGATAAGTAGCCAGAAGGTCAGCCGGGTCCTTGATATCGGATCGCGACGGCAGCTTGGGCGCACGGTTGAAGCTTTTGGGATCAGCCGGGTTACCACCCGAAGCAGCAATCAGATTGCGTTCAAGGCGGCCGATGGTACGGGCAAACAGTCTGGCTTCAACAAGATCTTCATCGAAGAACACCGCCAGGACCGCTTCGGCAATGCCACCGGGATTGGCGATGGCATTCACGAGATCGCTGGCGACGGTGATGTCCGTTTCCGCGCCCGGGGACGCCAGAAGCGCGGGCGCTGCACGATAGAGCGGGGCAAGGAGATCAATGACCGCCTGGCCGATGTGTTGTTTGGTCCTGTCAAAATCCTCCACCAACGGGCGCTGTTCGTTGAGTGCATCGCGCAAGGCCCACCATGCGGTCACGCTGCGCCGCTTTGTCCAGTCGATCTCGGGCAAGACGAACATCTGTTCGTCGTCGAGGAGTCTGGCAATCAGGATTGCAACCGGTCCGCCCTGGCGATGATCCGGCTCAAGACCGAAGGCAGCCAATACGCCAATCGCAATGTCCGCCACCAGATCTTCACGTGCTCCGTCGAGGGTGAGGCCATGGCGCTCGAAAAGCCCGTAGACCCGGTCGAACAACATCCGGGTCTCGGCTTCGTCGCTGCTGCGGAAAAGCCCATGGGTGAAGGCATGCCAGCGCGGTCCGAGATGCAGTGGCATCAGATGCCCTTCAGGATGACCTGCCGGGCTTCATCCTTTGGTAGCGCTTCTATCACATGCCGTTCGGTGCCATCCCAGTGTTTTGCGCTCTCCATGACCTGACGCAAGAAGGCTACCACGGTTTGCAGCCAGGCCTCGGTCCGGGCTAGGTCAACGACACTGCCGCAGGAGAAATTGCGCCCATGCAGCAGATCCTTGACGAAGATCGTCTCGCGTTCTTCGTTGAAGAACCAGTATCCGGCGCCAATCCCTGCGGCAATCGCCAGGACCAGAGAAAACCGGAACGGCAACAAGAGGTTGAACACCGCGCCCGACACCAGAAACGTGACAGCCACCACAAAGAGGGTTGTGCGGATGAGGCGCGGCTGGATGGCAGCGATCAGAACCGCATCGTAGAATCGGTACCGGTCCACCAGCTGTTGCTCTTCTTCATCCAGTTCGATCTTCGCCCAGAGCTTGAATTGTGTCCGGGCGAAACGTCCGGGCGTCTGCTCCCGTCTGAAAAGCAGGTCCATGGTATCCCTCATCCTCTGACGTTTCCGTTGTGCAGATCACACCCGATACAACCCTTTGGGGTCAATCCTTTGATGCTGTGGTGGGAGGATTTGACACGGCTCACCATCATTCTCTTTGGTGAACGAGGATGAAGTCACCTCAGTACTGGATTGGTCAGAGTTTGGCTATGAAACGCCATGTGCCGCTATGTATGGGGATCGGCGTGCAGGGGGGATGGGGATACAGAAAGCATGGGGGGTACCCCCTGCCTTGGATGCACACTCCGGAGGAAGTTCTTGTTTCGTCAATCTCGCAGTAGGCAAAAACAAGAATGCTACGCAGAGCCTTTTCTCTTCAGTTTTGAGGCCATACTTCAGGCGCACGAGAATCACCTGTGTCTGACATATTTCCAACGGTTGATTCCCAATCGGGTGATCGGGTGAATTTTTCCGATACGTTCACAATGGCCGCGTGACAGCACTGAGCTGCGAGATGGCTTTTGCTGGATGACCGGGGTCAACTCGATAACACTTCCATTCACCGAAACAAAAAGGCAGCCGCCCGTATGGTGCACAATTGCTGGTTTCTGTATCTGCGCCATATTTCCCGGACGTGAACCCAATACATTTGGCGAAGGTGCAAAACTGTCCGAAACGGTGAAATTACTTCAATTTCAGCCGGGTGCACACATCTGCCCATCTCATTGCACATCGAAACGTGCAGGCCTGGATCCTTTCCTCGACAGTTCCGACTTGACAGAAAACCCTCATGACGTACGCTCAACCATGAGGAGTGCGGGAGTGA